>Ga0134128_10000266_pt1 | contig 74236 bp, 64 predicted proteins | sample KB31754_FD_96462 | JGI IMG/M metagenome (GOLD analysis project Ga0134128, IMG submission 96462) | Terrestrial soil microbial communities with excess Nitrogen fertilizer from Kellogg Biological Station, Michigan, USA - KB3-175-4 | ecosystem: Environmental > Terrestrial > Soil > Unclassified ... | reverse complement strand
CGACGTGCGCGGTGTTGATTGTGATGCCGCGTGCCTTTTCTTCCGGCGCTGCATCGATCTGATCATAGGCCTTCGCTTCGCCGCCGAACTTGCGCGACAAAACGGTGGCGATTGCTGCCGTCAACGTGGTCTTGCCATGGTCAACGTGACCGATCGTGCCGACATTCACGTGCGGCTTGGTCCGCTCAAACTTGCTCTTTGCCATCTTGAACTCCTAACTATTTGATGATGAATGCCGGGCCAGGCCCGAATGACACATATAACAAACGCTAAAACTGGTGCCCTTTACGTGGATTGAACACGTGGCCTCTCCCTTACCAAGGGAGTGCTCTACCACTGAGCTAAAAGGGCTTATTCACCGCCCGAACCCAAACATCAAGTTCGCACGGCTACTCCAAACTTTGCTACAACAATGCGCTGGAGCGGGTGAAGGGAATCGAACCCTCGTCATAAGCTTGGAAGGCTTCAGCTCTACCATTGAGCTACACCCGCGCGGGCCCTAACTTCAACCACATCACTTGCTACACTGCCTTGCATTTCCCCGCGGCTTCTGCTGGTGGAGGGGGCTGGATTCGAACCAGCGTACTCGTAAGAGGGCAGATTTACAGTCTGCTGCCATTAACCACTCGGCCACCCCTCCGCAGGGAACCACAGACTATAGGAGAGTCCGACCCACTTGTCAACCCCTACTTGCGTTTGGCGTGAAGAAATTCTCGTTTTGGCTGAAAAATCCGTCGCCAAGCGTCATTTGGCACCTTCACGAAAACAACAAGGCGGGCACGAAGCCCGCCTTGTTGTTGTCAAGTCAGCAATTCAGACACCACTAAAATCGTATTGCGCAGGCTCATGTCGAGCCTGCGCTGCAGATTTTAGGTCTGGCTTACCACATGATCACGCGCTGATCGGGCGCCAGGTACATCTTGTCGCCTTCCTTGACGCCAAACGCGTCATAGAAGCCGGGCTGGTTCTTGACCGTGCCATCGGCGCGCACTTGCGGCGGCGAGTGCGGGTCGGTCTTGATACGCACGATGGCGGCGTTTTCGCGGGTCTTGCCACGCCAGACCTGGCCGAAGCCGAGGTAGAAGCGTTGTTCGCCGGTCAAGCCGTCGATCACCGGTGCCGGCTTGCCACCGAGGGACAGCTTGTAGGCCTTGAACGCGATGGCAAGGCCGGAATTGTCGGCAATGTTTTCGCCCAGCGTCAATTCGCCGTTGACGTGGTAGCCGGCCACCGGCTCATAGGCACTGTATTGCTTGACCAGCGCTTCGGTCTTGGCCTTGAAGTTCTTCTTGTCGTCGGCAGTCCACCAATCATGCAGGTTGCCGGCACCATCGTATTGCGAACCCTGGTCGTCGAAACCGTGGCTGATTTCATGGCCGATCACGGCGCCGATGGCGCCATAGTTGACCGCGTCGTCGGCGTTGATGTTGAAGAACGGCGGTTGGAGAATGGCAGCCGGGAACACAATTTCATTCATCTCCGGGTTGTAGTAAGCGTTCACTGTTTGTGGATTCATGCCCCATTCGGTGCGGTCGATCGGCGTACCGAGCTTGTTGATGTTGCGCAGGTATTCGAATTCGGTTGCACGCGCCACGTTGCCGACCAGGTCATCCTTCTTGATCGTCAGCGCCGAGTAATCGCGCCACTTGGACGGATAGCCGATCTTGGTCATGAACGAGGCGAGCTTGGCTTGCGCTTCCTTCTTGGTGGCAGGCGTCATCCAGTCCAGCGTATCGATGCTTTGGTGGTAGGCCTCGAGCAGATTGGCCACCAGCTTTTCCATACGGGCCTTGTTTTCCGGCGGGAAGTATTGGGCAACGTAGAGCTTGCCCAAGCCTTCGCCAATCGCGCCCTCTTCGAGGTTGATGGCGCGCTTCCAGCGCGGTTGCTGTTCCGGAATGCCGTTCAGCGCCGTGCCGTAGAAAGCGAAGTTTTCATCCGAGAAGGATTTGCTCAGGTAGCTTGCCTGCGAAGACAGGACGTGCCAGCGGAAGTAATCCTTCCAGGTCGCCAGCGGCGTGCTCTTCATCAGCTTGGAGAAACCGGTGAAGTAGCTGGGCTGGCTGACGATCACATAAGTCAGCTTGCCGTCGAGGCCGGCATCGGTCAGGTAGGGCTTCCAGTCATAGCCGGGCGTCAACTTGCCGAGCTTGGCCAGGTCTTCCTTGTTGTAAGCCTTGATCGGATCGCGGTTTTGCACCTTGGTCCATTGCACTTGGGCAATCTTGGTTTCGAGAGCGACGATGGACTTGGCCTTGGCTGAAGCAACAGCAGGCTTTTCGCCGGCCATGGTCAACATCTTGGTAATGTGCGCCTGATACTTTGCCAAGGCTTCCTTCATCTTGGCATCGTCTTTTTTCAGGTAATAATCGCGGTCGGGCAAGCCCAGGCCGCTTTGGCCAAAGTCGACCACATATTTGGTCGAATCCTTGTTGTCCTGGTGCACGCCCATGTCGTAAGGCGCCGTGATGCCGACGCGGTTGTAGTGCGCGATCAGGGCCGGGATATCCTTCTTGTCAGTCAGGGCGGCAACCCGGTCGAACTCGTTTTTCAGGGGTGTCAAGCCGAGTTGCTCGAGCTTGGCTTCATCCATGAAACTGTCATACAGATCACCGATCTGCTGTGCTTCGCTGCCGGCCGTCTTGTTCTTGTCTTGCGACGCAGCGTCAACGATGGTGCGCAACTGGTTCAGCGAATTCTCGCGCAGCACGTAAAACGAACCCCAGGCACTCTTGTCGGCCGGGATTTCCGTGTTCTTCATCCACGTGCCGTTGACGTGCATGTAGAAATCGTCCTGGACGCGTACGGTACTGTCCTGTTGCTGGGTTTCGACGCCGGAAGTCAGGGGCTGAGCCGTATCGGCTGCCCATGCGCTGCTGGCAAACAGCACGGCGATGGCGCTAAGTATGTGGCGATTCACTTGGTATATCCTCATCGTTATGGTATTGCCGGCTGATGGCCGGGGTGGGTGCGTCATTTGCCTGAAGGGTCCTCCTGGCAGCGGTCAATATTATGACGCGATTCCTTGTATTGTCGCCAACCATGAGACGAAACCGGCAATCGCGCGCATGAATCGACGCCCGGAATGCATGGATGGCAGTTATGCCATAAAGAAAGTCTCAGGCGCGTAGCCGCGCGGAAACGTGAGATGGTGCAATACCGTATTTGCGCAACACACTTTGGTACAGCTCGGACAAGGGCGCCAGCCTGGCATTGCCCGGGTCAAGCTGGCGGCAGCTCTCGATATACCAGCGCGCCTGTTCGGCCATGTTGTTGTCCCAGCCCTGGTTTTCCATGCATTTGAGCAAGGATAAGGCCGCATTGAATACCACTTGCGGGTTTTCCGGGAATTTGCGTGCGGCTTCCGTCATCAGGTCGACTGCGCCACGATAATCGCCTTTCTTGGCTTTTTCCGCACCGGAAGTGACCATGCTCATCACCTGGCGCTTGCTTTCCCTGGCCATCGATTCAGCCAGGTCCTTGCGGCCGGCGCGCTCGAACACTTTCATGGCGCGCGCCATGGCGGTGTTGTCGGCGGTGTTGTTCATGACTTCGAGCATCATCTCGGAAGCCTGGCCTTCCAGATTGCTCTCAAGGCAACTCTTTGCCATGTCGAGCTTGATGCCGTTCGATAAGGGGGCACCGCGCCGGCTGGCAGCAACAGCGGCCGACAATTGTTCGAGCGCATTGTCGCTGTCGCCGTTCTGCTCCAGGATCAGGGCATTGGAATAGGCGCGGCAGGCTTCGGACTTGCGGTTACCGCCCAGCGATTTTTCCAGGTCGCGCACGACGGCTGATGCCTGCTGCAGGTCACCACGATGCACCAGGGTTTTGACCAACTGGACGTGGTCTTCCGGGTCGCGGTATTCGGAATAACGGGCCTTGGAGACAACCTTCTGGAATGCCGATTCCGCCAGGGCGACGTCGCCGGTTTCCAGCGCGACCTCGCCCAACTGGCGCAAGCGCCGCACCACATGGGGTGAAATGGCCACCGCGCTTTCGAGCACCCCCTGCGCCTGCGGAAAGGCACCCTTGGCTACATGGGTTTTGGCCAGCCAATCGTAGGCATCAAGAAAGCTGCGGTTTTCCGACACCAGTTCCTGCAACAGGCGCTGTGCTTCTTCGAAGCGGTTTTGCATGAACAGGGTCTTGGCCAGGCCCAGCCTGGCCCAGGCCACGGACTTCATCTCGTAAATCTTGCGGTAGATCGCTTCGGCTTCAACCGGCTGGCCCAGCGCCACATGCAGCTCGGCGCGCAGGCGCAGGAAGTCGAGCATGAAGCGCGGGCTGTTCAATTCGCGCTCGATACAAAGCCCGATCGCCTTGTCCAGGCTGCCTTCATCCATTAATTGATAGATCGGCATGAACAAGGCGCGGCGTTCCAGTGCGCGCCGGATGCGGTCCTGCAAGGCGTCTGCCGTAAAAGGCTTCAAAAGATAGTCGGAGGGCGCCAGTTCGGCGGCGCTGACGACTTTTTCATAACTGCGCTCGGCGGTGACCATGAAGAAGATGGTCCACAGCGGGATGATCTTGTTTTGCCGTAAGTCTTCCAGCAATTGCTGGCCATCCTGGCCTTCGCCCAGGTCGTATTCGCACAAAATGATGTCGTAGGGCCGGGTCTTGAGTGGGCGCAGCGCGGTGCCGGCCGAAACCGCATGATCGATCTTGCTGACGCCGCACAGGTTGAGCATGTTGTGCATGCTGCCACGCATGCCCGAATGCGGTTCAACGATCAGTGCGCTGACATTGCCGAGTTCTTCCTTCATGATTCCCTTGCCGGCTGCCCCAATAACGCTGGTTAACGTCGGATTTTGCTCGCAGCTTTATAGTACTTCACAAGGTCGTGGCAAGAAAACCGCCGAGAGCTCAGAACCTGTCTACGATCTTACTGCGCGCCCCGGATTTGCCACCAATCAGTGCTCAAAATCCTCATGTACTTAAGTACATTCCGGTTTTTCCGCGCTGATTGGCGGCAACTGCGGGCCGCTCGCTACAGATCGTAAACAGGTTCTCAGGAAAGCGTGTTATGCCACAACTCGACGTGCGGCTCCTGCATCACCACCTGGTTGCGTCCGCCGCGTTTGGCAAGGTACATGGCCGTGTCGGTGCGCGAAAACAGGTCGAGCACCGATTCGCCGCCGCTGTATTGGGTCAGGCCGATGGAAACCGTGACCGGCGCCTTGAGCTCGGCGCTCCATTGATGTTTTTCCGCCCGGTCGCGGATGCGTTCCACGGTGTTGTAAGCGGCGGCAAGCTGCGTATGCGGCAGGATCAGCAGGAATTCCTCGCCGCCATAGCGGCCGAAGACGTCGAACTGGCGGATGCTCTGGCGCGCCACGTTGGCGAAAGAACGCAACACGTCGTCGCCGGCCAGGTGGCCGACCTCGTCATTGATGCGCTTGAAATGGTCAAGGTCGATCACGGCCAGGCACAGCGGCGTGCCGTTGAGGTCGGCCAGGCGCTTGTGCTCTTCCAGCGCAGCCACCATGAAGCGGCGGTTGTAGCAACCCAGCAGCGGGTCACGCCTGGCGGTTTCCTCGATGTTCTTGATTTTCAGGCCGGCCTTGTACAGCGCACTGTGCAGCTGGCGCACCCGTCCGGCCAGCAGAACGAAGCCGGGCAAGGCGATGGCGAGCAGGAACAGGCTCAGCAATTCGTCCTGCAGCAGAGTGGCGTCGTGCAGCGCGACGTGATGCATGCCGATGACGGCCGCAAAACCGGCCAGCGTGCCGGCGCAGACCAGGAACATGGCGCGCCGGCTCATGTAATACATGCCGTAGGCGATGGCGAGAAACACGAAGGTCGTGAATACGGGCCGGCAAGCAGGCGCGAAGTAGACGTCAGTCAGCATCACGGCCAGCGCGCAGATGGCAATCGGGCCGGTCAGGCGTTTTTCCGCCTTGCGCCTGCTTTTGCTCGTGGCATAGAGAAGATAAAACAACAGCCCCGCCGTAACGACGAATGCGAAGCTCGACACCAGCACGGTGGTGCCGACCGAGCCAACCAGGCAAAAGACAAATAACGCAAACAGATAAAGGCCGGAAAAGCCGCCGCCGATCAGCAAGCGCCGTTGCAGCCGCGAACGCCGCATCTGCTTGCGCGCAAAAGCCGCGTCAACAGGACTTGCAGGCACAGCCGCAGGCTGCGCCGGTTCATTGGCAGCCGTCTCGAATTGCTCCGGCAAAGGGGTATCGCCGAAAGCGGGCATTTCCACCGTATCGGGAAAGGCATCGCTGCTCGGAACCCTGGCTACGGTATCCGGCTTGCTCGCGCGTTGCATGTTTTATACTAATAGTTAAGTGCTATCCAGGCCCTGCTTGTATTTCAGAAGCCATTTCGCGCATCTCCCCGCGGACGGGTGGGAAAAGGAAAGGAGACCTTATTGCGCCTCGCTTTGATCACGACAGGCTCGTACCGCTTGCAGCAATTGGTACTACAGACCACTTATTCTGCGCGAAGCGGCGCAAAACAACAAGTCACTTCCATTTTTACAAGCGATGGCTGCGGTCGGGGCGCACAAAAACCTCCGGCAAGACCGCACCCTTGCCCACGACGAGCACCTTGAACAATTCACCCATCTCGGCCGGCGAAGTCAGTTTTTGAATCGCATTGGTCTGGCGCAGATAAGCGGCCGGTTCCTCCGGTGAGGTACGCATGAGCATCTCGCCCAGGCCGGCAGCCAGCAAAAAACCGGCCTGGCTGGTATAACCCAGCAATTCCGCGCCAGACTCGACGGCGGCGATGGCCATGGCGGTGAAGTCGACGTGGGCTGTGATGTCTTGCAGACCCGGCAGCCAGAGCGGGTCCGGATGCGAATGATGGCGGTAGTGGCACATCAGGGTGCCGGCGTCACGCTGGGCCAGGTAGTATTCTGCGGCGGGGAACCCATAGTCGATCAGGATCGCGCAGCCGCCATCGCCCGCCGCGAGCATGGCGCCGAGAGAATGCATGAAGGCTTGCGCCTGCGGATGCACTTCGCTCAGATAGCCCACCGGCAGCAGCTCGGCCCCGGGAATCTGCTGCACCAGCGACGCCGGGCAAGGCCGGTCTTCGTAGGCCAGTCTTTCACTATCCAGGCGCAAGCCGCGCTCGGCCCAGCCGTCTTCGGTTTTCACCACCAGCGAGACGGGCATGGCGTCGAGCACTTCGTTGCCCAGCACCACACCGGAAAACGTCGCCGGCAACTGATCGAGCCAGTGCACTTCGGGGAATTCGCGCAGCAATTCCTGCTGCCGTCCACGCAATTCGCCCGACAATTCCACGATGGCATACGATGCCACAGCAACGCCACGTGCTTTCAATTCCGTCAAGATATCAAAGGCCAGACGCCCTGTTCCGGCACCGAACTCCATCAATCGGGGTGCCGTTTGCGCCATCAATTGCGCCGCCAGGTTGGCCAAAGTTTTACCGAAAAGCGGCGTAATCTCGGGCGCGGTTGTAAAATCACCGTCTTTACCGAGTTTTGCTGCGCCGCCGCTGTAATAACCGAGGCCGGGCGCGTACAGGGCAAGCTCCATATACCGGGCAAACGATATCCAGCCACCGCTGCGCCGAATGTCGTCGGCAATCCGTTGCTGCAGGGCGGATGAGGCCGCGAGCGCCTCGGGGCTGGGCTCAGGCAGTTGCAATTTCATGGTCGACTGTTCTGCTGTTGTTCGGTTTGTTATTCATATACTGTTGTTATAGAGATCACTTCCAGGCATGGGCTCAACAAAAACCGCATTGGTCACCGGCGGCGCCAAACGCATCGGCCGCGATATCGCGCTGGCCCTGGCTGCGCGCGGCTGGGACGTGGTCGTGCATTATGGCCAATCCGAAAGCGAAGCGCTCGCCCTGGTGCAGGATATTATCGCCTCTGGCCGCCGCGCTGCGGCCGTGCAATGCGATCTTGCCGATGAAACCGCTGTCAAGACACTGCTCTCCCGCGCCGATGCCTTGCTCGGGCCCATTTCCTGCATTGTCAACAATGCCTCGAAATTCGAACAGGATGGGGCGGCCGATTTTTCGCGCACCATGCTCGACGCCCACATGCACCCGAATCTCGTGGCACCGCTGCTGCTGGCGCAAGCCTTGCACGCCGCCACCCCGGAAGGCGGGCAGGCGGTTGTGATCAACCTGCTCGACCAGAAATTGTTCAACCCGAATCCGGATTTTTTGTCCTATACCTTGTCCAAGTCCACCCTGCATGCCGCAACAACCCTGCTGGCCCAGGCCCTGGCGCCGAAGCTGCGGGTCGTAGGCGTGGCGCCCGGCATTACACTGGTCTCCGGCGACCAGAGCAGTGCCGGCTTCGATAATGCGCACACCCGGACGCCATTGGGCCGTTCCAGCACACCACAGGACGTGGCGGCGGCGGTTTGCTATCTGGCCGAGGCCCGTGCCGTCACCGGCACCACCCTGCTCGTCGATGGCGGGCAACACCTGATTCCCACCGAACGCGACGTGATGTTCATCGCGAAATAATTGTCACAAAGAGATCCTGATCATGCTGACTTCCCTCTCCCATCCGGCCCTGGCCAATTGCCGCCGCATGTTCCTGCAAAACTATGAAGTGCAGATCAATATCGGCGTGCATGAATTCGAAAAGAAGGGCGAGCAGCGCGTGCTGATCAACGTCGACCTGTTCGTGCCCCTCGACCTGTCGACCCCGCATGAAGACCGCCTGCAAGAAGTGGTCGACTACGACTTCATGCGCGACACCATTGCCAAGCGCATGGCCCAGGGGCATATCCATTTGCAGGAAACCTTGTGCGACGACGTGGCGCGCGCCATGCTGGCCCATCCCAAGGTGAGGGCCGTGCGCGTATCCACCGCCAAGCCCGACGTCTACCCCGATTGCGATTGTGTCGGCGTTGAAGTGATCCATATCAAGGAAGCATGATGAACAACCCTGCCGAACCCCTCAGCTTCAAGCAAGCCGAGAAAATCGCCTACGAAAACAACAAGCTGCACAAGCGCCTGTGCCGCCAGGTGGGCCAGGCCATCGGCGACTTCAACATGATCGAGGATGGCGACAAGGTAATGGTTTGCCTGTCGGGCGGCAAGGACAGCTACGGCCTGCTCGACATCCTGCTGACCTTGAAGGAGCGCGCCCCGATCCACTTCGACATTGTGGCCGTCAATCTCGACCAGAAGCAGCCCAACTTCCCGGCACACGTATTGCCGGAATACCTGACCAAGCTCGGTGTGCCCTTCCATATCGAGAACCAGGACACCTACAGTATCGTCAAGCGCGTGATCCCGGAAGGCAAGACCACCTGTTCGCTCTGCTCGCGCCTGCGCCGCGGCATTCTCTACCGCGTGGCCGATGAACTCGGTGCCACCAAGATTGCGCTTGGGCACCACCGCGACGACATCCTCGAAACCTTTTTCCTCAACATGTTCTTCGGCGGCAAGCTGAAAAGCATGCCACCCAAGCTGCAATCCGACGACGGGCGCCACATCGTGATCCGACCGCTGGCCTATGTGAAGGAAAAGGATATGGAGCGCTATGCCGAGGTAAAGGGCTTCCCCATCATTCCGTGCGACCTGTGCGGCAGCCAGGAAAACCTGCAGCGCAAGCAGATCAAGAACATGTTGCGCGAATGGGAAAAGAAGACACCGGGACGGCTGGACAATGTGTTCGCGTCATTGGCGACGGTGGCGCCTTCGCACCTGCTGGATCGCGGCCTGTTCGACTTTGCCAATCTGCAGATCAGTGAGTCCCCCATCGCAGGGGGCGACATCGCGTTCGACGAAGAGCCGTGCTCCACCGGCGAGACGGTGTCGTCGATCATTCCGCTGCGTTCGCTCGACTGATCCTCACTACAGGCCGGCCGGTAGGTCGAATAAGATATCGACGGAGGCAGCAAAGCCTTCGTCGAACATTTGCAGGTGCCCGGTGTTGTAGTTGGGCACGCGCGTGATCTGCCAGCCCTGTATGTCCAAAGCCTGCAATTGCTGGTAGAAGGTGTCGACATAGGCGTCGTTGCCGGCACTCGAACTCGTCAACACCAGCACCGTGTTCGGCAGGCTGCCGCCCGAGCCGCTCCGAAGTGTCTGTTCCATGCCGGCGGTCAGGTCGGCCTGATTGAAATAGGAACCGTCCAGTGAAATGAAGTTGCTGAAATAGCGGTTGCCCGGACGGTCCATCATCATCGCCAAGCCGGTGAACAAGCCACCGTAGGAGTGGCCGGATAGGGTTCGGCCATTCGGGCTCGCGCGATATTTTTTCTCGATGTAGGGAATCAGCTCGGTCGTAACGAAGCGATAGAAGATGGTCGCACCGGGCAGCAGGTAATCGGTATTGCGCCGTTCGAATCCACCAATGCCGACGACGATGGCGCGCTTGCCCTTGGCTTCGAGGATGCGCGCCATATCAGGGACTTGCCAGCCGTTGTATTGCGTCGGATCGCTCAGGTCGGCCACGCCATCGGTGGCGTAGATGACGGGCAGGCTGTCGCTGGTGGCGGCGTAGTCGGCCGGCAGATAGACGGCGAGCGGGTAGGAACCGGTGCCGGGCACCACGGCGCTGGTCACGCTGTCCGTGACGATGCTGCCTCGGATTGGCGTGGCCGTGAAGCCGGCGGGCATGCCGTCGGCCGCTGGGGCGGTGATGTCCACGCTGACGGTGGCGCTGGCCGTGTGGCTGGCGGCGTCGGTGACGGTCACCTGCCAGGTGTCGTTGAAGGCATCGCCCCAGTTCAGCGTGGCCGCGAGCGACGGCGCGGCGGCTGTGGCGCTCGACAGCGTGCCGTGCGCGCTACCTTGTGCGATCCAGCTATAGGTGTAGGGCGGCGTGCCGTTTGCGGCTTGCGCCGTGAGTGTGTCGATAACATAGGCCGGGCCCAGGGTGGTCGTGCTGGCTGCCGAAGCGCTCGCCGTCACCGCCAATGGCCCGCCTGAATTCGAAGGGGGTGGCGTTCCGCCGCCGCCTCCGCCACAGGCGTTGAGCAACAGGCTCATTCCTGCGATTACTGCTGCGATGCCATGCCGTATCATGCCGCCCCCTATCCGATTGATTGGATTGCATCGTGGCGTGAAGTGCACTTGTAGTCAATCGGACCACTTTGAAGTGGTATGCAACGCTAAGGATTACGAAAAACCGACATTGGAAAGCAGCTGGCAGCGATCGCAGCGGAATTGAAACAAGTGATTCAGGGCGGATGCCAGATGCCACTTTCCGCCACAGCCTGGGCAAGGCCGCGTAGTCGCCTGCGTGCGCTTTTTCCCGCGCCTCTGTTCGTGGGAGCGATAGAGATAGTAGTAGACCGGCTTGCCCGTTACCCGTCCCAAATCGCGAGCGATGTTGCGGCCTTGTTGCGCCAGCTCGCTGTGGAGATCGCTAAGCTGGTGCGTCGCGGCGGATTCCAGCACGGCGCAATTCATTTGCAATGAATCACAGTTCTGGTAATTGGATTGCCAGCAGATGATGTCGTAATATTCATCGTGCGCTGTCTTGGGCAGGCGGTAGAGCGGCACGGCGCTGAAGCAATCCATGCAGCTGATCGGTGACTCCAGCGACAGGTAGTGGGTGAAGAGCAAATACCCCGAGGGATCGGCGCATGCACAGACATTTCCTCCCGCCGGGTCTTCACCGAGATCGACGATGACCACCTCCGATCCCGCCGCACGGAGTTGGCTTTCGTAGTCCGATACGTAGACGTTATTGAATGCCGCCTGCAATGAGGCGGCTTCCGGCATCATGACGCGCGTGGTCAGGCGATTTCCGACGACACAAAGTGGCCATTCTCTACCGAGAATCTGGCCATTCATCCGCAGTGCGCCAAGAAAGCTGGAAGCGAGATCGAGCAATGTGTCGCTCGGAGCATTTCCGGCAAAGCCGAACTCGATCTGACCGACATGCATGACGGTTGTCCTCCCATATCCTCTAGAGCAGATGCAGCAGGCAGGCTCGGATTTTTTCACCCCTCGGATCGCGGCCCGCTTTCCCCATGCTACCGTCCTCTCGACAAAGGCAATGGCTTACCGGGCGTCGACCGTGAACTGGGTCGAGCCGAGATACCTGCCGTCGGCAAACAATTCCACGCGATGCGGGCCCGCGCCAAGGGTGACGCCGCTCGTTGAGGCGACAACAAAAAACGGACTCGCCTTGACGTCATACACTGCTGACTGCTCGGTTATGACGTTAAGGCCGTCGAACCATTTAACTGCAAAGCTGTGGCTGCCCGCGCGCGCAATCAGGCAGGCACAATCCTGCCCATCCATCAGGGGTTGGGAAGATATTTGTCGAGAACGCGCTGGGCGTGCGAAACCGCTTCGTGGTCGGGGGCTTCCGCGGCGATTTGCACGAACAGCGGTCGATATTGCATCTGCTTCGCGCTGCCCAGTCCCTTGATCATCCAAGCCAGGCCGTCGGCGTCGTCGCCGCTATGCTTGTCGTGAAACGATGCTTTGATCGCCGCAGCCGCGGCCTCCAACACTGCCGGATCCTTGTTTTCAAAATACATGCGCTTGCCTGCCAGGCGCTTCAAAACGAAATCGTTGGAGTGCAACATGTTGATGAGCCGATTGTCGTCGTCGCTCAGATTCGGGTCCCAGGTGGCGCGATTGGAAATGACGGGATTCCAGGCCTGGTAATGCGGCAAGTCGCTGATGCCGGTCCTGACGGTACGCGCATAACGCGAATCGGCTGCCACCTTGCTCAGTGTGCCCATGTACTTGGCCTGGCCGGAAAAACTCAAGGCCCGGATATCGTGTTCGATATCGTTCGAGTCAATGCCGGCAAATCCGTTGGCCGACTCGGCCAGCACGCGCTGCTCGATCGGGTCGAAGACGCGCGGGTCCGAAATTCCCTTCCATGCCAGCTCGTCAATCGCCTTGATTCGTACGCTCAGAGGGCCATTCACGGCAGCCACATAATGCGCCACGTCTTCTTCCGCTGTTGCAGCTATTGCAGCCGTTGCCAATTGCGAGGCGGATGCGATCAATACCAGGGCCAGGAGTTTTTTCATGTTTTTCTCGTCAGGTGTGTAAAGGCTGAATACGGCAGTGTATTAGAAATTCCTGCCGAATTCATCTGAAACAACTGCGACAAAGCTGAGAACTTGCACTAATTAACAAAAACTAAATTAATGCAGATTCGGCGCCAGCCAACGTTCGACATCTTCTTTCGTCGCACCGCGCCGTTGCGCCATATCGGCTGCCTGATCATCGCCTATCTTGCCAACGTTGAAATATTTCGCTTCGGGGTGGGCAAAATAAAAGCCAGATACCGAAGCGCCCGGCGCCATGGCGAACGATTCGGTCAGGTGCATGCCGATCTCTTCGCATTGCAATTGCCTGAACACGTCGGCCTTCACGGTATGTTCCGGACAGGCCGGGTAGCCCGGCGCGGGGCGGATGCCGCTATAGTTTTCCCTGATCAATTCCTCATTGCTCAAGTGCTCATCGGCGGCGTAGCCCCAGAGATCGGTACGGACACGTTCGTGCAGGTATTCGGCGAACGCTTCGGCAAGGCGGTCAGCCAGCGACTTGAGCATGATCGACGAATAGTCGTCATGGGCGTCTTCGAAGCGCTTTTCGTGCTTTTCGATGCCAAGCCCGGCCGTGACAGCAAACAGGCCGATATAGTCGGCCACGCCAGACTCCTTGGGCGCAATGAAATCGGCCAGGCATTGGTTGGGGCGCGCCACGCCATCGATCACCGGTTTTTCGGTCTGTTGGCGCACACCGTAATAGGTGAAGGCGACCTGGGTACGCGATTCGTCGGTATAGATTTCGATGTCGTCATCATTGACCGTGTTGGCCGGCAAGAGTGCGATGGCGCCATTGGCAGTGAGCCAGCGGCCTTCGACGAGCTTCTTCAACATGGCGCGGCCTTCTTCATAGACCTTGCTGGCCGATTCACCGACGACCTCGTCGGTCAGGATGGCCGGGAACGGGCCCGCCAGGTCCCAGGTCTGGAAGAACGGCCCCCAGTCGATGTAATCTGCCAGGGCACCCAGGTCAACGTTCTTGAAGACGCGGCGGCCGATGAATTTGGGCTTGGCCACCTTGTCGAAGGCCAGCCTGGCCTTGTTGGCACGCGCCGCTGCCAATGTGAGCATGGGCGCAGCCTTCTTGTTGGCATGCAGGGTGCGCAGGCGGTCGTAGTCAGCCGCGATGTCGGCCACGTATTGCTCGCGCTGCTCGGGCGTCAGGAGCGATTGCGCCACCGACACCGAACGCGAGGCGTCGGGCACGTAGACCACCGGGCCTTCATAGTTTTGCGCGATCTTGACTGCGGTGTGGGCGCGGCTGGTGGTGGCGCCGCCGATCAATAGCGGAATCTTCAACATGCGGAAATGCGGGTCGCGCTGCATTTCCTTGGCCACGTGCGCCATTTCCTCGAGAGAAGGCGTGATCAAGCCCGACAGGCCAATGATGTCGGCGTTTTCGGCCTTGGCGCGGGCCAAAATTTCCGAGCACGGCACCATCACGCCCATGTTGACGACTTCGAAGTTATTGCATTGCAAGACCACCGACACGATGTTCTTGCCGATGTCGTGCACGTCACCCTTGACGGTTGCGATGACGATCTTGCCCTTGGGCTTGGCCACGATGCCGGTGCGCGCTTCGTCCTGCTTCTTTTCTTCTTCGATGAAGGGGATCAGGTGGGCCACGGCCTGCTTCATCACGCGGGCGGACTTCACCACCTGCGGCAGGAACATCTTGCCCTGGCCGAACAGGTCGCCGACCACGTTCATGCCATCCATCAGCGGGCCTTCAATCACATGGATCGGACGGCCGCCTTCCTTTTGCATCAGCAACTGCCGCGCTTCTTCGGTATCTTCGACGATCCATTGCGTAATGCCGTGCACCAGTGCATGGGCCAGGCGCTTTTCCACCGGCGCCTCGCGCCACTCCAGGCTTTGCTCTTCCTTCTTGCCGCCGGCCTTGAGCGTGGCGGCGAACTCGATCATGCGCTCGGTGGCATCTTCGCGGCGGTTCAGCACCACGTCTTCCACACGCTCGCGCAGTTCTGCCGGCAATTCGCTGTAGACGCCCACCATGCCGGCGTTGACAATGCCCATGGTCATGCCGGCCTTGATGGCATGGTAGAGGAAGACGGTGTGGATTGCTTCGCGCGCCGGGTCATTGCCGCGGAAGGAAAAGCTCACGTTCGAGACCCCGCCGCTGATCTTGGCGTGCGGCAGGTTTTGGTGGATCCAGCGCGTGGCTTCGATAAAGTCGACGGCGTAATTGTTGTGTTCTTCGATGCCTGTCGCGACAGCGAAAATGTTGGGGTCGAAGATGATGTCTTCCGGCGGGAAGCCGATCTGTTCCACCAACAGCTTGTAGGCACGGCCGCAGATTTCGGTCTTGCGCGCAAAGGTGTCTGCCTGGCCGGTTTCGTCAAACGCCATGACGATCACTGCAGCGCCGTAGCGGCGGCACAGTTTGGCTTGGCGCAGGAATTCTTCTTCGCCTTCCTTCATCGAGATCGAGTTGACGATGGCCTTGCCCTGCACGCATTTCAGGCCGGCCTCGATCACGCTCCACTTCGAGGAGTCGATCATCAGGGGCACGCGCGCAATGTCAGGTTCCGACGCGATCAGGTTCAAAAAGCGTGTCATGGCAGCGAGCGAATCGAGCATCGCTTCGTCCATGTTGATGTCGATCACCTGGGCGCCGTTTTCCACCTGCTGGCGCGCCACGCTCAAGGCTTCGTCATATTGCTCATTGAGGATCAGGCGCGCGAAGGCCTTGGAACCGGTGACGTTGGTACGCTCGCCGACGTTCACAAACAACGAACTCTCGTCGATGGTGAAGGGCTCCAGCCCGGACAGCCGCATCGCAACCGGCACATCAGGAATCTTGCGTGGGGCTATGGTCTTGACCGTCTCCGCAATCGCGCGGATATGGTCCGGCGTGGTACCGCAGCAGCCACCGGCAATGTTGACGAAACCGCTTTCTGCGAATTCCTTCAACAGCGACGAAGTAACGTCGGGTGTTTCATCGAAGCCGGTGTCCGACATCGGGTTGGGCAAGCCGGCGTTCGGGTAGATGCAGACAAAGGTATCGGCAATCGAAGACAGCTCTTCTGCATAGGGGCGCATCAAGGCTGCGCCGAGCGCGCAGTTCAAGCCGATGGTGAGCGGCTTGGCATGGCGCACCGAATTCCAGAATGCCGGCACGGTCTGGCCCGAGAGGATACGGCCAGACGCATCCGTCACCGTGCCCGAGATCATGATGGGCAGGCGTTTTCCGGTTTCTTCAAAGAAGGTATCGATGGCGAACAGCGCCGCCTTGCAGTTCAAGGTATCGAAAATGGTTTCGACCAGCAGCACGTCGGCGCCGCCCTCGACCAGGCCGCGCGTCTGTTCCAGATAAGCTGCGACGAGCTGGTCGAATGTCACATTGCGCGCCGCCGGGTCATTCACGTCAGGCGAGATTGACGCGGTCTTCGGCGTCGGCCCCAGGGCACCGGCGACGAAACGCGGTTTGTCGGGCGTGCTGTATTTGTCGCAAGCCTGGCGCGCGAGGCGCGCCGCGGCCACGTTCATTTCATAGGCCAGGTGGCCCATGTGGTAATCGTCTTGCGCAATCGTGGTGGCGCCGAAGGTGTTGGTTTCGATCAGGTCGGCACCGGCCGCCAAGTATTGCTCGTGGATTTCACCGATGACCTGCGGCTGGGTCAAGGTCAGCAATTCGTTGTTGCCCTTGACGAACATTTCCCTGCCGGGCACGGCAAAATCGGCAAAGCGTTCGCCGCGATAATCGGCTTCGGTCAGCTTGTAGCGCTGGATCATGGTCCCCATGGCGCCATCCAGAACCAGAATGCGGCGCGACAGGATCTCGCGCAAAACGGTTTCGGTCGGTGATGGCGGCAAGGCAGTCATGACGTTCTTTCGCTGAAAAGTAGAAAACCCGGCAACGCACTAAAGACGGGGCCGGGTTCCATGGTCCGCTTTAGCTGAATTTGTCAGGGCACCCCGAGCGGTAGCTCAATATGGGACCCATCGCGCCCGCAAGCTGGGGTTTGACTTGTTCAAAATCAAATCGGCGCAACAAAATTATAAGGGAAATCAATGCTTTACGCAAAGAAATGCCCCTGCGGGATACGGAACTCATTTCATATATAAACGCCCTTGGAAGAAATGCATCGCGTGCCTACATATGGAATGAGCTCCAGTCCTCTGGAAATCGTAGCGAGCCGCCCAAGGTTGGGCCGAGAAGTTGAGCCGAAAAGCGCAGCCGTACTAGAGTACGGCGAGCATCGCAGGCTCAAGATTGGGCGGCGCAGTAGATTTACAGAGGGCTGGAAAAGAAAAAGCCCGCTATCGCTAGCGGGCTTAAGTCCATATCTCTTTGAAGACATGGAGGAGACAGCTGAACTATAAGTTGCCAGCGATCATCTGACCACTTTCTTTTGGTCATACCCGATATTCACACGGTGAATATCACGTTTTTCAGATATGCGGAGGTAAAACCGTGCGGAAAAGCTTAGTGGAAGCGGCGTGCTTCGAGCGGAAAGCCCTTGAGGAACTCGGCAGCAGGCAGGCGCTTGCCGCCTGGTTTTTGCAACTCTTCGATACATAATACGCCCTGGCCGCAGGCAACCAGAACGCCGTCATGCTCGTTGGCGGCCAGCACGGTGCCCGGCGCCGCCGAGGTTTGGTCGGAGGCGACGCGGGCGCGCCACAGCTTGACGATGACATCATCGACCTTGCCGTGCGCGCCGGGAAACGGGTTGAAGGCGCAGATCTTGCGCACCAGCTCTAGGGCCGGCAGTGCGAAATCGAGTGCGGCTTCTTCCTTCAATATCTTGGCTGCGTAGGTAACGCCGGCGTCAGGTTGTACTGTTGCCGGAAGGTCATCCTGTTCCAGCTTGTGCAAGGCTTGCACAATCAGCCTGCCGCCCATGTCGGCCAGTTTGTCGTGCAGGCTGGCCGTGGTGTCGTCGCTGGCGATGGGCAAGCGTTCGATCAAGAGCATGGGGCCGGTATCGAGCCCTTCTTCCATCTGCATGATGGTGACGCCGCTCTCCGCATCACCGGCCTCGATGGCGCGATGGATCGGAGCGGCACCACGCCAGCGCGGCAACAGGGAGGCGTGGATATTGATGCAACCCTTGGGAGCGATATCGAGTATCGAGCGCGGGAGGATCAGGCCATAGGCCGCCACAACCATGACGTCATGCGGCGTTTCCTTGAGCAAATTATGTACCTCAAGTGCCACATCCGGGTATTTGCCGTCGAGCCGCAATGACTGCGGCTGGGCCACGGGCATGCCATGCTTTTGCGCATATTGCTTCACGGCCGAGGCATGCAATTGCATGCCGCGCCCGGCCGGCCGGTCTGGCTGGGTCAGGACGAGCGGGATCTCGAAGCCGGCTTCATGCAAGGCTTGCAATGCCGTGGCGGCAAATTCGGGAGTACCGGCAAAGATGACTTTCACTGGCCGACCTTCAACGCACTGGATTTCATCAGCGTGCGGCCGCGGCTTTTTCGCGCTTGGCCCGGTCCTTGTCCAGTTCGCGCTCTTCCTTGACCAGTTTGGTCTTGATGCGGTTGCGCTTCAAGGGCGACAGGTATTCGACGAAGACCTTGCCCTTCAAATGGTCCATTTCGTGTTGTATACAGACTGCCAGCAAGCCGTCGGCTTCGAGTTCGAAGGGTTTGCCCTCGACATCCTGCGCCTTGACCCTGACCTGGCTCGGGCGTTCCACGCCGTCATAGATTCCGGGCACGGACAGGCAGCCTTCTTCATAGACTTGCCTGTCGTCACTGGACCAGACGATCTGCGGATTGATGAACACGCGCAGGTCGCTGCGGGTGTCCGAGGTGTCGATGACGATGATTTGTTCGTGCACGTCGACCTGGGTTGCGGCCAAACCTATCCCCGGTGCTTCATACATGGTTTCGGCCATGTCTTCGGCAAACCGTTTGAGACGGGCATCGAAAACCGTGACGGGCTTGGCAATCTTGTGCAAGCGCGGATCGGGGTAACGCAGAATTGTTAATAGTGACATACGGCTTTTGCGCAACAATACTTCCGGGAAAGAGCTTGGTTTTTCTTGCTAATTCAAGGATTTATGTGCAGAATTTGATTCAATTTGACAAGAGTTGTCACGCACGCCATTATGCAGGGACAACATTTTGTGGCAAAAAGCCGTCAAAAATGCGGACGTGCATAAATGTGACGTCCAGCCACACTCATCGGACACAACATGAAAAAGTTTAACACAGCTGCCATCGTACTCGCTCTTGCATCGGCCTTTCTGCCGCTGTCCGCGCATGCCATGTCGCCATCCGATGAGGCGCGCGTCGATCCGCATTCAGTGCAATGCGCATTCCGCCAGGATGCACCCGATCAACACGTGGTGGTCCGCGGCGACACCCTGTGGGGCATTTCCGGCCAGTTTCTGGAACACCCCTGGTGCTGGCCGCAAGTCTGGGGCCTGAACCAGGAAGAGATCCGCAATCCGCACTGGATCTACCCCGGCCAGATCGTCTATTTTGATCGTGCCGCCGGCCGCTTGCGCCTGGGCACGCCTATCGGTGACGGCAGCTCGTCAAGCCAGGGCATGCAGCGCCGCATCCGGACGCAAGGCATTGATGATCAAGCGATCCCCAGCATTCCTTCGAACATCATCGAACCGTTCCTGACCAAGCCCTTGATCGTTTCGGAAAACGAATTGGCTACCTCGCCGCACATCGTGGCGGTTGAAGAAGGCCACGTCAATGCCGGCAAGGGTGACAAAGCCTATGTCAGCGGTGACTTGAAGGGCGAGACGATGTTCCACGCCTTCCGCCCCAGCCACCCGCTGAAGGACCCGGTCACCAAGCAGATCATCGGCTACGAAGCAGTCTATCTCGGCACCCTGCGCATCACACGTCCGTCCAAGAGCGCCGACGTGGCCAGTGTCGCGGAACTGGTCGAAGCCAAGGAAGAAATCGGTGCGGGCGACCGCCTGTTGCCGGTGCCGGTCACACCATTCATCAATTATGTGCCGCATTCTCCTGCACAACCTGTTGTCGCACGCGTGGCGTCGATTTATGAAGGTGTCAGCCATGCCGGGCAAAACCAGGTGGTGACAGTCAATGTCGGCAAGGCCAATGGCGTGGACGTCGGCACTGTGCTGCAGCTCTATCATTTCGGCGGGAGCGTCGTTGACGCCACCGACAAGAAAAAGTCGATCAGGCTCCCGGATGAGGAATACGGCAATCTGTTCGTGTTCCGCGTGTTCGATAAAATTTCCTACGGCCTCATCATGGAAGTGCGTAACACGGTGGAAGTTGGCGACATCGCACGCACGCCGGAGTAAGCTTGCTTGCCTGTGACGGGCCGGCCGCCTGGGTCCGGCTCGCCGAAACTCCCGGTGTCGGGCTGGAGACGGCACGCAAGCTGCTGACCGTATTCGGCCTCCCCGAACATATCTTTTCCGCCTCGCAGCAAGCCTTGGGCGAGGTGGTTTCCGCGCGCATCGCCGGCAATCTCATCGCAGCGCCGTCATCCGATCTGCAAGACTTGATTGCCCGCACACTGGCCTGGGCCGGCGAGCCGGGCAACCGCATCGTCACGCTGGCCGACGCTGACTATCCGCCGCTATTGCTCAATATCCCCGACCCGCCCCTGCTGTTTTATGCCAAGGGCAATACGGCGCTGCTGGGTCAATTATCCGTGGCCATCGTAGGCAGCCGCAGCGCCAGCACGCAAGGCGCACAAAATGCCGAGCGCTTCGCGGCTGCGCTTTGTTCCAGCGGCTTGCACACGGTCTCCGGCATGGCATTGGGCATTGACGCCGCTGCGCATCGCGGCAGCCTGGAAGCCTTGCAAGCCGGGCGAGGCAGCGGTTCCACCATCGCCGTGGTCGGCACCGGCCTCGACATTGTCTACCCGGCGCGCAATCGCACCCTGGCACATGCGATTGTCCAGCATGGCTGCATGATCAGCGAATATGCCCTCGGCACACCTGCCGTGCCAGCCAATTTCCCGCGCCGCAATCGCATCGTCAGCGGCCTCGCACGCGGCACGCTGGTCGTGGAAGCCGCAGTCCATTCCGGCTCGCTGATCACGGCGCGCACGGCCACCGAACAGGGCCGCGAAGTGTTTGCCATTCCCGGCTCCATCCACTCGCCTCTGGCCAAGGGCTGCCATCAATTGATCAGGCAAGGTGCGAAGCTGGTGGAGTCGGCACAAGATATTCTTGAAGAATTAACACCTTTCCTGGCTGCGCCCCTGCCTTCGCCTGCCCCTGGGCAGATGGATGCGCCGACAGCGCCGAATGGCCACCCGCTTCTCGATGCCATGGGGTACGACCCGATCGATGCCGGCACCTTGTCGGCGCGCTGCGGGCTGGATTTAAGCGCACTCACCGGCCAGTTGCTTGAACTGGAGCTGGAAGGCCGGGTTGAGGTATTGCCCGGCAATACCTATCGCCGCCTGCAATAGAACCCCCTTTTCTCCTGGCGTGCCGTTGGCGGCACGCAAACTAATGCCCAATCTATTCCAATCTGCGCGACTTTTGGCGAAATCTGCGTCTATAATGGGGCGCAGGGGAGTTCCGGGCGGTTTTCCGGCACTCGCTTACCAACCCCGAGCCTGTTTCAAAATGGGTACCGCAAGGGCTCTATCCATTTTGAAGCAGGTTCAAAGGCGTGAAGAGAGAACCATGTTTGAAGTTCTAGTGTATCTCTACGAGACGTATTATCGACCCGACGCCTGCCCCGAACCCGAAGCACTGGTCAAGAAACTGGCCGCTGTCGGATTCGAAGACGAGGAAATCACCAAGGCCCTTGGCTGGCTGACCGACCTCGCCGAAACCACCAACGAGTTCACCGACCGTTATCCGCAACAGGCTTCGTTTTCTTTCGGCACGCGCATCTACGTCGAACAGGAACTGTCGCAACTCGGCACCGAGGCTGTCGGTTTCATCCAGTTCCTCGAGGCGGCACAGGTGGTCAATGCCATCCAGCGCGAGATCGTCGTCGAGCGCGCCCTGGCCGTGGCCGAGTCGCCCTTGCCGCTCGATATGCTCAAGGTGATTGTACTGATCGTGCTCTGGAGCCAGGGCAAGGAACCGGACGGCCTGATGTTCGACGAATTGTTCGTCGACGAGGATGAGGACGCGGCGCCACGGCTGTTGCACTGAGTTGTTCCCTCGCACGGCTTGCCGGCATGGGCGAGGGGCATTCTCGTACATCTTTTGCAACACTTTGACATCGCAGCAACAGCCACTATATATAGGCAGAGGCGTTCCGCTTGCGAATTTTGGCGCATCGCGCTTATCATTGGCCCCTAAATCGCCAAGCAACTTGCCTGTTTGACAGGATGGCTGCCAGCAATTCCGCTCTTTTTGCCGTTCGCCGTGCAATGATTTTTCCGCCGGCCAGACTTATTTCGCCCGCGCCTGGTGCCGGGCCATGCATTTTTCAGGATCACCGTTATGACCAAAACCCTCATCATTGCTGAAAAGCCCTCGGTCGCGAATGACATCGCGAAGACGCTAGGCGGCTTTACCAAGCACGATGAGTATTTTGAATCGGACCAGTACGTTTTATCTTCGGCGGTTGGCCATTTGCTGGAGATTGCGGTCCCCGAGGAATATGACGTCAAGCGCGGCAAGTGGTCATTCACCCATCTGCCGATGATCCCACCGCACTTTGCGCTGAACCCGATCGCCAAGACCGAGTCGCGCCTGAAAGTGCTGAACAAACTGATCAAGCGCAAGGACGTCACCGGCCTGATCAACGCCTGCGACGCGGGGCGTGAAGGTGAGTTGATTTTCCGCTTGATCGCGCAATACGCCAAGGCCAAGCAGCCGGTGCAGCGCCTGTGGCTGCAATCGATGACGCCGGGCGCGATCCGCGACGCCTTCACCCATCTGCGCTCCGACAAGGACATGCTGCCCCTGGCCGACGCCGCGCGCTGCCGCAGCGAAGCCGACTGGCTGATCGGCATCAACGGCACACGTGCCATGACGGCCTTCAATTCGAAGGAAGGCGGCTTTTACCTGACGACCGTGGGCCGAGTACAGACGCCGACGCTGTCGATCGTGGTCGAGCGCGAAGAAAAGATCAAGAAGTTCGTACCACGCGACTATTGGGAAGTACGGGCCGAATTCGTCTGTGCCGCCGGCATCTATGAGGGCCGCTGGCTCGATACCAAGTTCAAGAAGGATGAGCACGATCCGGAAAAGCGTGCCGAGCGCCTGTGGAGCAAGGCTGCAGCCGAATCCATCGTCGCGGCCTGCCGTGGCAAGACTGGTATCGTCACGGAAGAGTCGAAGCCGACCACGTCCTTGTCCCCGGCCCTGTTCGACTTGACCAGCCTGCAGCGCGAAGCCAATTCACGTTTTGGTTTTTCGGCCAAGAACACGCTCGGACTGGCCCAGGCACTCTATGAAAAGCACAAGGTGCTGACCTACCCGCGTACCGATTCGCGCCACCTGCCGGAAGACTACCTGAACACGGCCAAGCAAACGCTCGATGCGCTGTCCGAAAACCATAATTACCAGCCGTTTTCGTCGCAGATCCTGAACAAGAACTGGGTCAAGCCGAACAAGCGTATCTTCGACAACACCAAGATCAGCGATCACTTCGCCATCATCCCGACCACGCAGGTGCCGAAGAACCTGTCCGAGCCCGAGCAAAAGCTCTATGACCTCGTGACGCGCCGCTTCATGGCGGTGTTCTTCCCCGCAGCCGAATTCCTCGTCACGACGCGCTTTACCGAAGTCGTGGGCCATCAGTTCAAGACTGAAGGCAAGGTCATGACCAATCCGGGCTGGATGGCGATCTATGGCAAGGAAGCTGTCGAGAAAGACGGCGAAGATGCCGGCATGCTGGTGCCGGTGGCCAAGGATGAAAAGGTCAAGACCGAGAAGGTAACGGCCAACGGCCTGGTCACCAAGCCGCCCGCACGCTATACCGAAGCAACGCTGCTGTCGGCCATGGAAGGCGCCGGCAAACTGGTCGACGATGAAGAATTGCGCGAAGCGATGGCCGGCAAGGGCCTGGGTACACCGGCCACGCGCGCCGCCATCATCGAAGGCTTGCTGAACGAAAAATACCTGCTGCGCGAAGGCCGGGAAATGATGCCGACGGCCAAGGCGTTCCAGTTGATGACGCTGTTGCGCGGCCTGGGCGTGTCGGAATTGACGGCCCCCGAATTGACCGGTGAATGGGAATACAAGCTCTCGCAGATGGAACGCGGCAAGATCAGCCGTGAAGAATTCATGCGCGAGATCGCGCAGATGACGCAGATCATCGTCAAGCGCGCCAAGGAATACGACAATGTGACGATTCCCGGCGACTATGCGACCCTGAAAACGCCATGCCCGAATTGCGGCAGCGTGGTCAAGGAAAACTATCGCCGCTTCGCCTGCACCAAGTGCGAATTCTCAATGACCAAGACACCGGCCGGACGCCAGTTCGAAATCGCCGAAGTCGAGGAATTGCTGACCAACCGCACCATCGGCCCGCTGCAGGGCTTCCGCTCCAAGATGGGCCGGCCGTTCGCAGCCATCCTGAAAATCTCGCGCGACGAAGAGATCAAGAACTTCAAGCTTGAATTCGACTTCGGCCAGAACGACGGCGAAGGCGAAGACGGGGAAGGCGTCGACTTCACCGGCCAGACACCTTTGGGCGCCTGCCCGAAATGCGGCGGTGGCGTCTATGAAATGGGCCTGGCCTACGTGTGCGAACACACGGTGGCCAAACCCAAGACTTGCGACTTCCGCAGCGGCCGCATCATCCTGCAGCAAGAGATCCTGCCGGAACAGATGGTCAAGCTGCTCAACGACGGCAAGACCGATTTGCTGCCCGGCTTTGTCTCGCAACGCACGCGCCGCCCGTTCAAGGCCTTCCTGGTACGTGGCAAGGATGGCAAGGTGAGCTTCGAGTTCGAAGAACGCAAGGGCAAGGCGCCGGCCAAGGGCAAGGCTGCGACAGACGAGCAGGAAGAAGAGGCGCCGAAGGCCAAGAAAACGGCGAAGTCGGCTGCTGCAGCAGAAGAGGCACCGGTGAGGAAGGCTGCCGCAAAGAAGCCTGCTACCAAAGCCAAGACTACGGCCAAAGCACCAGCCAAGAAAGCGCCGGCCAAAAAAGCTGCCTGATCTGGCGCCAGCAGACGGTAGGGCGTGCAACCCTGCTGCCTGCTGTCTGCTAGGTCAAGGGCCGAACTTCAATGATCAATTGGTTCGTAGCGCCGCTCGCCCGTTGATTCCTGGTAATACACCTGCATCAGCTTCCCGCTTTCGGGATCGATGAAGCGTTCGTCGGTGGCAACCCAGCCCGCACCTTCACGCCTGGCGCCCACACCATAGCGCCAGCGCTCGAATACCGTTCCCAGAAACAGGATCGCGCCCCAGATCAGCATGGGCCAAACCACATGGGGGCCGGCAAAACTCAACCAGGCGCCCGCCCCCAGCAAAGCGACGGATAACAGCAACACAAAGGCGCGCAGCATTTATTCCACCTTTTCGACCACCACGGCCGTACCGTAAGCCACGATTTCGCTCATGGTCTGGCCCATCTCGGCCGAATCGAAGCGCATCATCACGATGGCATTGCCGCCCATGCGCTGGGCATTCCTGACCATGCGGTCGACCGCATGGCGCCGCGCCTCTTCGAGCAATTGCGTGTACTCGGTGATTTCCCCGCCGAAAATGGAGCGCAAGCCCGCCATGACGTTGCCGGCCAGCCCGCGGCTGCGCACGACCACGCCAAATACCTGCCCCTTGACTTCCTTGACGCGGTAGCCGGTCAAGTTTTCTGTTGTAACGACAATCATGATTTCACCCTGTTCGATTATGTGTTTACGGGCTTGGCGCCCGCACTCTCAATCTAGGCGCTGCACTGCAATAACGATACGGTAAATGGCGGTAATTTTCACCAGTGACAGACAGGCATGATGCTGCCATTATGCTCATGCAAAATGATTAATCAAAATGTGCCCTATATGAGCCATATTGGACTATGATTAATTTTCAAATGTAACAAAAATCGACGTACAACCATTCGACTTCTTTTACAGGGGCCCCTATGAACGACATCGTGAGTACCACACCAAGCAAGGACGACAGCACCATGGCCATGCTGGCCCATTTGCTGGGTATTTTCTTCGGTTTCATCCCTTCGCTGGTGATCTGGCTGATCAAGAAGGACGATTCGCCATTCGTGGCACAGGAAGCGCGCGAAGCACTCAATTTCCAGATCACAGTGATCATCGGTTATGCGATTGCTGCTGCCCTGACCTTCATCCTGATCGGGGCCCTATTGTTCCCCTTGATCTATATCCTGGACATCGTGTTTTGCATCATCGCAGCAGTAGCCGCCTCCAAAGGCCAGGCTTACCGCTATCCGTTTGCACTGCGTCTGATCAAGTAAGCCATCCTGCAGCAGCAACCGCAGGCCGGGTTGCTGCTGCAGCCTTGGAAGCCATTTCAAAATTAGGCGCCGCGACGAAGACAGTACGTGCGTACGGCGAGGCGACGGATGGCCGCCCCCGGCAACAACGCCATGGTCATTTTGAAACGGGTCCTTATTGCAAAAAGCCGTCGAACCTGACCAGTGCCCAGCCAAACGTGCTATAGGTGGCGGTAACGTAGAGGCTGGAACCGACAACAATCGGCGCCTGGGCGCCAAACTCCGCCGAAGCGGCGCTGTTGGGCAACAGGACAGGAGCGTTGCCATTGGCTATGCCAACCAGCGTCTTGACCATGCCCTGTGGCGTAATTCTGCGTATGCCATTGCTGTCGCTGACGTACACATTACCCGCGAGGTCGGTCGTCAGGTTCGAAGGGGCGTAGAACGTAGCCATGCCGCCTGAGCCGTCGGCCGAGCCGGCAATGCCAGCCGCGCCCGCAAACGTTGACACCGTGCCGCTCGGCGTGATTTTCAGAATTCGCTGGTTCTGTGTGTCGGCAGCATAGACATTGCCCAAGGCATCGACTGCGATGCCGTTGGCACCGCCGGTGCATGAAGTAATGGTGACGCCTTCGTCCGGAATCTGCGTTTCGCTGGTCAGCATTCCCAGCCCTGACGCCAGCGTGATTGCCGCTCCCGATGGGGTGATCTTGCGCACAATCCCGCTGCAGGGCACCGTCACATAAAGATTTCCCAAGGTATCGAACGCAAACTGCGCCGCCGGATAAGCGGCCTCGCCGGAGTTGGCATTATTGCCCGGTTCCGGCGCATAGATGTCGGCATTCAGATAAGGTTTGCTGATAGCGCCGGATGGCGACACTTTCACAATCCCTTCCAAAGTCCCGATATAAAGATTGTCAGCGTGGTCGACGGCAACACCCTGAGGCGCGCCCAGGCTATATGAAAGTTTGGCGTCAGCCGCGTTTCCGATATACACACTCGCCGTGCCTGACGGCGTCACTTTCCATACCAATTGCTGATTGACGTCGGGAATATAGATGTTGCCAGCGCTGTCGGCGGCTTCCGATGTTGCGGTTTCATCGATGATCGTACTGCCATTGCCGACCGTAGCAACAACGCTTGTGGTAATCACCGGGGTCAACGGCGGGGTGACAATGATAGGCGGCGTGACGGTACCGGTGGTGGGGGCTCCGCTGGAAGATGAACCACTACCGGCTGCGCTGCTGGAAGCCGTCGGGCTTGAACCGGACCCGCCGCCACAGCCGGCAATCATGGCGCATACCAGCGCGAGCAGCGACAACCGGAATGCTGAAACGGGTTTTGCTTTCATAGGTGAGTTCCTCGATTCTTGATCAATACGAATTTCTTGGGTTATGAGAAATTCTAGCGAACCGGGAAGACTGAAACTGTGCCGGGTGTCACAAAATTACATAGATTGAAAGATTTTTTGCCAACATCATTCTGACGGAGGCTGAGGTGTGCTGCCTGGATCGCGGACCGGCAACGCCACCGAAGCCAGCAAGCCGCCACCTTCGCGATTGGACAAGGTGATGCGTCCACCATGGGCTTCGACGATTTCGCGCGCCAGCGCCAGGCCCAGGCCTGTCCCGCTGCGCTTGGTCGAATAGAACGGTATCAGCGCATTGGTTAGCACGGTTTCGCTCATGCCGCTGCCGCGGTCGGCAACTTCGATGCGGAATTGGCCTTGCTGGGCCGTCACCGTCAGCGAGACCTCTTCTGCCGCCGAGCCAGATTCATGCGCGTTCTTGAGCAGGTTGATCAGCGCTTGCTCCATCTGCGCCGGATCCAGCCACGCCAGGGTATCTGCCGCTTCGGCAGTCAGATGCGCCTGCGGGAATTGCGCCGCCAGCCGTGCGACGAATCCCGACCAGGCCACGGCTTGCATACGCGGCACAGGCAGCTTGGCAAAGCGCGCGTAACCGACAATGAAGCTTTCCAGGTGGCGCGCGCGTTCACCGATGGTTTGCAGGATATCCGCCAGCCGCTCAGTCTGGCCGCGCCGCAAAAGCTCAACGCCCGACCCAGCCAGCGAGGCGATCGGGGCCAGCGAATTGTTGAGCTCGTGGCTGATCACGCGGATTACCTTTTTCCAGGTCAGCACTTCCTGGCGCCGCAATTCCGTGGTCAGCAGGCGCAACAACAGCAATTCGTGGGCGCGCCCATTGAGGTGAAATGCTCGCCGTGCCAGATGGTAGACCTCTTCTTCCTCTTCTCCGGCCACCGTGAACAAGCCGTCGCCACCACGCGCCATGGCTTCACGCAAGGCCGGCTGGGCCTGGTCCAGTACCTCCTGCAAACTCATGCCTTCGATCTTGCGCCCCTGGTTGAGCATCTGGCGCGCAGACAGGTTGGCGAACACAACCGGGCCGCCCCCGGTCACGAGCAGCATGGCAACCGGGGTATTTTGTACCATGGTGTCGAGCAGCAGCTCACGCTGTACGAGGTTGAGCCGCTGCGCGCGCAAGACCGCGCCGAGTTCGTTGTGCGCATCAACCAGGTCGCCCAATTCATCTTCCCGGTCCCAGCGCAGGCCGAAGGAATAGTCGCCGTCGCGATAGCTTGCGACCGTGCCGGAAAGGGCACGGAAGATCGACAGCATCGGTTCCCACTGGGCCCGCGCGGCAAGCCAGGCCGCCGGCAACAGGATGAGCAGTGAAACGGCAGCGGCCCAGAGCAGAGGCAGCCAGGCGAGCAGCACCAGCGGCAGGCAGACGGCAACGCAGGTCAGCACGACCACGATCAGGGTCGCTCGCATCACCAAAGAGATGCGCAGCAATTGGCGCTTCGGTTTTTGCGCCGGCTTCATGCGCCGCGGTTGATGCCCAGCCGCTCCAGGCGCCGATACAGGGCCTGGCGGCTCATGCCGAGCAAGGCTGCAGCCTGGGCAACGACACCGCCGGCCTCATGCAGGGCACGTTCGATGGCGGCACGGTCTGGTTCTGCTTCCATGGCTTGCGCCATCGACACGGCGGGCAGACGCAAATCGCTGGCGGAAACGGTGTCACCCGTTGCCAGCAAGGCGGCACGCTGCATGACATTTTTCAACTCACGCACGTTGCCGGGCCAATTGTGCCGGGCCAATGCGGCCAAGGCGTCAGATTGCAGCGCCTTGCCGGAGCCCAGGAAATGCTCGGCCAAAGGCACAATGTCGGCCGGGCGGGCGCACAGGGGCGGCAGCGCCAGTTCGATCACATTCAAGCGGTAATACAAATCTTCGCGGAAGCTGCCGGCGCGTATCATGGCCGGCAGGTCGGCATTGGTAGCGCTGACGATGCGCACCTTGACTTGCCGTTCACGGTTCGAACCGAGCCGCTCGAAGCGCCCGGTTTCGAGAACGCGTAGCAGCTTCATCTGCCCGGCCGGCGGCAGGTTGCCGATCTCATCGAGAAACAACGTGCCGCCGTCGGCGGCCTCGAATTTGCCTTCGCGTGCCTTGCCCGCACCGGTGTAGGCGCCGGCTTCGGCGCCGAACAATTCGGCTTCGATCAATTCCGACGGCAGGGCACCGCAATTGAGGATGACGAAAGGGCCGTCGCGTACGGTCGAATTGGCCTGGATGATCTCGGCAATGCGTTCCTTGCCGGCACCATTGGGCCCGCTGATCAGGACCGGCACTTCAGAACGGGCAACCTGGCAGGCCAGCGTCAGGGCGCGCTCGGTGGCGGGGTCAGCCCAGACCATGCCGCGCAGGTCGTAGCGTTCTTCGAGTTCGCGCTTGTGCCGCCGTTCGCGCGACAGGCGGCGCTGCAATTCGCGATTGGCCTGGCCCAGCTCAAGCAGGTTCTTGGCCGTAGCCAGCAGGCGCTGGTCGTCCCATGGCTTGGCCAGGTAATCCGCCGCACCGGCCTTGATCAAATCCACGGCGACGTCGAGCTGGGTCCAGGCAGTAAGAAGGATGACCGGCAGATCCGGGTGGCGCGCGCGGATTTCGCGGAACAGGGCCACACCTTCCGCGCCAGAGGTGGTGTCTTCGGTGAAATTCATGTCCTGGATCACCAGGTCGACTGCATGGGCCGCCAGCATTTCCAGGCCGCGGGCCGGTGTATCGGCGTGCAGGCTGGCGATCTCATGCAGAGAAAACAGCACGTCGAGCGCGAGCGCGACCGATTTGTTGTCGTCGATGATCAAGACCGTTGGCATGCTGGCATCCTATCCGATTATGCGGCCCGTGTGGCGGTTGCCGGGGTGATGCGCGACGCACGCCGCGCCGGCCCCAGCACCGCGAGTACACCCAAAAACCATAACAGAATACCGCCACCGGCCGGATAGCCCAGCGGCAGGCGCGTCAATTCGAGCTGGCTGACCAGTATTTGGTTCAGCGCCATGGCCAGCACCATGCCGGCCACCACACCGCCGCTGGTGATGACGAGATTCTCGGTGACGAAGTAGCGCAGGATATCGATGCGGCGAGCACCCAGGGCGCGGCGCACGCCGATCTGCTTGCGCCGTTGTGAAATCCACAGGCTGGTCATGCCGACGATGCCGCTGGCAGTAATCAACAGCAACAATGCGCTGACGGCCACCAGCATCCAGGCCAGCGTGCGGTCGTCGCGGTAGCGTATGGCACGATATTCCTCGAAACTATTCGACTTCATCAACACCGGATAGCTGCGCGCCTTGCGCAACGCCGCCTCGGCGTCGCGCGTTACACGCTCAAGCTGGCCTGGCTCGGCGCGCACCACATAGGCTCCTGAGGGACTGGCGCTGCGTATCGGCTCGATTGTCGAATACTCGCCCTTGATGCCATTGGCCGCGCCCGGCGTCTGCAAGCCCTGCACCACGCCGATGATGTGTGTCTCCTGCGCATCGGCATCGATGCCGAAAAACATCGGCCGGCCCACCACGCTGGATGCGTCGGGATAAAGCGCTTCGGCCAGCGCCTTGGTGATGATGACCTTGTCGTTCTTCGAATCTGCTGCATCGAAGTCGACCTCCTCCACGTCGGCCGGGGTGAAGTCACGCCCTTCGACCAGTTGCAGGCCCATGGTCTTGACCAGCGAATCGGCCGTGTTATAGCGCCCTGCCGTGCCCGTGGGCTGGGTCTGGTTGCGGCTAGCGGCGACCGAGCTGTTCCAGCCCGACTGCGACATCGGAAACTGGTTGGCGGACGCGACCGAGATAACGCCGGGCAGGGCGCGCAAGACATCCTTGTCGCGCTGCTGTTGCGCCATCAATTCGGCAAAGGACGGCGGCTTGAGCGGCTGTACGCGGATTGTGAAGACGTTCTGCTCATCGGCAATGCCCGAAGGACGCGTGGCGGCAGCATAGCGCAAGGACACGATATGCAAGGCATTGGCCATCACGGCCAGGCTGATCGCCACCTGCATGGCGACCAGCAGAGGAGCAAACTTGTTGCGCAACAGCGCAGACAGGATGGGGCGAAATTCCATGGTTTTCTCCCTGGTGGTTTATTGCGATTTCAGTTGCATTGCCGGTGTGACCTGGCAGGCGCGCCAGGTCGGCAGCAAACCAGCTAGAACACTGGCGGCGATGGCCAGCACGAAGGTGGCGGCCAGCATGCTCCAGTCCATGTGGGCCAGAGCGGCATAGCGTTCCGATTGACGGCCCAGCAGCCACAGCGCAGCAGAGGAAAACGCCAGGCCCAGAATGCCACCGGCCAGGCCGACCACGGCGGCCTCGATCAGGAATTGCTTGAACACTTCGGCGCGGCTGGCGCCGAGCGCACGGCGCACGCCGACCTCACCGGCACGTACCGAGAATTTCGCCAGCAGCAGCCCCACGGTATTGACCAGGCATAGCAGCAAAAAGCCGAAGGCGAGCCAGGTCGAGATCGGACCGTCTTCACTGACCACGTGCAGATGATCCATCCATTGCATGACGTCGAACAGACGGTTGACGTTTTGCCGCACGAAGCGCGAAAAGCGATGCTGTTCGCGCGTATAGCCATCGAGATAGTCTTGCAGCCTGACGCGGTCGGCCGCCGATTTCATTTCGAACCAGAACTGGATCCAGGTGCATTCGGAATCCAGGATACCCTGATAACCGGGCGTGACGTCGCCGTTGCAAGTCATGCTGCCGGAGTTGTTGAGATGCAGCCGAATGGCGGTCTGGAATGGAATGAAGATGTCGTCTTTACCGCCCATGGTGCCGCCATTGCCGTTGATCAGATGCGTGTAACGCGGCACCGGGTTCCATTCACCGAGCACCCCGATCACTTCGAAGTCTTCGTTCAACATGCGGACGTGACGTCCGACCGGGTTTTCCTTGCCGAACACTTTCTCACTCATGCGCCGGCTCAGCACCACCACATTGGCCGTCGCCTTGTCCTGTTCCGCGGCCCAGGCATTGCCGTGCAGGAAAGGCACCTGGAACATTGGAAAGTAATCGCTGGTGGTGGCAAGGCCATCGACTTGCAGGGTACCCAGGTCGCTACGGCCCGGTTCGATGCCGCCCACGATGCCGAAGACGGCGGTACGGCGCACCCCTTGGCCACTTTGCAGAAAGTTGACTGCGTCACGATAGCTCAGTTGATTATCTTCCGGCATCTCGCCCGGTGTGTAGCGTGACAGCGGACCATTGTCGATCAGGGGCACCAGAAGTCGGTTGCTTTTTTCAGGTATCGGATTGCCCGACATCATGTGCAGGATGGTCAGCGTGGAAATGGCTGCCGCCACACCCACGGCCAGGGTCAGCACCATCAGGCCCGTCAGGACGGGATTGCGGCGCAGGCTGCGCAGGCCTAGCATGAAATAGTATTGGAACATGCCGGCTCCTCAGGCGGGGTTGCCGGCAGCAGCCGCGGCATTGGCGTCGTGAGCAAACAGTGTGGGCATCTTGCGCACCAGGTCGCTGACCTGGCCGTCGATGATGTGCACATTGCGCTGGGCGCGCGTGGCCAGTTCGGGGTCATGCGTCACCATCAGGATGGTGGTGCCGGCGGCGTTGATTTCTTCAAGCAATTCCATCACGCCGCGTGCCATGTGGGTATCGAGATTGCCGGTTGGCTCGTCCGCCAGCAACAGGCGTGGCGAGCCGGCCAGGGCGCGCGCAATGGCCACGCGTTGCTGCTGTCCGCCCGAGAGTTCAGCCGGGTAATGGCGCATGCGCGAGGCGAGGCCGACCTGGGTCAATGCCTGTTCGATGCGGCGCTTGCGCTCGGCTGCGGGGAAGCCGCGGTAGCGTAACGGCACGTCGACGTTGTCGAACAGGTTCAGGTCGGGAATCAGGTTGAAGCCCTGGAAGATGAAGCCAAGCTTTTCGTTACGCAGCTTGGAGCGCGCATTGTCGTCCAGCCCATGCACGTTGACGCCGTCGAGCAGGTATTCGCCGCCGTTGAATTCTTCCAGCAGGCCGGCAATATTGAGGAAGGTGGTCTTGCCCGAACCAGAGGGCCCGGTAACAGTGACGAATTCGCCTTCTTTCACGTGAATGTCGAAACCGCGCAGCGCATGCGTTTCGATCATGTGGGTGCGGTAGACCTTGCTCAGGTTTTTCATGTGCAGCATGAGATGCTCCTTAATTGTTGATCGAGACGCGTTCAGCGTTGCCAAACGTATCGGTTCCTGCGATGACGATCTTGTCGCCGGGCTTGGCGCCAGAGACGATTTCCACGGCGGTGACGGACGTGGCGCCGAGCTGGATCGGACGACGCACTGCCGTACTGCCATCGACGACATAGGCGAAGCGCCCGCCTTCGCTTTCGACAAATGGGCCACGCGCCACCATCAGCACGTTGGACTTTTCTTCAATCAACAGCCGCGCCGAGACGCGCTGGCTCTGGCGCAGGCCTTCCGGCTGGGCGCCATCGAAGCGCACGCGGGCCAGCACTTCATTCTTCACCACTTCAGGCGAAATGGCCGACAGCTTGCCAACTGCCTTGGCTTCGCCAACCGTCATTTCAACGCGCATGCCCAGGCCCAGGTCGGCCAGGTAGGTTTCAGGGATTTCCACTTCGACTTCGAGTACCGACAAGTCGACCAGTGTCATCAGCGGCGCATTGATGGCAACGGCGCTGCGGTCGGACACCGAAAGCGTGCCGACAAAGCCATCGACCGGGGCACGCATCTGCAAGGCATCGACCTTGCGCTTCAAGCCTTCCACCATCAAGCGTTGACGCTCGAGCTGGCTCTCCTTGGTCTTGAGTTCGACACCGACATCTTCGTTTTCCAGCACCGCGGCCGCTGCAGCATGCTTGCTGCGGATATCGGCCGAGCGCACCGCGTCTTGCGCCTTCATGTATTCGATCTTGCCCACCACGCCCAGTTCGCCGGCGTTCTGGATGCGTTCCAGCGTGCGCTGCGCCGAGACGCGCTCGATCTCGGCCTGGTCGGCGTCGCGCTGGGCGGCGAGCTTTTCCTTCTTCGCCAGAATGGCCTGATGCGATACTTCCGCCTGCAATTGCTCGAAGCCGGCCTGTTCGCGCTTGAGTTCTTCTGTCAGGTCGGGCGAGTCGAGCTCGGCCACGACATCGCCCTTCTTGACGGTGTCGCCGGCCTTGACCTTGAGCGTGACGATGGCGGTGGCCGGGGCATACAGGGTCGGGCTGACCGCCGCGACCACGCGGCCATTGACCACGGCGTCGCGCACCAGGGTGCCGCGCTCGACCGGGGCGAAGCGCAAACGGGCGGCATTGACCGAGCGCGCGCTATTGGCCCACGCGCCGACCAGGCCGGCGAGCGCGGCAATGCCGATGGCGCCTGCGATGCCGGCACGCAGCCAGCGCTTGCGGCTACCCGTGGCGGGCTGCGCCACCACGGTGTCTTGTGCGGATGTGTCTCTGATCATGTCTGCCTCCGTGTCCTTTCGCGCAGGACATAAGGCAGAAAGCGTGCCAGACTATAAGTGCTTGATTTTCAAGGAATCGAATTGTCCGGAGCAGGTGTCCGGACTGTCCGTTCGGTGTCCGCAGAGTGTCCGCGGACAAGCATCACTTCGATCTCGCCCGAAGCGCTTCCAGCGTCTTGGGCAGGCTGTCCTTGCCCAGCGAATCGACGATCCAGCCCAGGCCCATGGGCACGGGGCCGGGATCGGAATAGACGTAGTACTTGACCAGGGTCTTGTTCTTGTCCGAGGGCAGCGGGGTCAAGTCCCAATAGCCGCTGGTGTCGGCTATCGTTTCTTCCGGCTTCAATTCCGGCAGCGGCACCAGCTTCCAGGCCAGGTGGCAAGAGGCAGGCGTGCTCTTCGGTTCCATGCGCAGGCGGTATTTCTTGCTCTTGCCCATTGGAAGCTTGAGCGTCATGTCGACCAGGGTACCGTTTTCCGTGGCTTGTATCACGCGCGCCTCCGCCGTGTTGGGCATGAAGCTGGGGTAGGCACCGTAGTCGGTGATGATGAGGCACAACCTCGGTACCGTTGCCGCAATGATGGTTTCGGCGACGTAGGACTTACCGGGTGCATCAGCCTTGCTGACGTCGGTGACGTTGACCTGGGATTCATAGACGGGGTCGGCGAATGCTGCAGTGGCCGACAACAGAGCGGCGGCGAGAATGGAATGACGGATCATGGTTTGCGCGAAAGTGGTCGGTTGGCGAGAAAAAACAGAAGGATGAAGCCGGCAATGCCGACCCAGTAATCGGATGGAAAAATGCCCAGCCAGTGCTTGTGCCAGGCAACGCCGGCCGGATTGAATTTTTCCAGGCCATAGGCCGGATTGCAGACGAACCACAGGAAATCTTCCGTGGTCCAGAACAGCATCAGGCAAGCCAGCACACGGCATTCGGCACGCCACGACCAGGTGCCGGCAAACACCAGCGGAAAATGGAACAGCATGGCGATGAAGGGAAAGACCCAGGCGTGATAGCCCGTCATGGCGCGCCCGCCCCAGAAGATATCGAGCAGCCAGTGGTGCTCGATGCGCCAGGTGGGCAGGTTGGCAGCCCAGCCGGCTGCGCCTTCAATCTGGATTTCGACTTCGGCAAAGAAGAACCCCAGCAGCACGGAGCTGGCGATCAGGCACAGCAGATGCAAGGGACGCAGCGGGCCGTTCAAATGCTCACCCCAACGCAATATCGAGCACGCTGCGCGCCGCTTGCGGCTTGCCCAATGCCTTCGCGCGTGCCGCCATCTGGGCCAGGCGTTGCTTGTCTTCCAGCAGCAGGCGCACGCGATATTCGAGCGTGACGGCGTCGTTGGCGCGCAAGGCCACGCCTTGCTCCAGCAGGAAATCTGCATTGCGCTCTTCCTGGCCTGGAATCGGCGAGTTGACGATCATCGGCAAACCCATGGCCAGGCATTCGGACACCGTCAGGCCGCCGGGCTTGGTGACGACCAGGTCGGCGCAAGCCATCAGTCGTTCAACCTTGTCGGTAAAGCCTTGCGGAAACAGGCGGCCAGGATGTTGTTTGGCGATCTGCTGCAGCGAAGCGAGCGCGTCCACGTTCTTGCCGGCCAGCGCGATGATCTGGAAGTCGGGCGCCACTTCGAGCAAGCGTGCCGCAACCGTATCGAGGCTGCCAAGGCCGGCACCGCCGCCCATCAGAAGCAAGGTCGTACGCGCCGGGTCGATTCCATATTCTTGCGCGCAGCTTGCGCGCTCGAGTTGCTGGCCGAAGGCCGGCATGATGGGAATGCCTGTGACATGCACGTTTTGCGCCGGCAAACCGAAGGCACGCATGCGGTAAGCGATTTCGTCGTTGGCGGCGAAGTAGCCGGCCATGTGCTGCTGTACCCACATGCGGTGCAGGTCAAAATCCGTCACCTGGACCCAGACCGGGCACGCCAGGTTGCCCTTGCGTGTTTCACGCGACAACAATTCAGCCGGCAGGAAGTGGGTGCAAATGATGAGGTCAGGTGCAAAGGCATCGATTTCCTTAAGCAGCGACCGCGTGGACAGGCGCTCCACGGCGCGGCGAAATTTCTGCGACTTGCTGCTCGGCTCCGCTTCATTGGTCACCTGGTAGAGGTAACCCCACAAGGCAGGATGGCGGTTGACCAGGCTGATGTAGAAATCGGTATAGAGCGTACGGAAACCGCTCGAGACGTAATTCATCACATCAAGGTGTTGCACGGTATGGCCAGAAGCTGCGGCGCGGATTGCTTCGGCAGCGCGCATGTGGCCGGCACCGGCCGAGACGCTCAGGATCAGGATTTTTTTGGGTTGCATGAAACCGGAAATCGCATTGGACGAAGCCGTGAGTGTAGCGGAATTCGCCGGCACGGCAAGCATTTGCGCCGGCGGCGTGGTGCGACGCACCATGGCACGATCGTGCTGAAAATGGCTTGCAAGTGGTACGTCGTGCGATAAGACCACATCAAACTTCGCGCAGAGTGGCTTGCCCAGAGCCCCTCGGCACACCCACTGTCCTGCAAGGGCCGATCTTCCATCTGTGGGGAGGGTAGGTTGTGGTCTGCTTGCCAAGGCACAAGGTATGCAAGTGGTATGGTGTTGCATTGCCATATGCGAAACCAGTTGACCTTGCATTTCACAGGCGTAGTCTTGGCTGCGCCAGACCTGAACCAGCAAGGATGGACGAGGAAAAGAGAGAGCAAAACAAGGGAGGGAGCCAAGGCTCCCTCCTTCATACGACGAGGAGAGATGTGATGATGAAAACCAAGATTGGCACTACCGTAGCCTTCAGCCTGATTGGCGGCATGTTGGCAGCTTGCGGCGGCGGTTCGAGCGATTCGCTGGACGCGCAACAAAAGACCATGGCGCGCAGCGTGAAAGCCACGCTGCCTGCCTGTAACACAGCCTGGGTTTCGAGCACGGCCTATAACGGCGGCGCCAAAGTCAGCTACAACAGCGTGAATTACACGGCCAACTGGTGGACCCAGGGCAATAACCCTTCGACCAGCAATGGCGTTTCCGGCAGCGGCCAACCCTGGACTTCGAACGGCGCCTGCGGCACTGGCACTACTCCGACGCCAACGCCAACGCCGACTCCGACACCCACGCCGACGCCGACGCCAACCCCGACTCCAACGCCCACACCAACCCCAACACCGACGCCGACGCCTACGCCAACTCCCACACCTACGCCGACACCTACCCCGACCCCCACGCCCACGCCTTCGTGCACCGCGCCGGCCTGGAGTTCGAGCACGGTATTCACCGGCGGCCAGCAAGCGGTGTATGACAATTACCTGTGGCAGGCTTCGTACTGGACCCAGAACAACACGCCAACAGCCGGCGGTTCGGGCCCATGGAACCTGGTCGGCTATTGCGGCGCCCAGCCGGGCAAGGCTTCGTCGGCACTGTTCGCACCCTATGTCGACGTGACCATGAGTTACCCGCTGGCAGCCAACGCTGCCCAGGTCGGCTATCACTACACGCTGGCCTTCATCATCGACAGCGGCAGCTGCACGGCGTCCTGGGCCGGTACGATTCCGCTTTCGTCTAACCTCTACCTGTCCGACATCAAGACCATCCGCTCGCAAGGCGGCGACGTAGTAGCCTCGTTCGGCGGCGCAGCCGGCAGCGAACTGGCCACGACTTGCGGCAGCGCCAGCGCACTGCAGGCGCAGTACCAGGCTGTGATCACGCAATACGCCTTGAAGCGCATCGACTTCGACGTTGAAGGCGGCGCACTGGGCAACAGCGCGGCCAACGCCACGCGCAACTCGGTCATCGTGGCGCTGCAAAAAGCCAACCCCGGCCTGCAAGTGTCGTTCACGCTGCCGGCATTGCCGAACGGCCTGACTTCGCAAGGCGTGACGCTGTTGCAGGATGCCGTTTCCAAGGGCGTCAACATCACCAACGTCAATGTGATGGCGATGGACTATGGCACGGCCTACGACAATGGCGGCCAGATGGGTCTGGACGCGATGTATGCCGCCTGGTCCACCATGTACCAGCTCGAGTCGCTCTATCCAGGCCAATCACACGCCGCGATTGCCGCCAAGGTTGGTGTGACGCCGATGATCGGCCAGAACGACAACCCGGCTGAAGTGTTCTCGCTGGCCCACGCGTCTTACCTGGTGTCGGCGGCAACGTCGAACGGCGTCGGCTTCCTGGGCTTTTGGTCTGAAACGCGCGACACACCTTGCCCGGCAGGCACCCCGGCCACACCGGCCCTGGGTACTTGCAACGGCAATGGCGCAGCAGCGTTTGCCTACGGTAATGCGTTCAAGTCGTTCTAAGCGACCTTTGCCGCATTGAGGGGAGGGTGCTTGCACCCTCCCTTTTTATTTATGTTGGCGTGAAGATGATTCGCCGCCGAGCGCCACAGCGCCACAGCGCCCATGCGCGATCTGGTCCCTCACACTGGCATGTCCGATCTCGCGCAACTGCGAGTGGATCAATTCTCCCGCAATCGATATGCCCGGCGCATAGGCCGGCAAAGTGTCTTCCGGCCCAAACCAATACGCTTCGGCAATCTCATTCGGATCGACGCGGATTTCGCCCGACAGGTATTCGGCCACATAGGCAATCATCAGGGAATGCGGGAACGACCAGGGCTGGCTGCCGAAGTAACGCAGATTGTGCACCTTGAGCCCGACCTCTTCGAACACTTCGCGGTGCACGGCTTCTTCAATCGATTCGCCGGCTTCAAGGAAACCCGCCAATGCGCTATAGCGCCCCGCCGGGGCCGCCACGTTGCGCGCCAGCAGGATGCTGTTGCCCTTGCGGATCAGGACCATCATGGCCGGTGAAATGCGCGGATAGGCCGAGTGGCCGCAATCCGGGCACTTCATGCAACGTTCGCCCGGCAACAATTGCGTGGGAGCAGAGCAGGCACCGCAAAAACGATGCGTGCGCGCCCATTCGGCAATCTGGTAGCCGCGGCAAGCCACCGCCGCCAGCGCGTGGCCCATGCCGGTAAACAACAGGGTGCGCAGCCGGTGGAAGGCATGCCCGCGCGGTGCTTGCGCCTCGCGCCCGACCCATGTCGCGCGGTAGTAATGTTCTCCCAGAATACCGACTGGATAAAGCAGGTCGGTATCGATGCCGGCGGCCAGGCCGGCTTCATGATCGGGCAAGCCATGCCCATCTTCCCGCATCAGCAACTCGTCGCCGCGAAATACCAGCGTGACCGGATTCGCGTGATCGGGAATGGAAATGGTGGATTGAAAATCTTGCGGCGTGCTTAGCATGCGAAGAAGTCTTGCGTTATGGACAAGACTTTCATCATACATGCTTTAGAAAATCTTCACCGGTGTGCATCCAGGTCGAGATAGCGCCAATTGGTAAACATCACCGGATGGCGTTGATAGTTTTCCAGCCAGCCCTGGCGCAAGTCGGCCGACAAGGGGTGCGCACGCACCACCCAGGGTGCATAGTCGTCGATCAGGCGTGCCATTTCATCATAGAGCCGCGTGCGCTCCGGGCCGTCGTCGAGCTTGCGCGCCGCTTCAAACAAGGCATCGTATTGCGGCAAGTTGAAGCGCGAGTAATTCACGCCGGTGCGGTTCGGGCCATACAGCAATTGCAGGAAATTTTCACCGTCGGGGATGTCGCCCAGCCAATCGGTCTCGAACATCTGCACCTGGCCCAGGCGCGAAGCCTTGATGATCTCGGTATAAGTGTCGGCCTTGAAGGCCACGTGAATGCCGATGGCATTCAAGCTGCGCAGCCACATTTCATCGCGCAAGCGGCCCGTGGTCGAGGCTTGCGTGTGCATGGTGAGCAACAGCGGCTTGCCGTCAGGCTGCGAACGGTACGTGTCGCCAGTGCGGATGCGGTAGCCGAAGCGGTCTAGCAGGGCGCTTGCCAGTGCCGGGTCATAAGCGGCGCTGCTGCGAAACGCCACATCATGGCCGCGCGCATCGGGCGGCACGGGGGACTCGGCCGGCACGGCCAGGCCATGCTCGAGCACGCGGATGTCTTCGGCGCGGTTGTAAGCCATGGCGATGGCACGGCGCAGAGCGATGCGCTCGGGCTTCATGCCACCGAGCACCGGGTCATCCATGTTCATCCACATGTAGTAGGTATGCAACGGCGTAAACAAGGACAGGCGCATGCCCTTTTTTTCCAGCTCGGGACGCAACATATTGTTGTCCTGCAGAGCCAGGTTGGCCAGCGGCGGCGGAATCTGTTCCAGATAATCGAATTGCCCGGAGAGGAAGCTCAGCATCTGTGCTTGCTGTTCTTCAACTACCTTGATTTCGATATGGCCGATCAGGGGGAGATGCTTGCCGGCGAGCTTTTGCGCAATCGCCTGGCCATCGGCATCAGGGCCCGGCATGCCATCGAACAAGGTGGTACGAAAATCCGGATTGGCGTCGAGCACCATCTTTTCGCCATGCAGCCAGGTTTTCAACAGATAAGGCCCGGTGCCGACGGGGTGTTGGCCGGCAGGATAGGCGTCGACCGCTTCGCGCGCCACGGCTGACGTGGCGGGCATGGCCAGCTCGAACAGGAAATTGGCATCGGGATGTGCGAGCCTGATCTGCAGCGTATAGCGGTCGGCCGCCCTGATCTCGGCCAGCTTGCCGTCGAAGATGAAGCGCCACGGCGACTTGACGGCGGGGTCAATGAGACGCTTGAAGCTGTAGACATAGTCTTCCGCCGTTAATTCGCGCAGCTTGCCGCCGAAAGCTGCGTCCGCCGTGAAGTGGATGCCGGGCTGGATGTGGAAGGTATAGAGCGTTTTGCCGGCATCGACCTCGGGCATGGCCGTCAGCGTATTCGGCTGCAGCCGCACCGGCCGGGCGAGGTAGTCGTAGCGCAACAAGGGGTCGAACAGGTTCTCGACCACGGACAGCGTATTGAAGTCCGATGCCGTGGCCGGGTCGATGCCGGTTTCGCTTTTCTTGATCTGCACGTGAAGCGTCTTGCCCATGTCGGCCCCATGGGCGAGACCAAAACCGAGCAACAAGAGAGCCAGACCGAAGATGCGCATGAGTGGATGAAGGCAAGGGATATGCGCTATTCTATTTCAATGACCGACGCCTATCCACCAGAGCGCCCCTTCATGGGTCTGGCCGTGCTGATGAGCATGGCCTGCGCCGGCGTGCCCTTGACCGATACTGCGAAATCGCTGATGACGCGCATCGCGCAAGACCCGGCCGATGCCGAGGCTTTGCTGGATTTGTCCATCATCTCCCATCTGTGGTTCAAGCACGAACTCGGCCTGGCTTCGCAGGCGCAAGCCCTGAAGATCAGGCGCCACTATCGCCTACCGGCCAAGGGTGAACCAGCCCTGCGCCTGCTGGCCCTGATGCACCCAGGCGACCTGGCAGCCAATGCGCCGCTCGAATTCCTGGTGCAAGGTAGCGACGTGACGCTGGACATGCTGTTTCTTGATCCGGATGCACCCTTGCCCGATGTTTTGCCGGAACACGATCTCATCATCGTTGGCATCGCTGAATCTGTTGCGGCAGCCGGATTGCTGGCGAAGATCGCGCAATCCCTTCCCGATACATGTATCGTGAACCGCGCCGAATACATCGCCAAACTTGGGCGCGGCAGTGTCAGCACCATGCTGCAAGGCTTGCCCGGCATCGACATGCCGCCAACTGCATGCGTGCCGCGTGCAGAACTCGGGCAGGGCGCGCCCTTCGCTTATCCCGTCATCGTGCGTCCGCTCGATTCCCACGCCGGGCAAGGCCTGGAAAAGATCGACGATGCCACCGGCTTGCGCGCCTACCTGGCGCAGCATGGCGAGGCGATGTTTTACGTCTCGCCTTTCATCGACTACCGCAACGCCGACGGCCCGTACCGCAAGTACCGCATCGTCATCATTGACGGCCATGCCTACGCCGGCCACATGGCCTTGTCGGGCCATTGGATGATCCACTACCTCAACGCGCACATGAGCGATAGCGAAGCCAAGCGCGCCGAAGAAGCGGCCTTCATGGAAAACTTCGACGACGATTTCGGCAAGCGCCACGCCATGGCCTTGCAGGCGATTGCCCAGGCCGCGCAACTCGACTACCTCGTCATCGATTGCGCCGAGAGCCCGTCGGGCAAACTGCTTGTGTTCGAGATCGACAGCGCCGCCGTCATCCACGGCATGGACCCGGTCGATACGTTTCCCTACAAGCAAGCCCAGGTACAGAAGATCTTTGCCGCCTTCCGCGCCATGTTGCAAAGCAGGATGGAAAAAGCGCGCGCCATGGTTGAAAAGCATTAAAATCGGCCTGCGTGGGATCGATGACGCATAAAAAAGCACGCGTTTCACCAAATCGACAATAATCGGAGTTTCCCAACGTTCGAACCGGGCTGCCGGCTTGGCGCTACCCTGCGCAGCGCAAGCCATGGCCCGGCTATTCCACTTTTGCGAATCAGGAACAACAACATGCCCAAAACCTTGCCGCTCATTTCGGCCGCCCTGCTGGCCGTCGCTGCCGCCTTGCCCCTGCCCGGCCTGGCAGCAGAAACCGAAAACGATCATTGGAACCTGGCCGACATCTATCCCAGCGCCGACGCGTGGAAGGCCGACAGCGCCAAGCTGGAATCCCAGCTCAAGGACTTCGAAGCCTGCAAGGGCAAGCTGGGCCAAACGGCCAAGCGCTTCCGGGAGTGCATGGAGCTCAATGCCGACATTACAAAGCGCTATGTGCGCCTGTCGATCTATGCCAGCCAGTTGCACGATGAAGATACCGGCGCCAACCTGGGCCAGGACCTGAACCAGAAAGCATCCATCCTGGGCAACAAGATCGATGAAGCCAGCGCCTTCATGAGTCCGGAGATCCTTGCCATGGGCCATGCCAAGGTCGACAAATTCATCAAGGAAGACAAGAAGCTCGACGTCTACCGCCATTTCCTCGACAAGATCCTGCGCGCCGCGCCGCATACACTCGATGCCGAAGGCGAAGGCATCGTTGCGCAATTCGGCCTGACTGCCGACGCCGCCAGCAGCATGTATGACGTGCTGTCCAACGCCGACATGCCCTGGCCCACGGTCAAGCTGTCGGATGGTACCGAAGTCAAGCTCGACCAGGCTGCCTACACCAAATACCGCTTCTCCCCCAACCGCGAGGACCGCAAAAAAGTGTTCGATGCCTTCTGGGGCCAGTGGAAAAACTTCGAACACACCTTCGGCGTGACCTTCTACGACATGCTGAAAAAGGACACGGCCTACACCAAGGTGCGCAAGTACCCCGATTCGCTGTCGCGCGCACTCGACGGCGACAACCTGCCGCCCGCCGTCTATGACATGCTGATCAAACAGACGCGCGAAAACCTGCCCACGCTGCACCGCTACTTCAAGCTGCGCGCCAAGATCCTCGGTGTCGACCAATTGCACTATTACGACATGTATCCGGCGCTGGTGAAGAGCGACCTGAAATACCCCGTCGACGAAGGCAAGCAATTGATGCTCGATGCCGTGCAGCCGCTCGGCCCCGACTATGTTGCGGCCATGACCGAAGGTTTGAAGCACCGCTGGATGGACGTCTACCCGCATCCGCGCAAGCGCTCGGGTGCCTACATGAATGGCGCAATCTATGACGTCCACCCCTACCTGCTCTTGAACTACAACGACGACTACGAGTCGGTTTCGACGCTGGCGCACGAGTGGGGCCATGCCATGCATTCCTACCTGGCCAACCACAAGCAAGCCTACATCAACGCCGACTACCCGATCTTCACAGCAGAAATCGCCTCGACCACCAATGAAGCATTGCTGCTGGAGCACATGCTCAAGATCGCCAAGAACGACGACGAACGCATGCTCTACCTCGGCCAGGCACTCGAAGGCTTGCGCACCACCTTCTTCCGCCAGGCCATGTTCGCCGACTTCGAACGCGAAGTGCACAGCCGCGTCGACAAGGGCGAGTCGCTGACCGGCGAAGACATCACCCATATCTATGGCGACATCCTGAAGCTCTACCACGGCGACAAGGAAGGCGTGGTCAAGATCGACGAACCCTACACCATGGAATGGGCTTACATCCCGCACTTCTACAACCAGTACTACGTGTTCCAGTACGCCACCTCGATTTCAGCCGGCTCGATGTTTGCCACGGAAATCCTCAAGGGCGACCCGGCAGCACGCGAGCGCTATCTGAACGTGCTCCGTTCGGGTGGTTCGGCCTATCCTTACGATCTGGTCAAAGCGGCCGGCGTCGACCTGGCATCGCCCGCGCCGTATCAGGCGATCTTCGCACGCATGAACAAGATCATGGATGAGATCGAGGCGATCCAGGCCAAGCACAAACAATAAGAAAGAACTGCAGGGTGGAAAAGCCGCTAGGCGCATTCCACCAAGTTCGTCAAATGTCTTTCTCTAAGCACATGGTGGAATGCGCCTAGCGGCTTTTCCACCCTACGAAAATCAGGCGGGCGAACGCGACGATGCAAGACCAAGCTGCATTTGAAAAATCCACCTACGCCAAACTCACCTGGCGCCTGCTTCCGCTGCTCTTCGCCGGCTACATCGTCGCCTACCTGGACCGCGTCAACGTCAGTTTCGCCAAGCTGCAGATGGCGAGCGACCTGCACTTGAGCGACACTGTCTTTGGACTCGGGGCCGGCATTTTCTTCATCGGCTACTTCCTGCTCGAAATCCCGAGCAATCTCATCCTGCACAAAGTCGGCGCGCGGCTCTGGATCGCACGCATCATGATCAGTTGGGGCCTGGTTTCCGCCGCCACGATCTTTGTCACCTCGCCCACCAGTTTCTATTTCATGCGCTTCCTCCTGGGCGCAGCCGAAGCAGGTTTCTTCCCCGGCATCGTGCTCTATCTCACCTACTGGTTTCCGGCGCGGCGTCGTGCCGCCATGATGGCGCTGTTCATGGCCGCCGTCCCCCTGTCGGGCGTGGTCGGTGGGCCCTTCTCGGGCTGGATCATGCAAACCCTGCCCGGCGTGCTGGGTCTGGCCGGGTGGCAATGGATGTTCATCGGCGAGGCGCTGCCTTCCATTGCGGTCGGCATTTTCGTCATCGTCTTCCTGAAGGACCGCATTGCCGACGCGCATTGGCTAAGCACGGCGGAAAAAGCCTGGCTATCCGCACGCATCGCCGAAGACGACCAGGCCAAGCCGCAGCCGGCCGTGAGCGCCTTGTTTGCGCAGCCGCGCCTGTGGCAGATGGCGCTGATCTATTTCTGCCTGGTCATGGGCTTGTATGGCGTGGGCTTCTGGCTACCCACACTGATCAAGGCCAGCGGCATCAAAGGCACGCTGGAAATCGGCCTGCTCTCAGCAATCCCCTACCTCGTCGCCACCATCGTGATGGTCCCGGTCGGCAAAAGCGCAGACAAGCGCGGCGAGCGGCGCTGGCATGTTGCCATTCCCGCCTTTGCCGGCGCGCTGGGCCTGGTACTCTCAACCTTCTTTGCCACGTCACCCTGGCCGGCGCTAGCCGCCCTCACGCTGGCAACCGCCGGCATCATCACAAGCCTGCCGCTGTTCTGGAGCCTGCCCACGGCCATGCTCGGCGGCGCGGCGGCAGCTGCCGGTATCGCCTTCATCAATTCGCTGGGGAACCTGGCCGGCTTTGTCAGCCCCTATCTCGTCGGCTGGCTCAGGGATGCGACGCAAAGCACGAGCTACGGCATGCTGGCCCTGGCGATTTCCTTGCTGATAGGAGGATTGCTGACCTTGAGCCTGCCGGTGCCGGCGCGAGCCGAATAGATTCGCAAGCTGTTTGTACTTCCATCCATATCGCCAGGATTGCTTTTCACTTTTGCCCTGACCGTTCGTCGTTTCCATCGTCGAATCATCGCTTTCTGCTTCTTTTTATTCCGACTTGACGGCATCTTGTCCCCGTCAACGCTGGTGCGCGAGACACATTGAAAACGTATTCGCCGTACAGCTACAATTTCGGAGATGACTATGGCATTTCAAAAAGCATGGATTGATTTTTGGATACTGAAGCGACGTCGTGGCGAGCGCTTCTGGCTTCGCCTGCTCGTCGCTACGCTGCTCGGACTAGGGCTGGGTGCGTTCTTCATATTGGTGCTGATTACAGGCGTTGATGGGGAATATGGTCCCGATTGGTGGCTCAAGGCGAGCATGGAACAGATGGCGGTGGGTCTGTTCATTGCCTATACCATGCTGGCGCTGATGCTTGGCGTGGAGGCATGCGTGCCGGAACCCCTCCTTGAGCGCATATCAGTCGCACAGGATTGGCGCTACGGCAGCATCCTGGCGGCGATCAGCGCAATCGCAGCCGCAGCAGGTGATACGTGGGGGCGTGGTCTGGTCGATTGGTTTGCTCATGGCAATTTTCTTGAACCCGTGGCCAGCCGGTCGCCATTCGACTATGGCGTAGCTGTTTTCCTGATCGCAATTGCGTCAATGAATTTGCTTTGGTGGCGCATCCGTTTGCGAAGACAAACCCTACGGCATCAGACAACCGAAGCGCAACTACGTTTGTTGCAAGCGCAAATCGAGCCGCATTTCCTGTTTAATACCCTGGCTAACGTGCAGAGTTTGATGGACCATGACCCGGTGCGCGCCAGGCAATTGCTGGAAAGGTTCACCGACTATCTACGCGCCTCGCTTGGTCAATTGCGACAAAGTGAAAGTTCGCTCGCAACGGAATTGGCCATGGCTCGCAATTATCTGCAGTTGCTGAAGCTACGCATGGAAGACCGCCTGGAATTTGTCATCGATGCGAGCGATGAGGCAGGTAGTGCGTTGCTGCCGACCTTGCTGCTGCAACCATTGATTGAAAATGCCATACAGCATGGGTTGGAACCCAAGGTCGAAGGTGGCAAGGTGGAGGTCAAGGCGCAGGTGAAAGACGGGCGCCTGCACATCAGTGTTCTCGATGACGGCCTTGGGCTTGAAGGGTCCTCCCGCAGCTTCCGGCGAGGCAGCGGCATGGCATTGGAGAATTTGCGTGCACGTTTGCATGCGCGATATGGTCCCTGTGCCACCTTAACGCTGTCATCGAATCCGACGAAAGAAGGAACATGCGTAGTTCTTGAACTGCCCTACGAAGGAAAGCTGTGATTCGAGCACTGATTGCCGACGACGAAGTCCATTTGGCGCGATTCCTGCAGGAACAATTGGCCATCTTGTGGCCGGAATTGATCGTGCTTGATACCGCGCGCGACGGGGTTGAGGCCGCCGCAAAAATTGCCGAACTGGAGCCGGATGTTGTATTTCTCGACGTGCAAATGCCCGGGTACAACGGACTTGAGGTCGCGCAAGGTATCGAAACCGATACGCGCGTGGTGTTTGTCACCGCCTATGATGACTACGCGGTGGAAGCGTTTGAACATGCGGCAATTGACTACCTTTTGAAACCAGTGACGACAGACCGCCTGGCGCGCACGGTCGAACGTGTGAAAGCCTCGCTGGTACGAGATGCGGCTGTCTCGCCGGAGAGCCCGGATGCGCGCATGGCTGGTGCCTTGAGCAAATTGCTTGGCCGCGCGGTAGTGCCGCCGCGATTGACCTATATTCGCGCGGCACAAGGCGAGCTTATGCATCAGATTGCACTTGATGACGTGCTGTTCTTCCACGCCGATGACAAATACACCGTAGTGCAGACCGCTGCCGGTGAACATTTGATCCGAACTACCATTACAGAACTTGCCCAACGGCTCGACCCTGAACGCTTCTGTCAAATCCATCGTTCCACGCTCATCAACCTGGCGCATTTGGCCGGCACCCGCCGCAGTGAAAACAGCCGGCTGTTTGTCCGCATCAAGGGAAGCCCGCATGAACTACCAGTGAGCCGCGCCTTTGTGCACTTGTTCAAGCCGATGTAGAGTATCCCTCCAAAGAGGTTCCGGCTTGATAAGATAAGGCTGATTCTGCAGGCAGTCTACTTGATTCGATTGAGGCCACGCGCTGACTTGGCGGCACGCACAGGGAAAGGAAATGACGTCCGTGATATCAACCCGCAATCTGGCAGGAATGCCCGGCCCACCCGAGCTCATGCGCATCATGCAATCGCTCGCCATGCTTGATGCGATTGTCGAAGAAGAATGGGCCTATCGTTACTTTTCATTCAATGCCAAATGGTCGTACGCCTCGCAGATGGGTTCCATGAGGAACGGCAGTGGCGACGACCTGTTCGCGCACTTCGATGCGGCCGGTTGCTTTTTACGTGGGTTCGATCACGAGTCATTCATGTCGCCCTGGCGCCGGGAAGAGCGCATCGTATGGCCCGGTGTGCTGGATGCCGTGCCCGGCGAATTCGCAGATGGCCGTAATGAACCTGCGTTCCATATGGAGGACACCACCTTTTGTATCTGGCATGGGCCGGAAAGTGAAGGATGGCAGCGTGGCCCGATTGCATTCCCGGATGGCAGCGACCCCGATGGTTCGGCCTGGATGTTATCGTTCTACGACGGCAATCCCGAAACCTACCGCGCTTTTGCCGAAGAATACTTTGAAGTTGACCTCGCAACCGACGCCATCGCGCGGGTATTTGCCCATGAACCACTTTCGCCTGCGCTGTTGTCAGCGCTGGGTTCGGCACGCGATTGGGCGGAAATCACCGCTGATGCGCAAGAAATAGGCTACCCGATTCGCGGATAGAGGCTGTTTTCGCGAGAATGGCACGTTGTATGAAGGCTCCAACCCTCCCGTTTCCAACCCAACTCGGCTATGATTGGGCACGCTTTACCCCTAAAACAATTAAATAATATTCAACATCCGGAGTGCATACGATGAGCCAAGCCTCACTATCCAAACCAGTTGAAATCACGATACGGGGCATCGTCCTCGGTGTCTTGATCACGCTGGTCTTTACCGCTGCCCAGGTCTATCTCGGCCTCAAGGTCGGCCTGACTTTTGCCACCTCGATTCCCGCGGCGGTGATCTCGATGGCGCTCTTGAGCGCCTTCAAGGACGCCACGATCCAGGAAAACAACGTGGTGCAAACCATCGCTTCGGCAGCGGGCACGCTGGCTTCGGTGATTTTTGTGCTGCCCGGTTTGCTGATGGTGGGCTGGTGGGCGCACGTGCCGTTCTGGCCCACGTTTGGGGCCTGCTGCATCGGCGGGGTGCTGGGCGTCATGTACACCATGCCGCTGCGCCGCGCGCTGGTGTCGCAGTCCGACCTGCCCTATCCGGAAGGCGTGGCTGCTGCTGAAGTGTTGAAGGTCGGCATGTCTTCGCGTTCTGGCGCTCAAGAGGGTAAAGCCGGCCTGATGGCGGTGATCTGGGGTTCGGTGGCTTCAGCAGCCTATGCAGCCGGTTCGGCGGTCAAAGTTATGGCCGGTGAAATGTCGGTCTATTTCCGCTTCGGCAAAGGTTCGACCGGCATTGGCGCGTCAAGCTCGATTGCGTTGATCGGTGCGGGCCACCTCATGGGTATCACGGTCGGTATCGCCATGCTGGTGGGCCTGGTAATCGCCTGGGGCGTGCTGGTGCCCATCCTCACGACGATGAATCCCCTGCCCGATCTGTCTGCGGCAGACCAGGCACTGAAGCTCTGGAAGACCAACGTGCGCATGATGGGCGCAGGCGCCATCGGCGCAGCCGCTATCGTCACGCTGGCCGGCCTGGCCAAGCCTGTGATCGGCGGCTTGAAGTCGGCACTGGAAGCTTCGCGCCGTGCCAAGGCCGGCGGCGCCGAAGTGCCGCGTACCGAACAGGATTTGCCCATTTTTATCGTCGGCCTGGTCACGATCCTGTCGATGGTGCCGGCCGGCTGGCTGCTGGCCAGCTTCCTGCAAGGCGGTGTGCTGGAAAGCCTGTCGACGCCGCTGGTTGCCATCGGCGTCGCTTACGTGCTGATCGCCGGCATGTTCGCTGCCGCCGTGTGCGGCTACATGGCCGGCCTGATCGGTTCGTCGAATTCGCCGGTGTCCGGCATCGCCATCCTGACCATCCTCGGCGCGGCGCTGTCGGTCGGCGCTGTTGGCCGTGCAACGATGGGGCCGGAAGTGGCGCATGCCCTGGTGGCATATGCCCTGTTCATCACCACCGTGGTGCTGGCCGTAGCCGTGATCGGTAACGACAACCTGCAAGACTTGAAGACCGGGCAACTGGTCGATGCCACACCGTGGAAGCAGCAGGTTGGTTTGCTGATCGGCGTGCTGGCCGGTTCGGCGGTGGTGCCTTACGTACTGGAAATGCTCAATGCCGCCTATGGCTTCGCCGGCGCGCCCAATGCTGCCGCGATTTCCAAGACGCCGCTCGATGCGCCACAGGCGACACTGATCTCCACGCTGGCCAAGGGTGTCATCGGCGGCGACCTGCGCTGGGACTTGATCGGCTATGGTGCGATCATGGGCCTGATCCTCGTCGCCATCAATTTCGCGCTGAAGGCATCGAGCAAGGGCCGTCTCAGCCTGCCGCCGCTCGGTGTGGGCCTGGCGATCTACCTGCCATCGGCCGTGACGCTGCCGGTCGTGATCGGCGCGGTTGCCGGCTGGTTCTTCGAGCGTTCCGTCTCCAAACATAGCTGGGGCGAAACCGCCAAGCGCCTGGGCGTGCTGGTGATGTCGGGCTTCATCGTCGGTGAGAGTCTTTTCAACGTCGCGCTGGCCGGCTTGATCGTGGCCACCAAAAACGGTGAGCCGCTGGGTGTCGATTTCTTCGCCAAGAATCTCAGCGAAGGCGAGACGATGATCATCGCCTTGATCCTGGGCGCGGGCATCGTGTTCGGCCTCTACAAGTGGTGCGCCAGCAACGCCAAGCGCGTTGACGCATAAACCTTCGGCATCATCTAGGTTCCAGTCGCAACCTGCGCGGCTGGAACCGCGTCAAAGCTCTATCGTCACCCGGGTCGGCTGGCGGTAAGCATCCTGTGTCATCAAGTCCACGCCGCAAATCAGGCTCTCTATCCACGCAAGAAATTGGGAGATGACCTCCTTGCCGCGCAATGGCGCGCCATGCTGCGGAACGATCCATTCCGGATCGAGTTTCCTCACCATCTCCCCCCAAAACCGGCAAACCCGGTTCGAGACCATGTAGCGCGTGTGAAAACTGCGCATATAAGGCAGATGCTGCGCAAAGTCCTGCACGGGTTGGGTCGCCAGCCGGGCCGGCATCATCGATGCGCCCATGTCGCCTGAAAACAGGATGCGCGATACCGGATCATAGAATTGCAGATTACCCTCGGCATGCAGAAAATGCGCAGGCAAAATCTGGAACGTGGTCTGGCCCAGAGGTAACAGCGTACCTTCATCAGGAATGCCGATAATGCGGCCGGTTGTTTTTCCCTGACCGCAAAAGTGTGGCACAAACCGCGACCATATCTTTGATATCAATAGCTTGGTTTCCGAGCCGATAAGCCAGCGTGGCAGCGAAGCGATGATGTCTGGGTCTGCGTGTGATGCAAATACGTATTGCAGCATCTTCGGCGGGAAATGTTTACTCATTTCCATGAATAATTCGTTGTAAGTCAACACGCCACCCGGGTCGAGCAAAATACCGTTGCCGTCCTGCACGATGAGGAATTGATTGGACTGCACCGACTCCCCACCTTCATCCTCGACCAGATCCGAGAACATCAGGCAAATATGCCGGCCATCGTTATAAAGTTCGGTAGCCACAATCAGCTCCTGTATGCAACGGGTGAAATTTACCAATGCGCCAAGTTACGGTCATTTCGAAGTAGACCGTTTGATCGAAATCAAATGCACCGCAAATTGCGAGGTTTCCGATTTGCGTTGAATCGAACACGGGAATTTACTTCTTTGAAGTCATACCACTGGCCATATGACCTCGTCTGGTATGGCCCTGGGGAAGCTAGTCGCCCCGCAACAACAGGGCTAGGGCCGGCTCTGCCATGCAGTGCCGAAAACCAGTTGACTTGCATTTGTGGTTGGCACATTGTCATCAATCGACCATGTCATTCGCCTGGAAACCATGAAGCGCGTATCCACCTGCATTTTGAGCCTGTTCCTTTTGCCCCTGCTGGTTTCATGCGGTGGTAGAGGGGGCGGCGGGTCAACTGCCGTCACCACGCCTGTCGAGACTGCGCCCAGCCCGCAACAGGCAATCAGCGCCGCCAGCAACACACTCAACGGCATCGACATCGGCAACACTGACGACAGCGACCTGACGGCCTTTGGCAATGCCGTCGGCGACCACTCCATCGTGCTCTTGACCGAACCTACCCACGGCGATGGCGGCACCTTTACACTCAAGGCGCGCCTGGTGAAGTATCTGCACGAGAACAAGGGCTTCAATGTCCTGTTCATGGAAAGCGGCATGTATGACCTCGCGCGCATGGCGCAGCGCACGGCTGCGGGCGGCGATTCCGCGTCGGTGCAGGGCCCCGGCCGGGTCTTTTACATGTATTCCGAAACCGCGCAGGGGCAGGAAGTTTTGCAATATGTGGACAGCACGCGCGCCACGCCTCAGCCGCTGGCCATGTGGGGGCACGACGTGCAGATGGCTGGTGTCGATTCGATCAACACCGCCGTACCCGACCTGCAAGCCTTCCTGGTGGCAAAGGGTTCCGCCTTGCCGGCCTCGGCGGATTGGCCCGGCTACCTGCGCGTGGCACAGCAGGTCGTTGCGCTCAACGGCAATCCCCTGGCCGCCGCCGACGTAACGAGCTTCCACAGCATGTCGAGCCAGGTCACAGGCGCACTGTGTGCCATGCCCGACGACAACAGCGTGGACCTGTTCCAATCACCGGGCTTCTGGTGCCGCATCGCCACCGGTGTGGCCGCTGACTACACGCACCTGTTCTCCGCCACCGATCCCAATACCCCGACCGATTTGCGCGACGTGACCGGTGCGGGCAACATCGAATGGCTGTTGAATGGCCGCCTCAAGGGGCAAAAGGCCATCGTCTGGCTGCATGCGGTGCATGGCTTCAACGGCCTGGCCGGTACGGCATCCTGTGCCCTCGCGCAATCGCAGGAATGCGGACCGGGCTGGACCAATGTCGGCACCAATCTCGTCAAGGCATTCGGCGACCAGGTCTATATCACCCACTTCACGGCAGGGAAAGGCACCTTCGACGCGTTCGCCGACTCGCCTTGCGGCACGCCCTTCCCCGGCGCGGCACTGCCTGCACTCGATGGCAACATGCTCGAATTCTATCTCGCCACGTCGGGCAAGGCGTCCTTCATGCCTTATCCCGCTGACGCTGCCACACGCAGCGCACTGGCTGGCCTCAGCATCTTCGAAGTCAACTATGCAGCCATGCATCCCAACGACTTCGGCAGCATGTACCAGGGCCTGTTCTTCCTGCCGCAACTGACACCGATTGCCAGCAATTGCCAGCAATATCCGGTGGTGAACTACTAGGGCCGATCCAGCAACAAGTGATCGATGAACACCCTGACTTTTTCGCCAGGTGCCGGCCTGGCGTGTAGACCGCGTGGACTGAGGCCGCGTAGGGCGTGCAGAACTCCCATTCCGGCAATACCTGCCGCACCGCGCCTTGCTCAAGGCTGGCTGTGGCAGCAAAGTCGGGCACCAGGCCGACGCCGCCGCCGGCTTCGATGAACGCCAGTGTGGCGATGCTGTTGTTGGCAGTAATGCGCGCCGGCACGTCGATCTCCACTGTCTCGCCCCCGCGCTTGAGCGTCCAGCGCTCGCCATATTGGCTGTCATTCGGGTAGCAGCAACGGTGCTCGAGCAAGGCTTGCGACGTTGCCGGCACGCCGGATTCCTCCAGATACGCAGGCGTTGCCACCAGCAGAAAACGCACGCCGCACAGCTTGCGCGAAGCCAGGCCTGGGGCCAATTCACGGGTCACCCTGATCGCAATATTTGCGCCGTCGTCCACAAGATTGACGAGCCGATCCACCAGCGTCAGTTGCACGCCCACATCGGGGTAAAGGTCGAGGAAGGTTTTAAGCCGGGGCGCGCAATTGGAGCCGGATATGGGCTTGAAAGACCGCATGCGCGAATCCTGCCGCGCCGCGGCGTTCGAAGGGACGGTTGCCGTCATCGGCGTGGTGCAAACACTGCGCGCCGAATTCGACATCTTCGACGTGATGAACAAGAACCTCAGGGTGCGCGGCGTGGAAACCGGGTCGCGCGCCATGTTCGAACGCATGATTCAATTCATGGAACAGCGGGCCATGCACCCGGTGGTCGAATCCGTTTTCGGCACCGGCCAGGTGGCGGACGCGTTTGGCCGGCTGAAACAAAGCCCGTTCGGCAAGGTCGTGATCGACATGCTAACCTCGCGTGGAGCAGGTTGATGAAGCTTCGATGGCATGTCTAGGGAGGCGGCAGTGACACAAGAAGGTGACAAAATATCCGGCATGAGAAACCTCGGCCCGGCCGTGGAAAAAGACATGCATGCCGCCGGCATTTTCTCCGCCAGCGAAGTCAGGGAATTGGGCGTGGAGCAAGCCTTTCTGAAAATGCTGGAAGGCCGCATGAAGGTGGGCCGCAGCGCCAAGTGCTGCAATGCCCTCTACCTCTATTCCTTCTACGGCGCCATTCACGATGTCGATTGGCGCGAGGTGCCGGAAAACAAGAAGCGCGAATTCAAGGCGTGGACCGAAGAGCTCAGACAATCGGGAAAGTATTCGTAGATCTTTTGCCGATCCGCCCCGCGTTAAATCTCCCTCTCCCGCGAGCGGGAGAGGGTTGGGGAGAGGGTGATTGCGATCCTACTCGCCTCAATCAAGCCGGCACCAACAAATCCCCCAAGCCGATCCGGCGCAACAGCTCACTGCGCACGCGATCAGCCATCCCGTTTACAACCTCCGCCCCATCCTGCGAAGGATCGACATGCAAGCGGAACGGCCGTTTGCCATGCGGCAGGTTCACGACGTCGACGATGGCGCGTGCCACGGCTGCGGGGTCGGCATCGGCCGGTTCCAGCGAAGCCAAGCCCTTCAAAGCCACCTCGGGAATCGAGGCAGTCGGCCCCTGGCTATATTCCGCCGCGCGTGCCGTGTCTGCGGGCTTGCCTGCATGCAGGAAATGGTTCGTACCCTTGGTAAAGGCGCCCGGCACGATGATGGAGGTCTCCACGCCCCAGCGCGCCACCTCGCCGGCATAGCTCACGGCCAGCGAATCCATCGCCGCCTTGGCCGCGAAATAAGGCCCGAGCCAGGGCGGCGTGCCGCCGCGCGTACTCGATGACGATACCCACAGCAACAGTCCCTTTCCCTGCCTGCGCAGGTGCGGCAACGCGGCACGGTTCACACGCTGTGTGCTCATCACGTTGACGTCGAACTGTTGCATGAATTGCTCGACAGTAAAAGCTTCGCTCGGGCCGAACACCATGTGGCCGGCATTGTGCAGCACCACGTCCAGCCTGCCCTGTTCGGCCACGATGTGCGCGATCGCACCATCTACCGAATCCTGCGACACCACATCCATCTGTACCGCACGCAAGTTGATGCGATGTTCTGCAACAAATGCCTCCAGGGAAGCCACCTGCGCCGCATTGCGGCCCAGGGTTTCGCGCATGCCGGCATAGACGGTGTGGCCGGCCAATGCCAGGTGTTGCGCGGCCATCAAGCCGAAGCCGCTCGAAGCGCCCGTGACGACGATGATTTTCTTTTCCATGATTTTCACCTTGAGGAATGCCGTTACACAATGCCGCCATTGACCTTCAGGGTCTGCCCGTCAACCCAGCCCGCGTCAGGCCCGGTGAGGAAAGACACCACACGCGCGATATCGTCCACTTCGCCCAGGCGCTCCAGCGGCGGCATCTTGGCGAGGTGTTCAATCTGTTGCGGTGTCTTGTCTTTCAAAAACAGCTCGGTCGCCGTCGGCCCGGGAGCAATGGCATTGACGGTGATGTTGCGGCCACGCAGTTCCTTGGCAAAGATATTGGTCATGGTTTCCACAGCCGCCTTGGTTGCGGCATAGACCGAATAACCGGGCAGCGCCAGCGTCTTCACGCTAGAAGAAAAATTCACGATGCGCCCGCCCTGGCGCAACTTCTTCGCCGCCGCGCGCATGGTGTTGAAGCTGCCCTTGAGGTTGATGGCAACCAGGCGGTCAAACAAGGCATCGTCGGTATCGGCCAGCATGGTCAGGCCGGGCTGGATGATGCCGGCATTGTTGACCAGGATATCGACACCGCCGAACAGCGCCGTGGCCTGGTCGAACATGGCCGCCACTTCGGCAGCCGAGGCCACGTCGGCCTGGAAAGCCGCTGCGCGCCCACCGGCGGCCTTGATCTCGTCGACCACTGCCTGGGCATCGGCGGCACGGCCGGCATAATTAACGATCACGGCATGGCCGTCTGCAGCCAGGCGGCGGGCAATGGCAGCGCCGATGCCGCGTGAAGAACCGGTGACGATGGCGACCTTGGTGTGTTGGGTACTCATGGTTTGCTCCTTGGTTGTGAGGTAGGGGTGTTGCATGGGTTCCATGATGGCCCTTCCGCACTCATGCTTGTAGTGGCATGATGGGCATAACGGCTATACAATAATCGCATGAGCATCTTCGACGACCTGACCCAACTGCGTGCCTTCGTCACCATCGTGGAAGCCGGCAGCATCTCGGCCGCTGCAAGGTCGCTGCACACCACCCAGCCCACGCTGAGCCGCCAGCTAAGCGCTTTCGAGGCACGCTGCGGCAGCCAATTGCTCCGGCGCGACACGCACCGCATGCACCTGAGCGACACCGGCCATCGCGTGCTGGCCGACGCGCGCGCCATCCTGGCCCTGGCCGACGAGTCAGCACAGCGGTTGCACAAGAACCAGGGCGCCATCGAAGGCAAGATCCGCCTGTTTTCCACCATCGACTTCGGCCAGACCATGGTCAGCCGCCTGATCGCGAGCTTCATCCAGGCCCATCCGGCAGTAAATATCGAACTGGCTTATTCCAACCGTCCACTGCACATGCTCGAAGAAGGCTGCGACGCCGGCGTGATTGCCGGCGCCGTGACGGACGACAGCCTAGTGGCGCGCCCCTTGGGATCGATTGCGCGCCACCTGTTCGCCGCGCCGTCCTTCCTCAAGGACCGCAAGACGCCAAGAAAACCGCAAGACATCGCAGACTGGCCCTGGATGGTGCTGCCCGACAAACGCTTCGGCGGTTCGCCTGAAATGGTGCTGCATGGGCCTGGAGCGGAGACGGCAACGCTGCACGTCAAGCCGGTGATGGTGTCGGAAGGCGTGACGAGTTTGCGCGAAGCGGCGCGCATGGGCTTGGGGGTGACGATTTTGCCGAACTGGCTGGCCGAGGCGGATGTGGTGTCAGGCCGGCTGGAGCGGGTGCTGTCGAAGTGGCGGGGAGATGATGTGCTGGCGCATATCGTCTATCCGGCGCCGCGGCATTTGGCGGCGCGAGTGCGGGTGTTTATTGAATTTGCGATGGAGTATATGACGGCGCAGTTAAAACCGGGTCATTAAATCCAGTGAATATTTCGATCCGCGTTCAAAGCGATGCCGATCAATCTTGATTCGCCCTTATTAATTCCGTCGTCCCCGCGAAAGCGGGGACCCACAGTGCCTCGGTCAGCGGCCTTAGGTTGACACTGAGCGCAAATGCGCTATGCCCAGCATAGATTGCCGGTTAAATTAAACGGTGCAGTTTTTTCCCTACAAGCTCTTCAAGATTTTGGGGGCCACAGAGATGGAGCGCGCCAACCACGACGAGAGTTGGGTCGTTCGTTTCGAGCAACTCAAATATTTTATTCACCCACGCACGGTTGCGTCGCAACAAGGCAGCCTCATGCATGCTTGGAATATTTGCCATAGGAGTGTCACCTACTACATGCCACATTCGGATTCGATCTAGCTTGATCCAAGCATCATGCAGTAGCGATAGCCTAAGCTGCCGAGTGTCAAAGTTCCTCGCTACAAATTCAATTGACTTCACGACGTCATCTATGGGGGCGGAATTCAAAGCATCAAGAAAATCTGATGGCGTTTCGAGATATTCAATAGATTTCTGATCATGCAATGCATTCTGATGGACGTACTCTTCGATACCAGACACGGTGTTCAGCCCAGCTTGGCCAAGTCGTATAGGCACCATGCTTGGGTGAAGGCTCTCGAATCCGTATTGAAAGCCTAATCGTGGCCAAATATTTATCAACCAATCCAACAATGGCTTGGGTAACATCGCATTCAGGTTGTTGTCGGTATCAGCTAAACCAAACGTTGAACTTGGATTTTCGCATTCAAGAACAAAACGCGTAGCCCAATTGCAAGCATTCGTCACCCACGAAGGGATATCGGCTTTATCTGCAGGAAATATATGCATAGATCCAAGCAAACGCACGTTGGTCTCTTCTATTTGGTAATACACGATTCTCTCCAATTCCCCCAGCAGGCGATAGAAATGAATTTAGTCAAACTTGCGCAAGTCCTCGATCACTTTACCATCGTTCGGCAAACCGCCTGATGCGACGATTTTGATCTCCCCTCGCAGCTTCGTCACTCCTCGAATACTCGCAACCACAGCAGCCTCCAAGCCATCGGCTGCGGCATCAACCTCGCAATGCAAAGTCATCCGATCATTCCCCATCTCTCCCTCAACTACCAGCCGCGCCTTCAGAATCGCCGGGTGCCGCCGCCGTATATCTTCCACCTGCCCCGGATGCACGAACATCGCCCGCACCTTGACGGTCTGGTCCGCTCGCCCAAGCCAGCCACGTATGCGGGTATTGGTACGCCCGCACGGTGACAGCCCGGGCAGCACCGCAGACAGGTCGCCCGTGGCAAAACGAATCAAGGGATAGTCCGCATTGAAGGATGTCACCAGCACCTCGCCGACTTCCCCTTCCGGTACAGGCTCCCCGGTGCCGGGCCGCACGATCTCCAGCAGCAAGTCTTCGTCGAGCACCATGCCGGGATTCAATTCGCCTTTGCAGGTCGTCTCGTAAGCGATATTGCCGATGTCCGCCGAACCGTAAGACTGCAGCACCTGCGGCACACCGTTTTCCTGCAGCCAGTTGCGCAGCGAGGGGGGCAGCGCTTCGGCGCCGACCAACGCGCGCTTGAGGCTCGATATGTTGGCACCCATCTCGCGTGCCTTTTCCACGATGATCTTGAGGAAGGACGGCGTGCCGGCGTAGGCGTCGGGCCGCAGTGCGGCAATCGCCTGCACCTGCATCTCGGTCTGGCCTATGCCGGCCGGGATCACGGTGCAGCCCAGCCTGGCTGCGCCGCTTTCTATCATCGATGCTGCCGGCGTAAAGTGATAAGAAAAGCAGTTTTGCACGATGTGGCCGGGACGTATGCCTGCCGCATGCATCGGCCTTGCATAACGCCACCAGTCCGTGCCCTGGCCTTCGGGGTCGAAGATCGGGCCGGGCGACATGTAGAGCCGGCGCAGCTTGCGCGTGGCTGTGGTGGCCAGGCCGGCAAATGGTGGCTGCTGCTTCTGCAGTTCGTACAAGTGCGACTTGCGCGTCACCGGCAATTGCGCCAATGCGGCACGCGTGCCGATGTCGCGCGGGTCGATGCCCTTGAGGATGGCGGCCCAGCCCGGCGCCTGCTGGGCACTCGCAATCAGGGCCGGCAAACCAGCCAGCAGGTCGCGTTCGCGCCGGGCCGGGTCGCGCGTTTCCAGTGCATCAAAGGAGTCACCCATCGCTGATTTCCCTTTGCAATTTCTTGGTCAGCTTGGCAAACACCAGTTCGTGCGAACGCTTGAGCAGGGCTTGCGCCTCGGCCTGGGTCAAGGCCGCCTGCGGGGTGATCGTCACCCATTTGGCGCGCGCAAGGTAGGGCGAGGGCAGGACGCCGGGCCGGTCGGTCAACTCAAGAAAGCGTTCGTCGTCCACCTTGAAGGCAAACTTCTCTTCGCTATCCGGGTTGGTAACGGCAAACATCTTGCCGCCCACGGAATAGACCAGGTCCGCGCCCCATTTGATGTCTTCGGTGGCGCCGGGCAGGCCGGCGCACAGTGTACGCAACTTGGCAAAGGATAGTTTCATGTCATGCGAGCCAGCGTTTGCGCCGGCGGTAAAATTTCATGTCGCGGAAGCTTGTGCGCCCCGCGCCGGACATGCCAAGGTAAAACTCCTTGACGTCTTCATTGTTGGCCAGGTCGGCCGCCGCGCCTTCCATCACCACGCGGCCGTTTTCCAGGATGTAGCCGAAGTCGGCATGGCGCAGAGCAATCGTGGTGTTTTGCTCGGCCAGCAGGAAAGACACGTTTTCGCGCCGGTTCAGGTCGCACACGATGGCAAAGATTTCATCGACAATCTGCGGCGCCAGGCCCATAGAGGGTTCGTCGAGCAGTACCATCGACGGCTTGGCCATCATGGCGCGGCCGATGGCCGTCATCTGTTGTTCACCGCCCGAGGTGTAACCGGCCAGCGACTTGCGCCTTTCCTTCAGGCGAGGGAAGTAATGGTAGATCTTTTCCAGCTCGGCCCGCCGCGCCCCTGCGTTCAGGCTCCGGGTATAAGCGCCTGTCAGCAGGTTGTCTTCAATGGAAAGGTGGGCAAAGCAATGCCGCCCTTCCATCACCTGGATCACGCCCTGCTTCACCAGCTCGTTCGGTGTCGACTTTTCCACCCGCTGTCCGCGCCAGCTGATGCTGCCCTTGGTCACGTCGCCGCGCTCGGCCGCCAGCAGGTTCGAGATGGCCTTCAAGGTCGTGCTCTTTCCTGCGCCGTTGGCACCCAGAAGGGCCACGATCTTCCCTTCCGGCACGGCCAGCGACACGCCTTTCAACACCAGGATCACATGATCGTAAATCACCTCGATGTTGTTCACTTCCAAACCCGACATGGTGTTTTCCTTATTTCATGCAAGCAGGCGTAATGCCCTTTTCCTTGGCATATTTCGCTGCATTCGCCGCAAATAGCGGGTGGATCAGCGGCTTGTTGCCTTCGATCCAGTCCGGCGTGATGATGTTCCACTTTGCGCCGTCCCATTGCTGGATCTTCACCATGCCGGACCCTTCATGGTTCTGGCACGAAGTCTTGATTTCAGGCAGCAATCCCGTGGCACCCAACTGGCCCAGCCGTGCATTGGTAATGTTGAGGTTTTCCAGCGCCCAGCGCATCTGCTCGCCCGTCACCACCTTGCCCTTGCCATATTTGCCTTGTGCCGTGCGGATCGCTTCCACCATGGACACAGCCACCGACACGCCGCGGTTGTAGAGCGCCGTGCCGACCTTGTTCTTGTCCTGCATATTGCCCTTGCCTGCGCCATACACCACCTTTTCAATATCGGCGATCAGGGGCACATTGGCGCCGGCCACGCTCCAGGTAGCACTCATGTAGCCCTTGGCAGCCTCACCGGCGGGCACGGTATCTTCTTCCGAACCGGCCCACCAGGAACCGATGATATGGTCGCGCGGATAGCCCACCTTTTGCGCGGCCTTCAATGCGGTCTGGTTCATCACGCCCCAGCCCCAGAAGATCACGTAGTCCGGGTTTTCCTGGCGGATGCGCAGCCATTGCGCACCTTGCTCGTTGCCCGGATGCGCCACGGGAATTTCCACCAGCTTGAACTTGCCTATGGCAGACTCCGCCTCAAGGGCAACGATAGGTTCCTTGCCATAGGCCGAGTCGTGATAAAGGTAGACGATCTTCTTGCCCGCCAGCGTACCGCCATTTTTCGACGCCAAGTATTTGACGATGGCCGACGCCTGCATCTGGTAAGTCGTCACCAGCGGAAAGGCCCAGGGGAAGACCGAACCATCCACCGCATCGGTGCGGCCATAGCCCACCATCATCAGCGGCACCTTGTCTTCGGCCGACTTGTCGATCAGCGCGTAGGCCACGCCGGTTGCCATGACGTTGTAGGCCGTGCCCCTGGTCACCGGGTCCTTGGTCTTCAGGCGTTCATAGCATTCCACGCCCTTGGCATTGTTGTATTCGGTCTCGCACTCTTCCCAGCTCAATTTGACGCCGTTGATACCGCCTTCCTTGAGGTTGACGTAGTTCATGTAATCGATAAAGCCGCCATAGAAGGATTGGCCGTTGGCGCCATAGGGGCCGACACGGTAGTCGGCGAGTGCGATGAATTGGTCTTCGGCCTGGGCCTGGGTCGACACGGCGCCGAATGCGGCCACTGCAGCCAATGCCATGGCACAGCGGAGGAAGAGTTTTTGCAGTGGTTTCATGTCGTCTCCAGGGTTTTTTAGTGAGGGAAAGGCCACAGGCGCAACTTCTCCTTGCCGATTTGCCACAGGCGCGCCAGCCCGTGCGGTTCTGCGATGAGGAAGAAAATGATCAGCCCGCCGAACAGCATGGACTGGATATGCGAAATCGATTCGCTGCGCATTGGCAGGTGCAGCAGTTCGGCCAGCGGCGGCAGGCTATGGTCGAGAAAGATCGGCAACAGCAGGATGAAGGCCGAACCGAGGAAGGCGCCCAGGATGCTGCCAGTGCCGCCGATGATGATCATGAACAGGATGCGCAACGACAGTTCCAGCGAAAAGCCGTCCGGCTCGACCGAACCCAGATAGCAAAAGGCATACAGCGCGCCGGCCACGCCGCAATAAAAGGAACTGACGGCAAAAGCCAGCAGCTTGGTGCGCATCAGGGGAATGCCGATCACCTCGGCCGCCACGTCCATGTCGCGCACCGCCATCCAGGCACGGCCCGTGGAAGAACGCACGATATTCTTGGCCGCCAGCGCCATCAGGGACACGATGGCCAGCACGAACAGGTAGGTCTTCGCCGGCGTGTTGAAGGCATAGCCGAGGATGACGACCTTCTGCGCGCTGATCACCCCGGACGACGAGTTGTCGGAAAACCAGGCGAACTTGGTCAATACCCAGACGACGAAGAATTGTGCAGCCAGCGTGGCCACGGCAAGATAAAAGCCCTTGATGCGCAAGGAAGGCAGGCCGAACAGCACGCCGACGGCAGCGGAGCAGAGACCGGCCAGCGCGAACGAGGCAAGAATGGGGATGCCTTCGATGCGTAGCTGGAAGTTGTAGGCGGCATAGGCACCCACAGCCATGAAGGCGGCCGAACCGAGCGAGAGCTGCCCGGCGTAGCCGGTGAGCAGGTTCAGCCCGAGCGCAGCCAGGGCCAGCACAAGGAAGGGGATCAGGATGGCGCTGAACCAGTATTCCGTGCCGACCATGGGAATGAGGACGAAGGCGACAAGCAGCAGCAGGGCGATGGCAATGCGGTCTTGCCGGATCGGGAAGATCTGGCCGTCGGCGATGTAGCTTGTCTTGAATTGTCCGGCTTCGCGGTAGAACATTTGTGCCTCAATTTTCAAAATGCAATTTGCCAAGACCTTCTTCTTCATTTTCGCCACCCACCGTCATTCCCGCGAAAGCGGGAGGCCGCCCCGCGGGAATCCAAACTGAGTCTCTTGTGCAACCTGCGTTGTGGATTCCGCGGGGCGGCCATCCGATTCGCGGGAATGACGGAGAAGGTGGAGACGCCGGCGGCGAAGTCACCTACACCTGATCACCTACACCCGATCAATATGCTTCTCCCCAAACAAGCCCTCAGGCCGCACCAGCAAAAACAATAGCGCGAACACATACGGAAACCATCCCTCGATGCCGCCAAAATTGCCGCCGAAGTTGTCCTGCATCACAGGCGGCAAATAAATCTCTGCCAGCTTTTCCGACGCGCCGATGATCAAGCCGCCCACGATGGCGCCGGGAACCGAAGTAAATCCGCCCAGGATCAACACCGGCAAGGCTTTCAAGGCGGTCATGGTCAATGCGTATTGCACCCCATTGCGCGAACCCCACAGCAAGCCGGCCACCAGTGCCACAAATCCCGCCACACCCCACACGATGGCCCAGATGTGTTGCAAGGAAATGCCCAGGGACAGCGCGGCCTGGTGGTCGTCCGCCACCGCGCGCAAGGCCCGGCCCACCTTGGTCTTCTGGAAGAACAGCGTCAGAACAGCAACCAGCAGCATCACCATGCCTGAGGCAAACAGGTCGAATTTGGAAATGCCGATGCCGGTCGAATCCATGATGGCCTGGATCGGTTCATCGACAATGCCGAGGTCGATGGCGCGCACTTCGCTGCCGAACAGGAGCGGCCCCAGGCCTTCGAGGAAAAAACTCAAGCCTATGCTGGCCATGAAGAGTGCAATCGGCGGCTGGTTCACCAGTTTGCGCAGCACCAGCCGCTCCGTCGCCAAACCGACCAGCAGCATGACCGCGAATGCGCCGATCACGGCAGCCCACATCGGCAAGCCCTTGTCCATCAAGCCGACCACGGCCAGCGCGGCAAAATAGACCATCGAGCCCTGGGCGAAGTTGAGCACGCCGGACGCCTTGAAGATCAGCACGAAGCCCAGCGCCACGAGCGAATACATCAGGCCCGAAAGCAAACCGTTGATCAAGACCTCGATAAAGAATTGCATCAGTGTGCCGTCCCGAGATAGGCGTTGATGACATCCTGGTTGCGCATGACCTCATCGGGCGTGCCGTCGCCGATCTTCTTGCCGTAGTCCAGCACCACTACCCGGTCCGAAATATCCATCACCACACCCATGTCGTGCTCGATCAGCACGATGGTGGTGCCGAACTGGTCGTTCACGTCAAGGATGAAGCGGCACATGTCCTGCTTTTCTTCCACGTTCATGCCGGCCATGGGTTCGTCCAACAGCAATACCTCCGGTTCCGCCGCCAGCGCGCGTGCCAGTTCCACACGCTTTTGCAAACCATAGGGCAGGCGGCCCACCGGGGTCTTGCGGATGTGCTGGATTTCCAGGAAGTCGATCACTTCTTCCACCTTCACCCGGTGCGCCACTTCTTCGTTGCGTGCCGGCCCCCACCATAGCGCGTTGACAAACAGGCCGCTTTTCATCTTGGTATTGCGCCCGGTCATGATGTTGTCGAGCACGCTCATGCCCTTGAACAGCGCAATATTCTGGAAGGTGCGTGCAATGCCGCCGCGTGCCACGCGGGTCGGGTTCATGCGGCGCCGCTTTTCGCCGCGGAACACGATGTCGCCCTGCTGCGGGTGGTAAACGCCGTTGATCACGTTAAGCATGGAACTCTTGCCCGCACCGTTGGGGCCGATGATGGCGCGTATCTCGTGCCGGCGCACGTCGAAGGAAATGTCGGTCAGGGCCTTGACGCCGCCGAACGCGAGCGAAATATGCTGCAGGTCGAGTATCACGGTGCCGATGTTGCGTTCTCTGCTCATGGTCATGTCAGGGTCAGGCTCGGGCAACGGTGCCGACGTCGCGGATACAAAGATCGGCAGCGATCTTGCCCTGCCGGCCATCTTCGAACTTCACCTGCGTCTCGACGTATTGCGACGCCTTGCCGGCATACAGCGCGTCGATCAGCACCGCATATTTCTCGGCGATGAAGCCGCGCCGCACCTTGCGCGTGCGCGTCAATTCGTCGTCGTCCGGGTCGAGCTCCTTGTGCAGGATCAGGAAGCGGCGGATTTGCGAGCCTGACAGTTTGGCGTCGCGCGCGAGGTCGGCGTTGGCCTTTTCCACGCAACCCGATATCAGGTCATACACCGCCGCCTGTGCCGCCAGGTCGGTGTAACCGCTATAGGAAATGCCGCGCCGTTCGGCCCAGTTGCCGACCGCTTCCATATCGATATTGATGAAGGCCATGCAATCGTCGCGTCCATCGCCGAAGGCCACGGCTTCCTTGACGAAGGGGAAGAACTTGAGCTTGTTTTCAATGTATTTCGGCGCGAACAGGGAACCGTTTGCCATGCGACCCACGTCGCGTGCACGGTCGATGATCTTCAGATGTCCGTCTTCGTCAAAGAAACCCGCATCGCCCGTGTGGAAATAGCCTTCGGTGATGGCTTCCGCCGTGGCGTCGGGCCGCTTGAAGTAACCTTGCATGATGCCCGGCGAGCGCACCAGCACTTCCCCGTCCGGTGCGATCTTCACTTCCACATTGCGCATGGGTTTGCCTACGGCATCGAGCTTGACGTCGCCGGATTGCTGCATGCACACGGTCACGCAGGTTTCGGTCATGCCATACAGTTGCTTCAGGTTGACGCCGATGGAGCGGTAGAAATCGAACAGGTCCGGCCCGATGGCTTCGCCGCCGGTATAGGCCACGCGCAGGCGTGACAGGCCGAGCACGTTTTTCAAAGGCCCATAGACGCACAGCTCGCCAAGCGCATACAGCAGCCTGTCATGCCAGGCCACGCCGCCTTTGTGCTCCAGGATGCGCAAGCCCACGCGCCGCGCCAGCGCCATGAAGCGGTGGAACAGCGTGCGTTTGATCCAGCCCGCGTCCTCAATCCGTATCATCACTTGCGTGAGGATGTTTTCATAGATGCGCGGCGGACCGAAGTAATAACTCGGGCCGATCTCGCGCAGGTCCGTCATCACGGTCTGGGGCGACTCGGGGCAATTCAGGCACAGCCCGGTCAGCATCGATTGCGCATAGGAATAAAGGAAGTCGCCGATCCAGGCCAGCGGCAGGTAGCACAGGATATTGTCGCGCTCGCTCAGGCCGTCAAAGTCGACCAGTGTCTGCGCCGTGGCAATCATGGCCCGGTGGCTGTGGCATACGCCCTTGGGTTTGCCGGTGGTGCCCGAGGTATAGAGAATCACGGCAGTGTCGTCGGCCAGGCCGGCCGCGACTTCGGTATCAAAGAAGGCGGGATGGTCACGCTCATACTGCGCGCCGAGTTCGGCCACGCCGGCATAGCCATGCAGCTCGGGCTGGCCATAATGGCGCAGGCCGCGCTCGTCATCGACGATGATGTGGGCAATCCGCGCGCTGTCTTGCTTGATTTCGAACAGCTTGTCGACCTGTTCCTGGTCTTCGGCCACGGCGAAGTCGATCTCGGCGTCTTCCAGCACGTAGCGCATATCGGCTGCCGGCGCGTCCTGGTAAAGCGGCACAGGAATGCCGCCCAGGCATTGGGCCGCCGCCATGGCCCAATACAGGCGCGGCCGGTTGTCGCCCACGATGGCCAGCGTCATGCCGCGCTTGAAGCCCAGGGCCGCGAGTCCGCAGGCGAAACGCCGGACTTCAGCCCGCGCTTGCGCCCAATTCCAGCATTGCCAGATACCGAGGTCTTTCTCGCGCATGGCCGGGCGCTGCGCGCGCACGGTGGCGTTGTGCAGCAGCAGGCGCGGAAAAGTCTCCGGCTTATCCCCCTTTGCTGCGGTATTCGTCTCCATCATGGGCAGCATGTCCTCATGGCGTTTGCCGATTCGCCTACAATGTTGCGCGCCGGCAGATTGTTGTTTTTGAGGATACTAGATGCACATTGCTCCGTGTGTTGTCATCCGGCTGACAATTACGGCATATTTGCAATAAATCGATTTTGCGTCGCACAAATGGAACATGTCATCAGCTTGACCGAAATGCTGCGCCAGGCCGCCTGGGCCCACTCTCTCACGGCCGAGCAGATGGGCCGCGTCGAATCCGAAGTGACGGAGCGCTTCGCCCCGGCCGGCAGCTACGTCTGCCGCAAAGGCGACCCGGTCGACCACTGGATCGGCGTGGTCGACGGCTTGCTCAAGATGAGCAGCGACTCGCCCGAGGGCAAGACCGTCACGTTCACCGGCATGCTCAACGGCGGCTGGTTCGGCGAGGGTTCGGTACTGAAGACCGAACCGCGAAGATATGATGTCGTGGCCCTGCGCGACAGCCGTCTGGCCTTCATGCCGCGCGCCACCTTCGAATGGCTGCTCGACAACAGCATTGCCTTCAACCGCTTCCTGTTGTTGCAATTGAATGAACGCCTTGGCGTGTTCATTGCGCTGGTCGAGTACGACCGCATGCTCGATACCGACGCCCGCGTGGCGCGTTGCCTCGGTGCACTGTTCAACCCTTACTTCAATCCCGGCAGCCAGCGCACCTTGCAAATTTCCCAGGAGGAAGTCGGCTATCTCTGCAGCACCTCGCGCCAGCGCGCCAACCAGGCCTTGCAAGTGCTGGAAAAGGCCGGGTTGCTGCGCGTGGATTACGGCAGCATCACCATCCTCGACGTGGAAGGCCTGCGATCCTTCGATTCCTGAAGGAAACCGGCTGTTGCCAATAGGTAAAATAAGGTAAAACCGCCTGAACTGGTATGCCCTTTCCGGTATTGTCCCGCTGCTTTCGGTATCATGGAGGGACTATTAAACCTAGAAAGTTCATAACATGGACACCCTAATCGGAGCTCAAGCCACTACCCGTGCGCGCATACAGGCATTGCGCGCCGCGATGAAGGCGCAACACGTTGATGCCTATATCGTTCCATCCGCCGACCCTCATTTATCGGAATACCTGCCGGGACGATGGCAGGGCCGCGAATGGTTGTCCGGCTTCAACGGTTCGGTCGGCACGCTGATCGTCACCGCAGACTTCGCCGGCCTGTGGGCCGACGGACGCTACTGGTCACAGGCTGAAGTGCAGTTGGCCGGCACCGGCATCGCCTTGATGAAGATTCCCGTCGGTTCAGCCACGCACCATATCGACTGGCTCGGCGAGAACATGAAATCGGGCCGGACCGTAGCCGTCGACGGCGCCGTGCTCGGCCTGGCCGGCGCGCGATTGTTGCAGCAAGCCCTGAACGCAAGCGGCGCCAAGCTGCGCACCGACTGCGATCTGCTGCAGGAAATCTGGAACGACCGTCCCGACCTGCCGCCGCAACCGGTCTATGAACACACAGCGCCGCACGCCCCCAAGAGCCGTGCCGCCAAGCTCGCTGCCGTGCGCGAAGCCATGCGCGGCTATGGCGCCCAGTGGCATTTCATTTCCACGCTGGACGACATCGCCTATCTGTTCAACCTGCGCGGTTCCGACGTCAATTACAACCCGATCTTCGTCGCCCACGCGCTGGTCGGCCCGGAGCGTACCAGCCTGTTCGTCGCCGATGGCAAGATCGATGCTGCCTTGACCGCGGTGCTGGCCGCCGATGGCGTCGACGTCCGCCCTTATGCCGAAGCCGCCGCTGCACTGGGCAAGCTGGGTTCGGGCGCCACGCTGCTGCTCGACCCGCGCCGCATCACCCTGGGCTTGCGCAACGCCGTGCCCGATTCGGTCACCGTCAAGGAAGCCATCAACCCCACCACCTTTGCCAAGTCGAAGAAGAGCGAGGAAGAAGCCCAATACGTGCGCGCCGCAATGGAACAGGATGGCGCCGCACTGTGCGAATTCTTTTCCTGGCTCGAGTCGGCCGTGGGCAAGGAAGAGATCACCGAACTGACCATCGACGACAAGATCACGGCCGCGCGTGCGCGCCGGCCCGGTTTCGTCTGCCCCAGCTTCGGTACCATCGCCGCCTTCCGCGGCAACGGCGCCATGCCGCACTACCGTGCCACGGAAGAGTCGCATGCAGTCATCGAGCCGGACGGCTTGCTCTTGATCGACTCCGGCGCGCAATACCACGGCGGCACGACCGACATCACGCGCGTGGTGCCGATCGGCGAGATCACCGACGAGATCCGGCGCGACTGCACGCTGGTGATGAAAGGCGTGATTGCCTTGAGCAGCACGCGCTACCCGCGTGGCGCCAAGTCGCCCATGCTCGATGCCATCGCCCGCGCGCCGATCTGGGCCGCCAGCATCGACTATGGCCACGGCACCGGCCATGGCGTGGGTTACTTCCTGAACGTGCACGAAGGCCCGCAAGTGATTTCCTGCTTCGCCCAGCCCGAACCGCACACCGCCATGGAACCGGGCATGATCACCTCGATCGAACCTGGCATCTACCGCCCGGGCAAGTGGGGCGTGCGCATTGAAAACCTGGCCATGAACCGCCCGGCCGGCACCAGCGAATTCGGCGAATTCCTGGAATTCGAAACGCTGACCTTGTGCCCCATCGATACGCGCTGCTTCGACCTGAGCTTGCTGCGTGCCGATGAAATCGCCTGGCTCAACAACTACCATGCAACGGTGCGTGCAAGGCTTTCGCCGCTCGTGGAGGGTGCCGCCAAGGCATGGCTGGAAAAGAGGACCGCAGCCATTTAAGCAACACCCTGCGCGTTTGATTGACCTGTGGTCCCCGCTAAGGCGGGGACCCAGCTTGGTCAGTGGGTTACTGCAATACGACGGCGCCGCCGACTATAATGGCATTGCTCAGATTGATTGAGCCCGCCAGTTTCACCAGCACATCCGTGCCGTCAGTGAAGTTGTATTCCGCGCCAAACACGTTTTCCACCAGATAAGTGTCGCCATTGAAGGTGAACCACGCAGCGTCGCCGGAATTCACGGCAACAGTTCGCACCGCGTAGTTGGCACAGTCCGTCAGGCTCGCCGTATCCAGGTCGGGAACAATGACCTCATTGGCATCAAAGGATGCGGTTGCAGATTTCCCCGCAGCCAGCCAGGTGCTGTCCGTGATGGGTGTTTTTGTCTCGACAGTATCGCCGGCACTAAGATTGACGATGGTAACCAAGGACTGCGGACTATTGCCGGCGTCAATCTTGACGATACTGAATTGGCCTGCCGCCCGCGTCTGTGGCAACGTGGCCATCCCTTTACCAGCGCCAAACTCGATGGTCGATATGCCGGGGGGCGCGACGGTTGTCGTGGTCGTAGTGCCTGTGGAAAGGACGATAGAGCTGACACCCGTAGACCCTGTCGATGTAAAGCTGACCGAGCTTTCCGAAGTGCCGCCGGCAGTGCCAGTTGCGGGCGAGGTGGTGTTGGGCGCCGTGCTGGCAGTACCGCTGGGATCACTGCTACTTCCGCCGCAAGCTGCAAGAGAAATCATCAGCAGCGTTGCGATTGTGTTCTTTGACATAAAAATTTTCCGGCATGAGGAATGGTAGGGCAGACCGCGCCGAACCATGCTTTAGTTCGGACGAAAGCGGCACTCTAACATAGACCCCACTGGCGGCGCGCGTTTTGCGTCCAAACCGGCAGCATGCAACTCATGACGAGGCTTCCAGCAGCACCTCTCCCGAAGCAGCCGATCGAGACCCCGCTACTGGGGGATTATTCATCCCGCGATAAGCAAATGCCACCGAAGTCTTCACTGCCCCGGTGTCGTTACGCCCCGCCGCATGGAACAGCTTGCTGTGAAACAGCACGACGTCGCCCTTGTCGAGGTCCAACTGCACGCCTTTCTCAAACAAGGCCTGGTTTTCCGCCACTTCCGTGCGCAGGAAATCGAGCGCATCAAGCTGATGCGGCGCGATGTCCAGCCGGTGCGAACCGGGAATGAAGCGCAGGCCGCCGGTTGCGCCATTTTCCGGCCCCAGCGCGAGCCAGGTGATGACCAGGTTCGGCTGGGCGAACGACCAGTAGCGGATGTCCCGGTGCCAGCCCGTGGCCGTGCCGAAATGCGGGTGCTTGGTCATCACGCAGTTGTGGTGGGCCAAGGTAAGCACAACCGGCTCGCCCAGCAATTGCCCAATACGTTCAACCTGCGCCGGGTTGGCGGCCCAGTCGCGGAAACAGGCGTCGCGCCCGTAAGCGCCGCGCAGGCGCCGTATGGTGCGCCCGCCCGGAGCCTCGAACGAGGCTGGTGCGCCGGGGTAGCCCAGTTCGGTTTCGTATTCGACTGGTGCCTGCTCAGATTGCAAGTGATGGCGCGTTACCGCCAGCATTGTGTCGCAAGTGCCAAGGGGGACGAGTTGCGGGATGACGAGATAGCCGTCGGATTGAAATTGCTGTAACTGTTCTGCCGATAAAGCCATGGTCTGTGCAAGGAAATGCGTTTTCCCCGATACTTGAGGGTAGGGAAACCAGCATACTGCAATTTCGCCTGTCTTGTTTTCAAACAAGCCATAACAAAACTCCGGAGTCATGCCATGAAAAAATTCATCACCCTCTTTGCGGCCCTGTTCCTGGCCCACGCTGCGCTGGCAGCGGATCTGCCCTATGACGAATCGGCCGACGCGCAAGCCCAGGTCACGCATGCACTTTCCACCGCGCAGCAAGACAAGAAGCCCGTGCTACTGGTGTTCGGTGCCAACTGGTGCCCCGATTGCCGCGAGCTCGACAAGGCGCTGCATGGCAAGAGCCAGGCGCTGATCGAAGGCAAGTTCGTGGTGGTCAAGGTCGATGTCGGCCATTTCGACAAGAACCTGGAATTGGCACAAAGCTACGGTAACCCGATCAAGAAGGGTATTCCGGCTGCAGTGCTGGTCAGCCCCGACAACCAGGTGCTGTATTCCACCAAGGCAGGCGAATTGGCAGACGCACGCCACATGGGCGACGACGGCATTTATGATTTCCTGAACAAGGTTCTGCCGCAAAGCTAATCGAAGAAATCTGATGACCCAAGCTATCGACCTGCGCAGCGACACCGTCACGCGCCCCAGTTCTGCCATGAAGAGCGTCATGAATGACGCACCAGTCGGCGACGACGTGTTCGGTGACGACCCCACCGTCAACCGCCTGCAAGCCACACTGGCCGAGCGGCTGGGCTTCGAAGCCGGCCTGTTTTGTTCCAGCGGCACGCAAAGCAACCTGACCGCGCTGATGGCGCATTGCCAACGTGGCGACGAATACATCGTCGGCCAGGAAGCGCATACCTATCGCTATGAGGCGGGTGGTGCAGCCGTGCTGGGCAGCATCCAGCCGCAACCGATTGCCAATCAGCCTGACGGCAGCCTGGCCCTGGCCGATGTGACAGCCGCCATCAAGCCCGACGACGTGCACTTCGCACGCTCGCGCCTGCTGGCGCTGGAAAACACCATAGGCGGCAAGGTGCTGCCACTGTACTATCTTGAAGAAGCCGGCAAGCTGGCAAGGTCGCGCGGCCTGAGCTATCACCTTGATGGCGCACGTATGTTCAATGCCGCCGTCAAGCTGGGTGTATCCGGTGCGGAGGTGGTCAAGGGCTTCGATTCCGTCTCGGTTTGCCTGTCCAAGGGTTTGGGCGCCCCGATCGGCTCGGTGCTGTGCGGCAGCCGTGATTTGATCAAGGACGCGCACCGCTGGCGCAAGATGCTCGGCGGCGGCATGCGGCAAGCCGGCGTGCTGGCGGCAGCGGGTTTGTTTGCGCTTGAATACAACGTCGAGCGGCTGGCCGAAGACCATGAAAATGCGGCCAACCTGGCCCGTGGCCTGGCCGAGATCGACGGCTTGCGCTTGGAACCGGTGCAAACCAACATCGTCTACGTGCATATCCCAGCAGAACGTTGCGAAAACCTGCGTGCCCACCTGGCACAGCGCGGCATCATTGCACTGATCGGGCCGAAGACAAGGCTGGTGACGCATCTTGATGTATCGGCGGCACAGATTCAGCAAACCGTGTCGGCATTCAAAGAGTTCTTTGCCTAGGACCTGTTGACATTTAATTTGGGAGTGCGAAGGTACCGTATGCGTTGCAGGCCTAGGCGCGGCGACGCGTCGTAGCGGTGCTACCGCAAGGAGCTGCAACAACGGCATGCGACGCATACGGCACCTTCCCGGAGGGTTCAAGCCAGAATGCGCGCTGGCCGCGTTGCACGGCTTGCGAAGGCACCAGCCTTCGCTTCGCCGCGCGCCT
>Ga0134128_10000265_pt1 | contig 74265 bp, 73 predicted proteins | sample KB31754_FD_96462 | JGI IMG/M metagenome (GOLD analysis project Ga0134128, IMG submission 96462) | Terrestrial soil microbial communities with excess Nitrogen fertilizer from Kellogg Biological Station, Michigan, USA - KB3-175-4 | ecosystem: Environmental > Terrestrial > Soil > Unclassified ... | reverse complement strand
GCACGATCATCGGGATGAATATGTTCGTAGAATGTTGTTTGCTGAAGCTCTTCGTCCGAATAACCAAGCAGCTTCTTATACGACGGGCTGCTGTAGAGGCGTTTTCCATCCGCGTCGACCAGAGCGATCATGTCGGCTGCGTTCTCCCCGATCAGGCGAAACAGTTCCTCACGCTCGCGGACGCGCTGCCGAAATCGATAAATCTGAAATTGCTGAAAGACCACGTACACATCGAACAGAAGAACGAGTCCGAGGAGGGCATGGGTCGCCAGGCTAGGGTTTATAGGGAAGTACCAATCCGCCCCGGGACTAAGGACAGGGAGCGCGAAGGAGATGATCGCCACGGTCAGGACGATGGTGACGATGATACCCGAGGAAAAAAGCCACCATTGGCGGCGCTCGATACGCCGCACGCTCGTGTCGGTCGGAGCCGCCACGCCAGCCGTCATCGCTTCTCCGGTTTCACGACGCTCGATTGACAGGCTTTGGCCTCCCGGGAGGCGATCCAAACGCACCAGGAAGGTGCGGGATCAGCTCCCGTCTCTATTTTCGCTCAGAGGCCTGCTTTTCAAGCGGATACTGGAATCCTGCTTCCCTTACCAAGCAAGAATCCGGAAAAAGCGGGGTTCGCAAAGTCGCTATTTGAGCGGCGTGGCAACGGATTGCTTTCGCGCTTGCTTGTCGGTGTACAAAAGTTTGTCGGCATGATGGAAGAGGTCTTCGGCCCGATCTCCGTCCTGGCATTCCGTCGCGCCGCTCGAAAAGGTTACAGGAAGGAGATTCGCGCCGCACTGCACTTGAATCGATTCCAAGCGGCGAAGGATGGCGGGCAAATGAGAGCGATTGCAATCGGCGAGCAGGAGCATAAATTCATCGCCACCCAAACGCGCCGCCAAATCGCCTTCCCGAACGACCTCAGCCAGACGATCGGCGAACCCTTTGAGAACCGCATCCCCGGCAGGATGACCGAAGCGGTCATTCACCTGCTTAAAATTGTCCAGGTCAAGCAGCACGAGAGTCACAGGATAGCCTCGGCGGCGGGCGCGCGCGATTTCGGCTTTCACGTGGCGCTCGGCGAATCGGCGGTTGTAAAGACCAGTCAGCGGATCAACCAAAGCCAGATTGCGCCAGAGCGAAGACTGAAATTGTCGTTCGGCAAGCTCAATGCGAAGCCTGTTGATGAGAAATTTCTCGTACGTGAGATAGCCAATAAACAGCAGAATCATGCCCACCAGACCCAAAATAGTCTTGAGCGCCCCGGAGCCTGAAGGAGACTGCCGGTCCGCCAAGATGGCTGGAAAGGAGAGGGAAACGATGGCGGCAGTCAGCAGCAGATTGACGACCACGGAAGAACCCCACATCCACCAGTCCCGCTTACGAAGCTCGCCCAAACGATCGGTGTACTCCCAGGAGCGAAACGTCACGTTCTTCGGGTCGACTTCCAAATTCTTAGTGTCCACGCAGCCCAATCTCCCCAATCGATAGACGAATCCAAGGCGCCCAAAGCGGACCTGGCAAAAACCATGCGTATCGATTTAGGCAGTCGCTCAAAGACGTCTAAGTTCACGAAACAGAGCGAATAGTACCTTAGCTCCATTGCCAAGTCGATCTCAATACACCACACTGTCTACATGATGATTGCAGCCCTTATCTGCGTGCTGTCGCTCACGGCGCTGCTTCAGTTTGCTATCTCGCAATGGAGGTCAATCTGGATCACCATCGCCGCGCAGCCGCTTTCGAGCTCGCTCGAGAGCGTGACGGGTGTCGCCAATGCCGCGATTTGCGCGGAGCATTTCGAGATGCTGACCCGCGCATCGGAGGAATTGGGACGTTCGATGCATGAAAGCAATCTATGGATGAAAGAAGTCGTCATATATTATCAGGCGCTGCGCGCGTTCCGGAAACTGAGCGGGAAAACGCTTCCGTCGGTATCGAATTGGGCGTCCCGGGAACTGGTGGAATGCGCAAAATTCGCGGCAGCGATGCTCGACCGCCGTTTGAATAACTCATTGGCTTACGGGTCCGCAGTTCAGAATTCCTAGATCGTGCATTCCTTGCAACTGAGGACCTTGAATTCACAGCTCGGGCGCGGAAACCTCTATGATAAACTGCGTGCTTGGCAAGGGCGTGCTCACGGGCCGCACGCAGCCTAACCCTGGGCTCTTTGCTCTTGTCGAATAGCTGCTTGACGCTTTGCCTCGCAAGCAGGCGCTTTGCATCGGGGGTCGCAAGGTGGTTTCCGCCAACAGAGGGATGGCTGTGCGCGCCGGCGAACGATTGAAGAACCTACGGAATCACCTCGGAATCACGACACGAGAAGTGGAAGAGTTCAGCCGAAAGATAGCGCAGGATGAGGGTAATGAGTATTTTCAGATCTCGAATGCCTGGTTGACACAGATAGAAAACACCGACGCCGTTCCGAGTATTCACAAGCTTTTCAGTCTCAGCATTATTTATCGGACGGGCTTCAACGAACTTTTAACTCTCTTCGGCGTCGACCTGACAAAAATTTTCGGATACCAGTTCTCCTTTCCCTTGGGAAAGACTCATCTTGTAACGCTGGAAATTCCCGACGAATCTCAGCCCGTTACGTTCCCCGTTCGCTTCGACCGCGGCTTCAATATCGAGCGAAGTAGTCTCTTGTCCCGCATGGTGGAGATCTGGGGCGAAGTGCCAATACCCGTAATTCAGAGCCTTGATCTTCGGCATGGTTTATACGGCTACATCGGACAAAAGGATTTCACTCTTTATCCATTACTGCGGCCGGGATCGTTCGTCCAAATTGACGGTGAAAAAAACGAAATTCAATCCGGTCCGTGGCGAACCGAGCTTGATCGGCCGATTTATTTTATCGAACTTCGCAATGGCTATGCATGCTCCTGGTGCGAGCTCTTGAACGGCAAGCTCACCCTTATTCCGCATCCTCTTTCGCCGTGTTCAACCGAGCAGGTCGCGTGGCCAGAGGAAGCTGAGATTGTGGGGCAGGTTACCGCTGTAGCAATGCGGCTGGTGAACTATTCCGAGGATTATTCGCGCGGTGTCGCAAAATTGCCAAAGCGATCTTGACATTTGAATTGAAGAGCTGCGCGGAAATCGGATCCGACGTCAGTGGAATCGCCACTCGATACGGCTCAATCTTTTCCCAGAAATCGATAAATTCGTCGGCTTGCGCGCAGCCAGAACTGACATAAAGCTCGAATTGCCCGAGCAGATCCTCGATTGACGAGCGCACCAGGTCCTGGAAGACGTCGTTGTGGCATTCCTGAAGGGCGCGCGCCGCGAACTCCTGGGTATATATATGGGCTAGGCCCTCATGGTAATATCTTCCGCTGTTGTAATCGCGGGTGGCGGCGAGGTAAACCAATCTCGCAATATCACCGGGCAGCCCCGGCAAGGTGCGCTTCTTCAGATCGGCAATGGCCGCTTGAATTCCCATCTGTTTCGCCATGAACAAATCCTGAGTTCTGCTCACCGTCTCGGCGGAGGCGCACTGGCCTGCGTCGAAAATTGTACAGCGCCAAGCAGCTTATCCGATACCCCGCGCAGTCGCGTAGTAACACAGACCACATAACCCATAATGGGCCGGATCTCGAACGGACCACGAACGTAAGAAAGGCCCAAAATGAGCTGGCACACCACCAGAAATCTGACATAGTGAAGTCCCAGCTGGATCTCAAGCGCGGGCTGGAGATTAATGTTCTGGCGAACCGCACCCACGTGATAACTCATCAAGCATCCCACCTGCCGGCGAGTGTGCCGCAGCCAAGAGATCGCCAGCGCGCGGCGCTCCTGCTCAAATAACCTTACGGTTTCGGCTGGCGATTCCTCGCGGACGAAAGCGAGGTCACGCGGGTCGAGCATCCTTTCGATGAGGTCCGCCGGCGGTAATTCCAACCGCAAAGCTTTGGAAGTATCCGCCGGGGACGATCGTGACTCAGGAGCAGGCCACGGCCTTCTGAAAGCCCAATAAGTCAGGATCCCCAGGAGCAGCACACCGGCCACGATCGAAAATAGAGCCGGGATCACGGGCGAACTGTCCTGGTTAGAAAGGCGCATGCGCGCAAGAGCTGTGTTCTTGTTTGCCGCATAAGAAGATCGTAGTCTTGTTCGATGCTGGGTGCCGTATCGGCGATTGGTTCAGGGGCTCGCGACCAGAGCGCCACCGTCCACACGACAAGGCAAATCAAATAGCTGATGGGTTCCATCTTGCTCGCGAAAATCCCCATGGCTTTTCCCAACTGAGTATAAGCCGTGAGTTCGATCACTCGCACTCCTATGTAAAGCGTGTAACCGACTATGATGCCCCGAAGGTTCCTGCCAATCGGAATACGGTAAAAGCTAAAAATGCAAAGGAGCGCACCGAGCAGGATTGCCTGCAAGGTCCGCAGGTCGCGTTCGAGAAGCGCTGCCGACGACGCCAGCGGATTTGCGGCTCCGCCAAATAGCTCGGCGAACGCTCTCGCCGCAACCAAAAAAAGCAGCCCCACCAATACAGCGCGGGTCAAACGCATCACGCCCGGAAATCTTGCCAAAGATCGGCTGTAGATCTCCAGAATCACAGCGTAACCCAGAATTGCCGTCACAAACGCCGTGGACCAATAAAACGCCGTATACAGACCGGGCCACGTTCTGTAAATCGGAATTGCCGACACGTCTCTTACAAGAACACACGCGACGTAGCCATAGAAAACGGGAAATCTCTTCAACATCGCGGGGATAGAATGAACGACGAGGATCGCTTCGAGTAAAATGCACGTCCACCAAACGACTTGGTCTTCTCCATGTGCCACTTTGCTTGTCGCACATATTAACACGGGGAAAAAGGGGAAGATCTTTAATCTTCCCCCTCTCTCTTCAACTATTACCGCTCTGCGTCTTCCGTGCTGTGAAGGCTTCCGATCACTCGATATGGGACATCTTCATCCCTGTTCAATGTGTGGCAACTAGGAGACGACTGCGACGCCTCCCCATGGCGACGGCGGTGGAGGCGGCATAGGAAGCCCCCCGTCGGCCATCAGAGTTGAACCTTGCCAAGCCGAAGAACTAGGTCCCATCGGCGGTGGCATAGGAAGCCCCCCGTCGACCATCAGAGTTGAACCTTGCCAAGCCGAAGAACTAGGTCCCATCGGCGGTGGCATAGGAAGCCCCCCGTCGGCTAGCAGCATCTTGGTCGGGCTCGGAGAAACTGCGGAATGGTGCGTTACCAGGCCTAGCGAAACAACTGCCAACGCGAGCACGGCAAACAGACTCATCTTCCGAAAATTCATATCGCCTCCTAATTTTGGTACATGGTTTCAAACTGAAACTAGGCTAGAGACAGAATGTGCCAAGAACTACGAGTTAATGAGTACGCTTATCTTACCGAGCGGCGAGAAGCAATCCTGATGGCGAGAAGGCATTCGTGATCGGCCCTTTTTCCTGCATCACTCTTCGCAGCTGTCGACGGCCAGCGTGACCACCACCGTCCATGTGCAGTATCTCTCCGGTTGCTTGAACTGCTTGCGCCAGGTCGAAAACGGCGTCGGCACATCTTTTATGTTTACGATTGTCCCAATTGGCTGGAACCCCGTAAGAGAATCTTGGGATCATTTTTGAGCAGTGCTGGATTTTCGAATTCGGTATATGGATCAACGCTCCTCCCGTGACAGGCAAGGCTTCGGTAGCCTTTCACTCTTGCCTCCCGCATAGAACCTGCACCTGAACCGCCCGCCTCTCCCATCCGTGGCCTTCGCTTCGATAAACGTCGCCACCGCGTCCTTGACAGCGCAGACGGTCAGGCGCTCCCACCGGCCAGGAAGGGCGTTTGCTTTTAATGCGCCGCTCTCTGCGTCGCCTCGAAACGAAAAAACCAAGCTACGAAAGGGAGGTTTCCTCGATGCAACGAACCGCCAAGCAACCGCTTTTCCCGCTCGGTCAAATCGTCGCCACACCGGGCGCTCTGGCCGCTCTCGAAAAAGCCGGACAGCAACCGCACGAATTCCTCTTACGACACGTTCACGGCGAATGGGGAAACGTGCCCGACGAAGACCGCAGAGAAAACCAATTCAGTCTCGAACGCGGATTCAGGCTCTTGAGCAGTTATCGCACCGCCGCGAACGAGACCGTCTGGGTTATCACCGAGGCCGACCGCTCGGTAACCACCCTCTTGCTACCCGAAGAGTATTGAACTGAAAAAAATATAAGGGAAAAGGAGAAGAATGAAATGAACGCAGCAACCGCAGTAAGCACGAGCAATGCACCATCCGCTATGGCCGTGAGTGTTCAAGAAATTCCGTTGAGCAAAATCTCCGAATCGAAAACCAATCCTCGCCGTCAGTTTGACGAAACGAAGCTCGCCGAACTCGCGGACAACATCAGGCAATACGGCGTGCTCCAAGCCATCCTTGTGCGGCCCATCGGCGCGGCGGGCAGCTTCGAAGTCGTGGCGGGAACACGCCGGTACCGCGCATCGAAGCTCGCTGGACGCGAAACCATCCCCGCTACGGTTCGCGAACTGACCGATACGCAGTGTCTCGAATTGCAGTTGATTGAAAACCTCCAGCGATCTGACGTTCACGAACTGGACGAAGCGCAGGGGTACGCAGCGCTCATGCAACTGCAACCCGAGAACTACACCGTCGAGACCATCGCCACAAAGGTGGGACGGTCAGAGGCCTATGTGTATGCACGCTTCCGGTTACTGCATCTCGTTTCGGAAGCCAGGCAGGCCTTCTACGAGGGTAAGCTCACTGTGGCGCATGCCTTCGAAATAGCTCGCTTGCAACCGAACGACCAGCAACGCGCCTTGCAGGAATGCTTCCCGCAGCATCGCAGCGCCGCAGCTATCTTGAAGGACAAGAAAGCGGAAGCTGTCACCGTGCGTGAGCTACGGCAATGGATTGAGCGGGAAATCCATCTCGACCTCACCAATGCACCGTTCGACCCACAGGATGAAACTCTTCTGCCAACAGCGGGAGCGTGTGCTCGCTGCCCGAAGCGCACGGGAAGCAACGCGTTGCTTTTCCCCGAAGTGCGGCAGAAGTCCATCTGTACTGACCGCGAATGCTACCGCGCAAAGGTGCAAGCCCTTGTGCAAATCCGCGTGAAGCCGCTTGAGGAAAAGGGCGAGAAACCTCTGCGGGTGTCGCAGGCTCCATCATGGCAGGCGAACGGGCACGCGAGAGACGTGCTCGTTGAAGGCCAGTTCCTGAGAGCGAAAAGCAAGAGCGAGTGTCCGAACACAAAGCCCGCTGTGCTTATCGACGGCAAAGGTGCAGGCACAATCTTCCACATTTGCCGCGATGAGAAATGTCCTGTGCATTCTCGCATCACTCGCTACGAGCCGACACCGCAGGAACGCTCCCAACGCGCCAAAGAAAGATTGGCCGAGCGCGTTGAGAAGCAGTCCCGCTTCCGCATCCTCGATGCGGTTCGCAAGAAGTTGCCGGATGCCCTCCCCCGTGCCGACATGGCGATGATTGCTCTCGACTATTTCCGCCGCTTGGGCCACGACAATCACCGCCGCTTGTGCCGGGTGTACGGATGGGAAGAGAAGAAAAGCAAGACATCATGGGGCGGCCAGGCTGTGGACTACGAGAAAATTGCAACGGCAGCAGCCGAAGGCATGACCGCCGCCGACCTGTATCGTTTTCTTGTTGTATGCGCTCTTGTGTCCGACCTTTACTGTCCCGGATACAATCCGGACCAGCCCCTCGCGAAAGACTCAAAACTCGCGCGCGCGGCTGTGCGGTACAAGGTCGATTCGGCAGGAATCATCGCTGTCGTCCGAGCCGAACTGACGAGAGCTGAGAACAAACCTAAACGCAAGTCTGAAACGGCAGCCCGAAAAGCGCAGGGCTGAACTTCGCAAATCCCGTGGGCCGTGCCTCCCGCGCGGCCCCGTTTGCGCCGCCGATCGAAACCAGCTGCGAGGTGTGTACCAGCGAAAACGTTGACTACTTCCGGGTTTGAAGGGTAGCATCCTTCGTGTAACCGGGAACCAGATCAGCCGTCGAGGGAATCCGTAGTGTTTCTGGCTCCAGGGACCGCGAAGCAACCGAGGAACCTGGAGCGGCAATGACATGGGAACGCCGCTATCGCCGCAAGGTCAGCATCCCCCGCGTCAGAGGATGCGGGCCAGCTTTGTGCTCATCTCCGTTGCGGCCGTCGGATTGCTCGCCGCCGCATTCGCAATCCGGTCTTATAACGGAAATCTTCCCGCAACGTTACTCATTGCTGTTCTGGTGGGCCTCTCGACCGCGATTCTCCTCCATGCTCGCTTTTTGGTCCTGGCGCGCCGCGAGCACCGCGACACCGCCAGAGCGCTCGACACGACCGAACGCGCGTTCCAATCGATCTTTGATAATGCCCTTGACGGCATCGTGATCCTCGACGATGACGGAATGTGCGTCGAAGCCAATCCCGCCGCGCAGGCTTTGCTCGCGGTAAAACGCGACGAGCTGGTAGGCCAGCCCTTTGGCAAGTTTCGTGCGGGGGGGAACGCCCCCGGAACCGCTCCGGAACACTTTCCCGACCGCAACAATGAACACGGTGAAACGCAATTCGCACGGAAAGACGGCGGCATGATCTTCGTCGAATACACCGTAAAGTCACACTACGTCCCCGGCAGGCACGTCGCTGTCTTGCGCGATATCACTCGCAGGAGAGAGACCGAAACCGCGCTTCGCGAGAGCGAAGAACGATTCCAGCGGATGGCTGGCAATATCCAGGAGATCTTCTGGATGCTGGATGCCGGGTCAAAGGAGATTATCTATGTCAACCAGGCGTATGAAACGGTTACCGGGCGCCGCCCGGCCCTTCCCGGCAAACCAGCCGCCTACGAAGATATCATTCATCCCGAAGATCGCGTCCGCGTTCTCTCGCGGCTAGGGGAAGGCGCAGCATGCGGCCTGGTCGATGAAGAGTTCCGCATCTTGAGATCCGATGGCGCGGTTCGCTGGTTGTGGCTGCGGGGTTTCCCGGTGCGGGATGCCGGTGGCTTCGTGCGGAGTATCGTCGGAACGGCCCAAGACGTTTCCGCGCGAAAATTTGCAGAAACGCAAATGGCCAGGAACCTGGACATGGCGGAATCGGCCCGGGCGGAAGCCGACGCATTCCGCAAGACGACTCTTGCCCTTACGCAGAACCTGAGTATGGATTATGTCCTCGACACGCTGCTCGAGTCTCTCTTGAAACTGATTCCGTGCGAAACGGCGCGCGTGCTGCTTGTTGAGGCCGATGCCCGCCTTTTTGTGGCGCGCGAAGTTCAGAATTGCGAACCGAGTCGTCGCGTCCCCGAAAGTCCCATAACTTTTGACGCCACGGACAATCGTTTTCTCATGCAGGTACTCGTCACCGGGAACAGTGCGCTCATTGATGACACCCTCGAACAAAAAGATTGGAACGCCCTGGAGGGCTGCGCTCATCTTCGTTCCTGGCTGTGTGTTCCGTTCGTCGCATCCGGACAGGTGTTGGGAGTTCTTTCTCTGGGGGACGCGCGGGCACGGGCATTTACTCAAGAACACTTGCGTCTCGCGAAGTCGCTCGCGATCCCTGCGGCAGTTGCCATTCAGAATGCCCGGCTCTTCGAATGCGCGGAGATCTACAGCACGGAACTGGAGCGCCGGCTCGACGACTTGGAGACGACCCAGCAAGCGCTTCGGTTCGCCGAGAAAGGTCGCGTCCTTTCGGAAGAGCGGTTCGCAAAGATATTCCGGGCAGGCCCGGTTGCCTTTTCGATTCTGACGGTTGATGAAGGATGCTTCGTAGACGTCAACGAATCCTTCGAGCGACGGTACGGTTATCCCCGCGCCCAACTTATTGGCCGCACCGTTTTTGACATCGGCATTTGGGATAATCCGCGGGAAGTCCTGCAGATGCTCGCCGACATCGGCCGCCACGGAAGTGTCCTTAGCCGGGGCATGCGCTTCAAGAGAAGCTCGGGCGAGTGGATCGATACGATCCTTTCTGCCGAGACCATCGAAGTCGATGGGCGCCAATGCTTCCTGGCGGTTTCGGAGGACTCGGGTGGCCCACGGCAAATGCGAAGAGCATTGAGCCACAGGACCACTGCCGGCTAACTGCGTTACGGACAAGCGTCCTGGGGCCCGGCATGCGCTGTTCAGCATGCGTTTTCCTGCCTCCGTTTTCCTGCTGATTCACTTCATTCCACAGATCCGATCCCTTAGATCCGGTCCCTTTCACGGACCACTTGGTCCTGGCAACCATCCATCGATTGCACGGGCGCCAGTCGATCCGCCCTTGTACGTGGCGTGGAAAATCTTTCCGCTACCGGCCGGATTGCGGTCCGGCAGCTGATTTGCTTTTGCGGATCTTCCGGTCGCAACACCTACCAAGTCGCCGGCTCGCTCGAAGTTTGGCCGCCGGGCGGGCACAGGTCGTGTTCCCCAATTCCGCCAGTCTTCTTGGACGCCTTGGTCGTTGACCTGGACGACGTTCCGACCAGAAACGAGGTATTTCACCATGGTAACTGGCGGCCGGAACACTATTTCGCTCCCTGTGCAGGTTGCTTTTCCGAACAGAAACAGGGTGCGACCAGGAGGTCGAGTCTCACCGAAGCAAACTTGCGCTCCGATCAAATCCGACACGGTCCTTTGTCCGATGGCAGATCATTGCGGCAATACGGCGGACGGCTATTCGTTCCGGTTTTTCTCTCCGGAACAGGTGGACCAAATACTGCGCGAAGGCACCGCGCGAGGCCGCGAGGGTTCTCACGCGGCCATCGAAAGGATCCTGAGACACGAACCAGATGTGCAGAGGGTCGAGCTGTGGCGTCGGATTCGGCGGCTGAAGAATCTCTCGCGACGTCCGGCCTATTGCCGTTCAGTATGGGAACCGGACGACGAAAAGATCCTTCGGGAGGGATACGCAGGTGGATGGCGGAGAAGAACGGAAGCGGTACGCGAGCTCTTGAACCGCCATCCGGATTGGCGACCGCACATAATCTGGAGACGCGCGGCAAAACTGCGGCTGGCCGGAAGACTCTCGAAGCGCCGCCAGGAACGCTCCTGCCTCGCGTGGTCCGAAAGCGACGATCGGCTTCTCCTGAATTTTGCGGGGTACAAGAGCGCCCGGGCGATCGCGAAGATGTTGCATCGCTCGGAAGCTGCCGTTCGTTGCCGCCTCGTTGCGTCGGGCAAGAGCGGGCGCGTTCATCTGGAAGGCTTTTCGCGATATGCGCTGGCTGCCGACCTGCACCTGTCGAGCAACACAATTCTACGATGGATCGTAGCGGGTCTGCTCGAAGTTCGGGATCCCCGCATCACAAGAGAGTCGCTCGACAAATTGTGCAAATCCGGGCTTTCGGTGGCAAAGGAAGGAAGCACTGTTCCGCCACCAAACTGTCTTCCCGGCGGGCCGGGCTGCCAGAGAAGCTTCCCGGCGTTTGACGGCCCCTCGCCTGGAGAGTCCGCCGCCCAGCCCGCCACACCAGATAAACCCTCGCGCGCCAGGCGAGCGTGGGCGGAAGTTGCCGGTTCACTGAGTATAACCGTGAATGCAGTGGAGAAACTTATCGCCCGCGGGGTCTTAAAACTGTATGACTCAAGGATAACGGAAAGATCGTTGAGAAACTTCTGCAGGCAATACGGATCAGTAATCAACTCCCGCTTTCTGAGCCGGGAGACGCGCGACTGGCTCCAGGGGTCGATGGATTTTGTTCCGAGCGCGGGCGAACCAGCGGCCCGCCGCCTCGTCCCGCTGCGTAAGCACGCAGGAGTGGTGAGGCGCTGCGAAAAATGCGGCCGCGAGATACGCGGCAACGCGTTCTTCAGACATATCAGGAAGTGCGATTGTGTGTTATCGGCAAGCGCCTGAGAGACTACTGCCGGCAAGATTGTTTCGCCTCATCTGCAGTCTTGATGTACCGCCCTGCTGCTTGCCGCCATTGATGGAAGGACGGGTGAGCGATCGCGCGACTCGAGGGTCTCTGCTTGCGCCAGTGTTTGTCATAGGCCATGATTCGCACGCGCCACGGATGAGAGGGTACCCGTTCGAGAAGGAAATCGAGCCAGCCAGCCTCTTTTGCTTCCGACAGAAAACGATCCTTGCCGTATCTTGCGAGGCGGCGCAAGATCGGCGATCTGTTCTCGTGGTTTTCACGAATGTGCGAATTGAAGAATCCAGAATTGTTAGGACACCTGCGCTCTAATTCGGATACAACTTGCGGGGGCAGCTCAGAATTCGTGGCGAATAATGGACGGAGCCATAAGATGAATGCTTCCCAATCGACATAGGCTTCGATCGCGCTGGCGACTGTCAAACAACTAGCCCCGTCGCAAAGTTCCGACCGCATGGCCTCGCGCCACCATTTCTCGAAGGTGGGAAGCGAGGCCGGCGGCTTTGTGCTCCATTCGTGCTCGCAGCGCTCCCCATACTCCCAGGCTGCCTCGGAGCGAAGATGCCGGACTCCGTAGAAAGTAAGCGCATCGAGCCAACCCTGCTGCTTGGCATAGCGGAATCCTTGGTTGTGAACCCATTCAAGGAGACGATGGGCCAGAAGTTCTGGCCGACAAGAAGTCGCCCCATCCTCAAGAAAACCTGGACAGAACTGTTGAAGAGTCGTCAAAAGCGTTGAAGGGACGCGGCCTTCCGTGGCAATAACGGCCCGGCTCCAAAGCGCCAAGGATTGCCAGCGGGGATATTCCTCGTAAGCCCGTCGAAACCGCCGCCATGGGACACACAGTAGCTGGGCGTTTGCCCGCCGGCGGGCGATCGCTCGGACTTTCAATTCAGCTTGTGAAAAGCGGGATGCGTTCATCCCATGCTTCGCGACGGACACTCGCCGCTCCCGAAAAGGATTTACGAAAGATCTGCATGACCAGAGACTACCGAGAATCCGAGAGCGGTTCAAGACAACGAGAAACGGCCCGGTTTTACGCCCGTCGGATGAGCCGGCTGCGCCACAACCGTGCCCGAAGCGGTTCCATCTCAGCCATTTGATAAAGGTCTTCCTGTGGGGATTCGCGAAATCATTCTGAGGGAGTGATAAAAGCGGCGCCCGCGCAGTTGCCAAGGCGCAATTCCGTTTTATTTTCTCGAAGGTATCAATCAGCCAAGCGCGGCCTTTGGGTCCGCTTCGACCGTCCCGCGCAGCGCTTTGCGCGAGATTGCCGTCGCGAAAAAGCGCGCCTAGAACTGCAATTTCGCGCCGAGCAGGAGACGCCGCGGATTGTTGGGTAGTGTCTCAGTTTCACGGTTCGCGGAACAAATCGTAGCGCATACTTCTATTCTTGCGCTCGCTTTGCCCTGCAAGGTTGAACACGAAACCCCTTTCGGCGTACCAAGACACGGACTTCGGGTAGGCGTCAACGGTTAGAAAACGGCATCCGATATTCAGATCAATGTTCATTCGGAATGCGACTCCTATGGCGTATTCCAGAAGAGCCTTTCCAACGCCTCCCCTCTGGATTCCGTTCTGGACACCCAAGCGCCCAATTTTTAGTGAAGGGAATTGGAGTATGTCCCTATGAAAAGGGATTAGCTTCTTTTTTTCTTTGGTTTTTAGAATGATCGCATCGGCGGAAAGCGTTATGAATCCGACGAGTTGTCCTGTTTCCCTGAGTTTTGCAAGAAGCGTGTGAGAGAGCCACTTGTCACGATACCTATGGCAATCAGTCTTGACAAAATCGTTTAGGTCAGAGTCCCCGCAGTCAAAATCAGTGGTGTCGTGACCATCGTTGATAGGGAATATCTCAAGGTCATCTATAGTAATCGGCATGCGCCATTAAGATACACCTATTTGGTGCCGCAAAGCGCCCTATTGCTCCTGCGTTCCGCCCTTCTGCTTTTCTCAGCCGTCGCTCTTAGATATTCCATCCTCTGCCCAGTTACGGTAACGCTGCGGACAGACTTCAGGAACGACTTGGCATCCTTACCTTTCAGCACCGGAGTTGCTTCGATCGGACGTGCCATGGCTCGCCTCCTACGCACACACATACTCCAATAGTACCTCAGCAATTTAAGCACCTAAACCCACCCAATGAAAACACAGTGTTTACCGTAGATTATGTCGGAAAAATATGAATTCGCGGGAACTAAATGTCACATTTTGGGCATGAATAGCAAGCACAAAACGACTACTAGTACTTAGCCAGCAAGCAGCCCCGAAAGTCACCCGGCTAACCTCACCACTTCTTCGATGCTCCATACGTGATCTGTGATGCCAGCTTCCATTGCTGGCGTGACCCGCAGCGTCTTGTGAATCCGAACGAAATTATAATACAGGAAGTGGATGGCAACCATCGCGACATGATTCGCCGCCTTTTTGCTGAACGCATTTGTGAGCCTTGTAAACCTCCGCATTCCCATCCGCATTGTCAGATTTTGACGTTCGACATAGGACGTTGAAACGTGCTTCGGGTCTGGGTTGCCGCTAACCGTTTTCATGTCGCAACCGATGCACTGCGCCGGAGAGTACCGTGTATCCGGCTCCTCAACTGCGCCGTAGAGCTTCTGTAACATCGCGTAATCCACGTCCGCTCCAAACGCGTCCTCAACCGCGTCCAGATAGACCCTGTGCCCGTCTGTCGTGATTTGCACGCGTCCACGAATCCGCTTCGCACAGTCATTCATAAACTCACGCGCCCACCATCCATCGCGTCCGCCAACAAGATAGCTCACGCAAAGTTTCGTCTGCGCGTCTAGTCCAACCCACGTCCAAATATCGCCCCATCCTTGCGCCTTTTGCTCTGGGCTGGCGTTCTTCGCCTTTGCACCCACAAACGCCCAAATCTCGTCGCACTGCAAACGGCGCACGCGAACATCTCGGACATGCTGGTCGTGGTAATCAGCGCAAGCCGCTCCCAGATCGACAAGCAATTTTGTGACGGTGTTAATCGAGACATCCGCAAGGCGGCTGGTAGCCCGAAGGCTATTTCCCTCAACCAGCATCCCTAGAATTTGAATTCGCTTCGTAAGAGGTAGCCTTATGGGATCTGCCCATTGACGCTTAAGAGCGGGCGCGAGCAGGAACCGACTACAGCGGCAGGATCGGCAAACATATTCAGGCCGCTGCCGTTCGGAGCGTTGCCGGCGGTGGCGATGCCGCCCGAGCCGACCACGCTGTGATTCTGCCCCTCGAGGCCATACAGCCTGGTGGTGTAAATGGCTGCCGTGCCCTTGCTTTCATACGCGCCATAATCCCCGTAGGCGGAAATATACAACGGCGTGCCGGTGTAAAAGCTGTAGATGCCGGACGTGTACCAACCGGCGCTCTTATCGAGCGCCCCAGGGAGAGGAGACAGAAGCCCGCGAAACTGCACCCCTGTGAGCGGACGTATCGTAGCGCGGGTGTGCTCGGAGAAACTGCAACCGTTTGCGGCCCTTCGCCGTCACCGTGAATACGCGAATCCTTCCAGCGAATCGGCATTGCACAAGTTCCTGCTTCCGCAACTGGCGAAGATAGCTAGACATCTAACGCGGAAAACGGTAGCGCACCGCATCCCCATATGGAGCGAGAATCCGCTAGTCTCTTCCGCTGGATTAACATTGGTCGCAGCCGGGATAAACCGTTCCCGCGCGATACCTGTACGGGAGTCCAGCTTACCCTTCAGGCATGAATCCCTACTGAAAATGCTGCGTCAACGCCAAGCACCCTCACAATGTGCATATCCCTGAAACCTAAAGGAGAAAGAGCCAAATGAAGACAATGTTGCTGACAACTACAATTATCAGTTTCTTAATTACTCCATCTGCGTTCGCAAAGCATAGCAAGACAGTTCCCATGACTTGCGAAGCGGCCATTCATGAAGCAGAAGCCGTGGTCGTCTCGCAAAAACACGGTTACAAGGAACCCGGCCCACAAGACATGGTTCTAAAAGTCACTAGCTCCAATGTCGGCAAAACCGTGGGAGCGGCGGTGATCTTTCCACCAGCCTTACTTTGGTCGCACCCGAAATTCGGCGCACTGACCTTCAGCGCATCAACAGATGGAAAATCGTGCATCGTCAAATCCACTGGTCAACCAGCCGATCAGGCGCTCAAGGATTGGGACAAAGACAGTAACTAGCCGCAAAGCGGGAAGGGGCGACACGCGGAGCGACCATAGGTGGCTATTGCGACACCCTCTGGAGCGCCGGAAGAAGAACTGCCTTGGTGCTCCTAGCCGAATTTCAGGCCTTGCGTTCGAGAGAATTCATCTCGCGTAGGTATTCAAACTCAGGGAGCAACTGAAAAGCGGGTACCGGAGGGCGAACCGGTTCTCCGAGCTGGTCGATTCGCTCGCATGAAGAATTGCCGAGAAATTGCGCCCCTGCTCGAATGTGCACGATTTTGTCGGGGTCAAGGCCCATCAGCCGTGCGCACGTAGCGTCCGCAGCCACTGGGTCGTCGGCAAGAACGATTTGGTTCAGCGGCCGCGCCTTTCCGCTCAGAGGCCCGTTTCCCTCCATGGCTACAATGGCATCGGCAATCACCAAATCAACAGGAGCGGTGGCGCAGATGTCCAGGATGCTTCTGTCGATTCCCTTCCAGTGCAGGATGTTCTTTGGCCAACCGTACTTTTCTCCGGGTACGACTCCGAACATGTTCTTCATGCTGAGAGTGACGCCAGACCAGTGGTGGGTCTTCACCTTGGGCATGGAAACGACGAAATCGGCTTCAAGTACCGTGCGGGGCAACCAGAGATGCTTCAGATTCGTATAGTCCGCGAGCAGCGGTGTCGCAACGAGCTCGTCCCGGTTTAGATCGACGAAGCGGGCAGTTTGCTGGCGCAAAGCATCAGCCATGCCGCTCTCAAAGAGAATCAGTTCAGTGTCCCGCCGGTGTCCCGGCCCTTCGCCCACGACCACGGCTCCCGCGCCCAGCCGGCGAAAACACTCAACGGCGGCGGAAACCAGAAGGGGATGCGTATTGACGTGGCTTCCGGGAATGTAATCAACCAAGTTGGGTTTCAGAAGAACGGTTTTCCCGCGAACATCCAGGTGGAACAGGTCGAGACCGTGACGCAGAACTTCACCCAGGTTCTGTGAGTAGGATTCAGCGCGAACGATGGCCGCGCGGGATCGCGGCCGTCCGCGGACGATGCGGTATCTGGGTTTGTTCAGCAGTGCGGTTGCAGCCGCGCTGGCAGCGAGCCGGAGCGGATCTGCGAGAAGAGTTTTCCCGCCAACTGTCATTCCTCTGCTCCGAATGCGTTTGGACCGCTGCCGCAACCGAGACCCAAGCAAACGGCAGACAGGGTTGCGCAATCCCTGATTTCAGCGGGCTCAGCGACAACACAAAGTCGGCCGATCAAAGATTGTGTGGAACGCCCGAAGGCGTGGAGCGCCAGAACGGTCCAGGCAAGGCTCCAAGGAGCGCGTAGCGTTTCGGCGCGGCGCTCCAGCCAATCGAGGCTCGCAGTTATGGAATCGTTGGGAGATTCTCCCAGGAGAGCGAGCAGGGCTACAGCCGTCGCATCGGCATGCGGAGTGAGGGGAGAGCCGTAAACAACGCCGTTTCCTGCATTCCAGCCTCCGCCGGGGCAGATTCGGTCATACAACATCTCGACGCCGCGAAGGATGCGAAACTCCAGCAATCTCTGGTGCGACGCTGCATGAGCGCGTTTCAACGCGAGGAGTGAATACGCCGTCGGAAACACCCAGCTGACTGTCTCGGGCATCCAAGGCCAGCCGAACTTGTTTGGATCGAAGCGTACGCGCCTATCCGTGGTGCGGAACTTCCATTTCCATAGCCAATACGACTCACGGCCTCGGGAGCGCAGAAGCCAGCGGACCGCTCGCTTGGTTGGCATTCCGGATTCTCCGCACTGGCCGAGAGCATAGACGGCCAATCCCGTGTATCCCGACCCATGCTCGTCATCGCCGGAGAAAGCCGGCCAGCCGCCATTGGGATTCTGCATGTCGAGCAGGGACTCGATAGCCGCGTACCGTTTGAGAGCGAGGGTTGATGGCAACGCCAGAAGAGCCAGTGCAGTGGGCTCGACGGCCATCTGTCTTGCCTTCCCGGCAAATGGCCATCCGCCTTCGGGCAGTTGGCGCTCGACGAGCGCCTGAACACAAGCGAACCCGGCCTGTTGCGCGTTCGGCACGCCCCGGGTTCTAGGCCACAGGCGCGGGATTGTCAAATTTCCGCGAGACTAGCGAGAGGAAACTTGGCAAAAGGCAGCTATGAAAGATTCGATCGGCGAAAAAATCTCCGGATGGGCCCCCCTCGGGGAAAAACAAGAGTGAACCACGCGACAGGCAATGCTATGCCGCGAGGGATTCCAGGGAAATGTTCTCGCAAAGGTTAGCCATAAAATGTTCGATTGGTGAAATTTTTATTCTCGCTTGGGAATCAGTGTGAAGTTGCGGCAGGGAGCGCTTCCGATTTTCAAAAAGCGGCCGACGCGGGGCACAACGGTAGCTATAAAGCGTTCGATTGGGCGAAATTATTTTTTCCTTCTCCTGCGTCGCCACTCATCGATGGCGGCCAGGAAGAGTGCGTGTGCTGAGGGATGTTCCCGAAGGACATATGCAGAGGTTGATGCCAAAGTTGGCTGTTCAAATTTGATCGGCGCGATTCCTCAGGCCGCACAGAAAGCTAGCTATGAATGATTCCATTGGCAAATTTTTTTTTGAGTTCGTCCTCCCGTACGAATCCGGGGAGTCCCTTGGCGCAGCCTTCTTAGCGCCGCATCGCCTTGTTCGTGAAGGACCTTGATCCGGTCCGGGGAATGCGACACAAGGTCTTCATCCCGACTCGAAAGCGAAGAGTTCCCATATGGCTCGTGAAGACGGGTCCTGTGGCTGAAGTGCCTGGCTGGCATTTCCGGGCTATGTTCTGTCCGCGCCGGGGAGGCAGAAGCTGTGTTTGCATCGGCCGAAGAACTCGCGAACGGACTGCGTGACGCGCAGTACGTAATCGACCGCGTCACGCTGCAGGTCGTGTATCTGGCGGCGAGAATGCAAAAGCCGCTCCTGGTCGAGGGTCCGCCAGGGTGTGGGAAGACTGAACTGGCATATGCCGTCGCTGCTGCCGCAGGGACTTCTGTGGAGCGCCTGCAATGTTATGAAGGAATCACCGAGGAGAAAGCCATCGGCAAATTTGATGAGTCCTTGCAGAGACTCTTTCTGGAAACTCAGAAAGAGCACTCGGGTCATGATTGGGATGGCCTGCGAAAGCGGCTGCACTCGCTTGATTTCTTCGCGGAAGGGCCGCTCGTGCGCGCGCTTCGGCGCGAGTCGAAGCCATGCGTATTGCTGATCGACGAACTCGACAAGATCGATCACGCCTTCGAGGCGCTTCTTCTCGAAATCCTGAGCGCGTGGCAGGTCACCGTCCCGAAACTTGGGACGGTCAAAGCAGCTGCAGATACGGTTCCTTTCGTAGTCTTGAGTTCGAACGAGGAGCGGCGCTTGGGTGACCCGTTGCGCCGAAGATGCCTCTATTTGCGGTTTGAGTATCCCCCGGTTGAACGGGAAGTCGAAATCCTTGCCGCGCGCTGCGCAAACCAGGAGACGGCGCTGCTCGGCCAGATGGCTGGTCTAGCCCATGCGCTGCGCGGCTGGAACATGGAAAAGCCGCCCTCGATCGCCGAAATGCTCGACCTGGCGCAGGCGCTCGAAATTCTCGGAGTCACAGAGATCCTGCCGGAGCAGAGAGACCTCCTCTTGCCGTTGCTGGCCAAGACGGAGGGAGATCGAGGAAGACTGCTGCTGCGTGAGGGCTTCCAGGGCCTTATCGTCGATTCAAAGATGTACAGAGACAAGTTGGATCGAACAAGTGCCTTCGCCCGTGTGACAACTTGAGAATTGGACCCATGGCGATTGCCAGAACGATCATTTTCCTGATTCTGTTTGCCGCGCCGGCAACTTGGGCGGCGGAGCCGGCGCGTGTGCAGGAATTCTCTGCCCGATGCGCGGCGTTTTACGCGTCGGCTTTCGGCGTTCCTGTGGAACTTGTCGACGCGGTGATCCAAGTCGAGTCAGGGTGGAACCCGGATGCGGTTTCCTCGAAGGGTGCCGCGGGGCTTATGCAGCTCATGCCTGTGACGGCGATTCGGTTCGGAGTACGGGACCGATTCAACATTCAAGAGAACATTCGAGGCGGAGTTGCGTATCTGGCTTGGCTGCTGCGTTTGTTCAAGGGAGACCTGCGGCTGGCTGTAGCGGCCTATCAGGTGGGCGAGTCGCAGATCCTTTTGCGGGGCCTGGCGTACTCTTCCCGGGAAGTTTTTCTCTATGTCAGCCGGGTGGCTCAGCTGTACCGCGCCTTGCGGCGCGAGACTGCGCGGAGAGCTGTCGACCGCAGCTCCGCGCATCGACCTTGGGGTGATAAATGAGAACATTTCGAGCACTTTGCCTTTTGGGTTTCGTTTTGTCGATCGGTGCGGCATCCGCACAGCTGCCGCAAGTCGAGCCGCAGATTCTTACCAGGACAGATCTGGAGGGAAAAGTCACCGTGGTCGATGTGGCCGCCAGGTTTGTCACGACCATCCATTTGCCGGCGACCGTCAGTTCCATCGTCGTTGGGGATCCGTCCGAGTTCCGGGTCGAACACTCGGAGCATGAGCCAAGACTCGTTTTTGTGAAAGCCGTTTCCACGAAGCCAAGCGAGACGAATCTGCTGGTCGCGATGACCAGTGGACGCGAGGTCAGCCTGTTATTGGTCAATCGAGGAGAGACCGCATCGCCGAACCCGGTGCCGGTCGACTTCCTTGTGAGATACGAGCCAACCAGCGGATTTTCTGTTGCGCCGTCCGGCTTTCCTTCCGCGTTGATCGGAGAAACTGTTCCTTTGTCCCGAACAGAAGAAGTTTCCGGTGCGGCAGGTTCCTTGGCGCCTGCGCGTGATGCTGCGCCAGGAAATGCCCGAAGCAGCGGTCTCGACAAGCTACTCGAACAGCAAGAAGCCGCCCCTCTGCCGACCCTCTACGGCGAGCGCGTGAGTGAAGAATCGATCGGTTGGGATCAGGTCCGCGCCGGGGTCAGTCGCGTGATTGACGGAGGTCAGCAGGTAGCCGTGTTGTTCTCGGTCGTGAATCCGACCAAGCGGGCGATCCTGTTGACGCCACCCCAGGTACAACTGGGAGGAAGAACAACATCGGGAAAATTCATCCGCCGTAGGAAGTGGGCGGTATCGGAACAGTTGCCCGTTTCGGATTTTCGGTTGAGCAGGCGCCGGCTGGGCCCCGGCGAGCGCGCGGATGGAGTTGTGCTGTTCGAGCGCCCGCCCTACAAGCAATCAAATGAAATGCTGTTGTTGCAAATCGCTCAGGCAGGGGCGGTCGACCGTCCCGCACTGGCGCCGATTGGATTTGGAGTGAGTACATCGCGGGAGAGCCAAAATGGCGGAGGAAATTGAGAATAAGATCCCCGGAGTGCCGGAAATTGCCCTTGCGGAAGAGCCGCTGATCGACGAAACGGACGTTCGAGCTCATCCGGGATGGCGGGAAATCTTTCGTCAAGCCTTCGAAAGGGCGCGACGGGACGAACGGGTCACGAACCGTCGCGAACTGGGGCGAGATCGCAGCCGTTCGCTCTTTCTGCTTGCAGGCGCGGCGATCGCCGTGCTCTTGCTGTTCCTCGGGGTCTTTTCCTCTTCCGACACCGTGAGGAAATCGGCAGACGCCCGGCGGCCCGTCGCACCGGACTTGGGACGCAGGGTGACTCCCGGCCAGCTGGCAGGTGGGCAAATCGGATCGGTGACGCCTCTGCTGAATGCGCAGGCCGGACAAGTAGAGACCCCAAGCAATCAGAACGTTACTTCCGAAGATGTGGACAAGACGGCGCGGCCGGCTCAGCCGGTTGTTGCTGGCAATGCGGGGCCGTACGCACTGGGGAAAATTGATTTCTCAGATACGCCCACGCGCCGACAGGCGCCTGCTGGTTTCGCAATCTCGCAACGACACCCAGAGTCCGATGATCTCAGGAAGCCTTCCCTGGTTTTCGTTCGGAGTGTCCAAAGCAGTACGGTCAGCCCGAATGCAGGATCCACTTCGGCCACCCGGGCCGACAGTCCGGCGGCGCTCGATCTGCCAACTGGCACGCGGTTGGTTGCCCGGCTCCAGTCCGTCGTGACGAGTGCCATCAAGACTCCGGTTGTGGCGGCCATCGAGTACAACTACGAAAGGGACGGAGAGATTGTGGTGCCCGCGGGAGCCGAGGCGTTCGGCAGCCTCGAGCAGGCGGATCGGTCTGGCTACGTGGCGATTCGGTTCGATACGATTCAAATGCCGGACGGGACCACCGAGAAGATCGACGCGACGGCCATAAGCCTGACCTTTGGGCCGCTCAAAGGCGTTGTGAGCGGGAAAAGGACGGGAAGGAATTTCCTGATCCGGGCATTCACGGGCCTCGGGCAGGCCGCGACGTACCTCGTTGGCTCGGGCGGGTTCAATGCGCCGCTGTCCCCAAGCGCCTTGTTGCGGGACAGAATTGCGACCAACGTTGGAATCGCGGGTGACCAGGAGTTGAATGGATTGGCATTCGACCAGAACATCGTTGTCACCGTGCCCGCAAACACCAGGTTCTACCTGGTAGTGGAAAAGGGCGCGACGATGCGTGAGGGAGAAGCGCGGCCGGCCGCGACCGAGCAAGTGAATAACACACCGCTCCCGAGTGCGGAGGAGCTTCGCCAGCTCATCGAGCTCAGGCGAGAACTGAGCGAAGTGGTTCAACAGCCGAACGTGCCAGGCACGGCGCAACAGACGCCCCAGCCATGAAGGAGCTGACGGGAAATGGAACCGAATTGGAAGCCCCTCGAAAAAATGCTCGGCAAGAAGCGCTGCGCCGGATTTATGTTCATGGGGCGAGTCAATGGGATCAATCTGTACAAGCACGGAATGGCGCGGATGTACTTGAACCTGGATGATTCGGGCCAGTGTTGCGTTTCCATCGGAAAATGGTGTTTCAAAAAAGCGGACTTCCCCGCAGAACTCGGCAAACTGGAAACGGCTCTTCGAGAGCTCGGCGAGACTTTGGAGAGCGTTTACGACGAGTCCTATATCGCACGGAAGCGGACAGTTTTACAAAAGGCGGGCATTCCCCTCACCCGAATCGAAATTCAGCCAGAAGACGTATCCATTAATTAGGGACTCTCAGGTTTGCCTTCACGAATCCCCGGCCAGCGCCCCCGGGGAGTCCTTTGTGCACGAGTTAAAGTAAACCCGCGAGAGAGAAGGCACGTCTGCCGCGTGGCCTAGAGTCCGCGATTCCTCCTGCAGCGGCTATCAGCCAGCCGCGACCGCTTCGGGAAGATCAAACGGTCCGACGGACAATAAGCGCCCTTCTCACTGTCTTGCCGGTCGCCGCGCCGATTGCTGCGCTCGTCGGGGTCGGGCCCCGCCAGCTGTCCCGCAGCCGCAGCGCCTCCTCACTTTTTTGACAAACGCACGAACTCGTCCTAGGTTTCTCAGCGCTTCGGTTGTTTTTTTTCGCTGGTCGCCGGACCGGGGAGAGAAACAGCGAAGCAGAAAAGGGGGACTGCACTTCATGAAGGTGAAAGTGAACGAGGCGTGGAAACGGCCGCTGGCCGTTTCCGCGATCTGCTTCGTCTTAGTCACTCAGATCGCTCCGATCATCTGGGCTCAGAACCTGGGAAGTCAGCCGCAAACCAATGTGGCCGTTCAGGGGGAGACAGCGGCCCAGCCGGAAGGAGCGTTCCTGAACTTCATCAACTGGATCGGCAACGTCATCGCCCCGGTGGGAGCCGGTGGCGCCGTAGTTGGCGCCGTAGTGGCCTGGCTGCACGGGCGCGGCGTTGGCCGATGGCTGGCAGCCGCTGCCGGATTACTGGCGGTTTCAGGGATTACCCGGTTGATCGAGTTTTGGATCAGCAACGGAACCGGAGGCGTGACGTAAACCGGGAAGAGGCACTCCGGAGCGGGCCTGGCAGGCAGTTCAGAAAAGCAGAACGCATCGGGCTGCCCGCCAATGTCCGCGCAACGATGAATTCAAGCCGATCGAGAGAAGTGAAAGGAGCCAGAGGCCATGGCGGCACCGCAACTTTTGAACGACATCATCCAAGTGCTCTTACAACTGGCGCCGCCAGCCGCCCTGGTAGCCCTGATTCTCGCTGGAATCAGCTTGAGAGGCGAGGGCGGCACGAGGTTTCTGATTGGCGGCAGCTTTACGAAGTGGATGTTTTGGGCAGTCGTGTTCGCGACCCTCGCGCCTCTGCTCGGATGGTTCTCTTCGTTCGGAGTCGCAGCACAGTTACCGTCTGGGGGAATTGGCACTTCGTGGCTCGCCTCGTTTGAGTCCGACGCGTCCAATTTCATCACCACTTTTGTCGTCGGCCGGATGGTGACCACTCTCGCGGCGTATTTCGTGCTGCGAGCCATTCTGGATGCAGCTTCGGGCGAGCACCCTCTGCCGTCTGTCCTGGCGGCAATGTTCCTGCTCGGCACGCAAGCAACCTATTCCCTGATTCAGAGCTACAACACGGGGACGCAGTTTGCCACTGCGGACGTTCTCGACAGCCTGTGGAATTACTTGGCCGGGACCATCATGCCCATCGCGGCGGGCCTCGCGATTGTAGGAGCGATCATCAACTTTGCCACGCGCCGTCCGGCGATGCGCTTGGTGGCTGTGGCTCTGGCGATGCTTTGTGTTTCGGGAATCTGGAAATTGGCGCTTTCGATGGAGACGTAGGGGGGGCGATGTCATTCACACACGGCATTCTGCACCTGACGAACTGGGCCGGAAACGTGATTCTGCCGACGCTGGCTGGACTGTTCTTTGCGATCGCTGTTCTGAAATTTGCCCGCTCGGAGTCCTATGCCGCGGCGATGTATGGCGGCTTCCTGTGCCTCATGGCTTCGGGCCTGTTGCGCGCGATGGAAACGTTCGCTTCACAGAGGGCCTGGAATGACCCGGACGTTTACTGGATGTCTCTGGTGACCCTGGTGGACTGGATTTGCAACGTGCTCCTGCCGGTCTATGCCGCTTTGCAGGTTGCGGCGGGCGCGCTGCGCGTGGGAATCATCACGCGGGTCCACCCCACGGAAGGCTGGATGCGGCACTTTGTGACCGCAGCCCTCTGTTTGCTCTTATCCGGTTTTGTCCGCCTTGCGGAGTATTTCGTCGTCCAGGGCACGGCCGGAGTGCGGTAGGAGACGAGAAGCATGGCACTTGAAGTCACATCCGTATACCGCAATCTGCGGACACGCGTCACTTTTTTGGGCCTTGAGGCCGAAGATCTGCTCGCGATCCTGGCTCTCGCGGTTGTCGCCAACATTCTCGGAAGGTTTCTCGATCGGGAGATGTTCGGCCTGCCGATGAACATGGTCCTGCAATACGTAGTTCCGGCGCTGAGCATTCCCGCGCTGATGCTGTTCAAGTACGGCAAGCAGCGCGGATACCTCCGGGACTGGGTGATGTTTCATGCCAAGCCGCACGTGTACTCAGCGCTCGAGCGGGACCGCGAACTTACCCGCGAGTACATCCGAACGGGAGACCGCTGATGCCCCTGACTACCGAGCGCTACGAGCAGTCGATGAGCGCGCCCCCGCTGTGCGAGCAGCTGCGCATCCGGGATCTGCTCGACAACGTGGCGGTGCAAATCGATGGCTCTCTCGTGGCGGGCTATGAGGCTCTCGGCGTTCAATCGTATTACGCGAGCGATGAGCGAAGGAACCGGCTCAAGGGGCAGCTTGAAGCTCTGGTGAGATCGCTGCCGGAACGCTCCATGCGCATGCAGGTGCGGTTTGAGATTTCCGAAGGCACCGGCGATTTGGTCTCACGCTACGTTCGGGAGCGCCGCAACGAGAGTCACGTCCTTCGGGACCTCGATCGCCTTCACGTCGAGCTGTGGCGCGGCCGGGAGGCTGCGGGTTTCTATCTCGAGCACTTCCTCCACCTGTATTTCATCTGGAACCCGCGGATTCATCATGAGTCGCCGGACCTTGAATGGAAGCGAACTATGAAGTCAGGCGGGCGTTTCAGTGTCTCAGCCAGGAAGTGCACGGAACGTTCGCGGCTGGAACATGAAGAGCTTATCGCGGAATTTAACAGCCTCCTGGCCGGCGTCGAAGCAACACTGCAAGCAACGGGGATGACGATTCGCCGGATGACCCACCAGGATATTTTCCTCGAGATCAAGCGCGCGCTCCATCCTCTCGGGAATGACACTGGGCCTTACCGCGCCGCCGGCGAGTCCCTCTGGTACCAGAGCGCGCGCAGCCAGATGGCCAACGTAAACATCGAGGATGAACAAGACGACCACCTGAAAATCGGAGGGCTGCTCTATTCTTGGATCAGCCTGAAAGACCTGCCCGACGCCACGTTCCCCGGAATCCTGCGTGAACTCGTGGTCATGGATTTTCCTCTGGTGATCAATGCGGAAGTCACCATCCCTGATCAGAGTAAATCGATCAAGCAATACAAGAGCCGCCTACGGCGGATGCTCGCCGCGCAGAAGGATTTCCATGGAGGCTTTCGCATCAACGTCGACGCCCAGGTGGCGGAGCACCAGCTCGTCAGAGTCCTGCAGAACCTGATTTCCAGTTCACTGAAAGCCTGCCAGATGAGTCTGCTTGTTACAGCGCGCACATCGAAGCCTGCGCGAAACCGGCAGGAGCGGGAAGAGACCGAACGCATCCTGGCCGACCGGCGCCAGCGAGTGCTCCATGCCATCGCCAGGATGAATGGCGGGCGTGGGATCCCGGAGAGCCTGGCGCAAAAACGTCTCTTCTTTACCGGCCTTCCCGCCATGGGCGGAGACAACCGGCGGGAGCTGGACTTGCTCACGCTCAACGCCGCCGATCTTTTGCCCGTGGAAGCACCCTGGCGAGGGACTCGACACTCACCGCTGATGCTCTTGGAAACACCCTACCGGCAACTGGTTCCCTTCTCGCCGTTCGACTCAAGTCTTGGCGACGCGAACATGCTGATCGTGGCCAAAAGCGGCGGGGGCAAGACTTTTATGGCACAGCTCTTTCTGCTCATGATGGCGCGTGCGAACCCGCAAATCTCGATCATCGAGCGCGGTGATTCCTACCAGCCGCTTGTGGATTTAATGGGCGGGCGCGTCATTGACGTCAAGCTCGATGGAGCCGAGACGCTCAATCCCTGGGACCTGCCGGCAGGGGAAACGGCGCCGAGCAAGGAGAAAATCGCGTTTCTGAAAAATCTCAGCCGCCACATGATCGGCGACAGTCCGGGCTCGGACAACTCGCTCGTCGATAATCTTTTGAGCGATGCGATTGCCCGCACCTACAAGCGTTGCGCCATCCGTTACTCCAGTCCCATTCCCACGTTCAACGACCTGCGCGAGGAACTGGCGCAATGGCGGGACGAAGAACGCATGCAGCGCACCATCGACGAGGCACGCCTCGCGGCCATCAAGCTGCGTTCCTGGACCGGTGAAAAAGGAATTTACGCCAAGCTCTTTGACGCGCATACGACCGTGCGGCTCGACAGCAGCTGGCTCTTCTTCAATGTCGAAGGACTGAGCGCGGACACAAAGCTCGAAACCGCCATGAGCATGCTCATCGCGAATGCGGTGGCCTCCCGCTCGGGCGGAAGGACGGGCCAGCCGAGCATCACGGTTCTCGATGAATGCTGGTTTCTCCTGGACTCGCCGGCTCTTGCTCCCGAAGTCGTTCAACTTTTTCGAACCGCAAGAAAAAGGAACTCCAGTGTCTGGGGAATCAGCCAGACGGTCGAGGATTTCGTGGGAACTGAGTTTCAGCCGCGGGAACATGGTCCGGGCATCCTCAAGAACGCCAGCACCAAGATCATCGGGCAACAGCCCGGGGATCTGACCCCGCTTGGGGATCACCTGCACCTGAATCCCGTGGCGCTCAACGAGGTGAAGCGCTTCAGCGCGCCGCGCAAGGGAGAGTACGCCGAAGCGCTTCTGGTCCTTGGAGAAAAGGCCGAAACGACCCAAACAATTCGCATCGTACCGACAGCCGTCGATTATTGGGTCTGCACAACATTTCCGCGGGAAAGAAGGTACAGGGCTTGGGTCCTGGATAAGTTCGCTGGTCGGCCGCTCGTCGAAACCTACCAGGAACTGGCGCAAAAGTTCCCTCACGGATTGGCGGAGGTCCCGCCATTGGCGGAAGAGATCTCCGGCGCGGTGACAGGAGAAACGCGATGATGCGTCCCGCGCACCCCGTGTCTCCCCGCTGCCGGAAGATGCTTCGTTTTACCGCCTGGGCCGCGCTCATCGTTTTGCTCCTGGCGAGCCTGCCGTTCCTGTTCCGCGTTTTGAGCCTCGGAATCGATTGGATGTTTGGGTTATTTCCGAGCCCCGCCAAATCATGGGAGGCACTCCTATGGCTACGTTGATGAGCGTGCTGTTCGGCTCAGCGTTTGTTCTTTTTTCCTACGCGATGGTCCAGGCCAAGACCCGGCGGCGAGTGCTGGCGCTTACTCTGGCAGGCGTGCTGGCCGTGGCGCTCGTCAGCGCGCCGCCCGCGCGGGCGCAGGGAAGCCTTGTGGCGACGATTCAATCCGTGCTGAACGTCATCAACGGCCTGATCAAGACGGCGTTGAGCTCGATCAACGCGGTGCGAACCACAATCAGCAATTTCTACCAGCAAGTGACCTGGCCGGTCGCCTTGATCAAACAAGCGAAGGCGATGGTGACGGCGATGATCGGCCAGTACAGAAGTCTGATGCAGGCCATTTTCAACGTCAACTTGAAGAGCGCCACGCTGCCCAACTCCCGGGCCCTCGAAAACGTCATGCGCAATCATCAAATCAATGATTTCGCGAGCCTGACCTCTTCGTTCCAAAGCACGTATGGCAACGTTCCTGCTCCGACGGCGGCCAGCGCGGCAGACCGCACGATGATGGACATGGACGACGCACTGGCGCTCGATAACTTGAAGACGCTTAAGGAGAGCGACGCCGCCGGCGATCTCACCCTGCAGGAAGCCGATAACATCGAGAACGCTGCGAGCCAAGCAGCCCCGGGCTCGGCGCCCTTTCTGACAGCAACGGCCGTCGTCGCCAGCATTGAGAGCCAGGTCCTCACCCAGAAAATGCTCGCGGCGGAATTGCGCCAGGAAGCCGCGCGGCTGGCCCACGAGAATGCGCTGCGCAAGCGCGGAGCCACGATCACCGGAGAAGTGAACGCGCAGATCCTAAATTTGCTGAAACGGAATTAGGAGGAGAAAATCCCGATGAGGAAAACCATCCGGAATATCAAGCGCGGTTTGCGGTGGGCCTGGGGTCACAAGGTCCGCGCTGTCGTTCTGCTGCTGGGTCTCTCCCTTCTCGCTCCTAAGCCTGCCCGAAGTCAGTTCCTCGGCCCTTGCTGCGTCATCCTGGCGACAGGACTAAGCACGATCGGCAGCACTCTTGGCAATGTCGTTGGCGGGGGCCTGAACGGCATCTTGTCGGTTGAGAAAAGTATTTCCAACTTCGAGCAGACGGTCGTCTGGCCGCAGAATCTGATCAATCAAGCTCGCTCGCTTGTGGGAAGCGTCCAGGGCATTTTCAACCAAATGCAGGCAGTCATGCGTATTCCGGTAAATAGCGCGACGCTGCCAGCCACCCAGCAGTTCGAACAGAGCTTGCTTTCCAGGAATCCGAATCAGATTGTCCAAACGAGCGCGCAATATAGCGCTGTGTACGGGGCGGCGCCGAACGCCGCCGCGGCTTCACCGCAAACGCGCAACATGATCGATATGACGGACGCCACGGCCGAGGCGGCGATGAAAAAAGCCATTGAGATCGATGCCTTGGCGGATCTTGAACTGCAAGCAGCGGACCGGATTAACCGGAGTATCCAGACAGCGGCCCCCGGTAGCGCGCCGATCATTGAGGCGCAGGCCGATGCGTGGCTGGTTCGTGCCAATGCGTACACCCAGTCGGCAACAGCCGACCTGATGCGCGTGCGCGCAATCGGTCTGGCCAATGCGAGCGCCAACGTGAAAAACGGCGCCGCCAATGCGACGGCAATACAGCAGCAGATTTACAACCTTCTGAAGAGGCAGTGAACCGTGTTCTACTTCGAGCAACTCCTCCAAACGGCACTGAACGGGATCGATGGCGCTCACGTTACAGCCGCGGTCTTGGGACTGGCCGGGACGATCCTTCTCCTGAGTTTTTTGTACAGCGTGTACCAGGCATTCGCCTCCGGAGGCGATGTGCGGATGCTGGCGATCTCGGGAATCAAGTATCTGATCGTGGGACTGGTCTTCGCCGACTATGGCACCGTTTTTCGCAACGTCAACGGAATGTTCAATTTGGTCGCCAACTTCATTTACAACTCGACGGGCGTCGGAGACCTCTTCGCGAATTGGATGAGCCAATTGGCTCAGTACTGGCAAGCCAACGGGAATACGTCGCTATGGAATCTGGTGACCGGATTGGCCTCGGGTGTCATCAGCCTGTTGCTGATCCTGAGTGCGTTCGTCATTTTCCCGGTTTGCTACCTGATTTTCACTTTCTTCTACGCCATGTACGGATCGGTGCTCTATGTGACGGGCCCGTTTGTCCTCGCGCTACTGCCGGCGCGAGGGCTGGGTCAGTTGTCGCGCGCTTACCTGGTGAACCTGGTGACGTTTCAGGCCTGGGGGATCATCTACGCGATCCTTCAGGTCCTGATGTCGGCGGTGAATCTATCGAGCATCAACGCTGTGCTCGGAGCGAACGGGGTGCTGAACAGTTTCGTGGGTTCGAGTCAAATGATTCTTCTGGCGTTGACCGCAAGTATTTTTTCCCTCTCGATTGCGCTCATTCCGTTCATTTCGAGCCGCATTGTTCGTGGCGACATCGGCAGCACCATGATGACGATGATTGGCGCCATGACGACAGCGGCCAGCGCCGTTGCCAGTTTTGCGGCGGCATCGTTCATCGGTGCGGGAGAAGGATTGGTTGCTTCTCAAGGAGCAGGCGGAGGAGCGGCGGCATCATCGCTCCCGCCGCCGCCGAGCGCCCTAGGACCTCGATCGTCGTCCGCGCCGCCTGTTGCGGATGCAGGTGTCTGTCCAGGTGGAAACGGCGGGACGGCAGCGATTGCATCCGCCTCGATGTCCCCGACGCCGCCATCCGCTGGCGCGATGAATGAAGCAGGCGCCTCCGCGCCCGGCAGCGCAACCAGCGATGCCGCGTCCGCGCCGTCCTCTTCCGCGTCGCCGTTGCGTTCCTCGGGCAGGCCCGGCCAATATCGTGGCTTCAACGTTCCTCACGCCGCCGCCTGGTACGTCGGCTACTCGCTCGGCTCGGCCTACCGGGGGTTAAAAGGAAAGGAGTAGCAGATGCGAAAAGACCGTCGAATCGGCGAGCTTTCCGAGGTCACTCGATACACGAAGTATTACGAGCACGACGGCATGCTCCGCGCCTACGCGAACCGTTCCATGCTGCTGGCCATGATGCTCGGTGTGCTCTCGATGGCCTCTCTCGGATTCGCCATCTACGTTCGCATCGAGCCGCCGACCGTGATCCGTGTAGACAAGGACGGAAACGCTTCGGTTACTGGTGGCGTTCGCCCTGTGAGTCTGGCAAGGGCCAGTCTGTCTCCGGACAGCCCTTCCGCGGCTGCGCTGCCAGGAGTCGCACCTACGAATCTGGAAGGCAGGGCGGTCGTGCGCCAATTTCTGGATCTCTACCTTGCGTACACGCCCGAATCGGTCGACCGAAATCTGGCTGCGGCATTGAACTTGATGACCGCAAATCTCCGCGTATACACCATGAACAAACTTCGCGATGAAGACACGGTGGGAAAGATCAAGAACGGCCACATGATTTCGGATTTTGAGATCCGTTCGATGGAGCACGTGGAGGGGACGCCGTGGACGTACGCCATCTTCGGAGTGAAGGAAGTTCATAGGGTGAAGAACGGGACGGAAACAACGGATCAAATCGTGGGGCGATACCTGGTGCGGTTGGTCGAAACAACTCGCTCGGAAACCAATCCGAGCGGTCTTCTGATCGCCGAGTACGGCGAGCGGCAGATGGTCGGCGAGCGAGAGACGGGCTTGTTGCAGCGGAGCGCGCTCGATAAGGACAAGCCCTGAAGGATTTGCCGCGGAAGGCTCAAAGGCGGCGGAGTGCAGCAAAGGAGGTAATGACCGTGGCGATGGGCGCGACAGAAACAGGTACAGAAGCGGAGGATTTGCAGGTGAGCCGAGGCTCCCGCGGGACTCGCAAGCTGCGAGCCGGACAGGGGAACGCGGCGGAGGGGCAACGCTTCTTTCTCGCCAAGCACGGCGGAAGCAGCGGTGTTCCGGAATTGGGCAAGGAGTTTCCGGGAGAGCCCGAGGCCATGGTGGAATCGCTCAAGGCCGGCCTGAGTTATTTCGCGGTCTCCGAGTGGAGGGGTATGGCGGACTTCTCGGGCAAAAAGCCGCAACTTGGACGAGAAGCCGTTCGCGGCACGCCCAAGGCGGGATAGCAACAGTTTCACAGACTGAAGATGGTCTCGTGAGAGCCGTCCACAAGCTCCAATGATTGTGGAACAGTGCTTGGCTCGCTTGAAGTGTGCCCACTCAGGCTCACAAGAGCGGGCCCAGCGGACCCGTGGTTTGTTGATGCCGGGCAAACCAGGGAGAGACAAGCGCGGCAGCAGAAGAAACGTATCTGTTGAACTGCGACTAAACAACGCCAGCTGGTCCGGTTCTTCGCGAACCTGACCGGAAACCGTACCTCGTTTTCGGCCCAGGATAGCGAAGAGACCGACGGCAACGGCCTCCTTGTCTGTCCTTTGCCGGATAGAAAAAAGGAGGAGGAAATGACGACTGAAATGAATGGGGGAATGCCGGTGATTACACTCGACATCAACGAAATGGGACAGACCAAACGGCGATTGCCGAGATTAACCCGCGAGGAGCAGCTCGAAAACACGCTTCTTGAGGGCCTCTATCCCGGCATTCGCGTCGCACGGCTCAACATCCCACCGGGAAAGTTGGAGGACCACCAGGAAAACGAAGTGCAAAAATCCATGCGGTCTTTCGAGATCGAGGGCGTGCGGTTTCGGCTCATTGGCGCGAGCGCTTCGGCCAAGAGCGGCAAGTTCTACGCCGTCGACGAACGCTACGAGCCGGCGATTGCGGAGCGTTTTCGCAAATGGCCGGAGGCAGCCATCACTTATTTCGGCATTCTGGTCTCGCCGTGCAAGCAGCGAATCCAGTTGCCCGATGCCAAGGTGATGGTTGTAAAGGACCGCACATTGGGAACGAATGACTGCCGAGGCTGGATTTCACAATCGGTCTTCGAGCGGTTTCATTTGCCCGGACACCGGCTCTATCAGTTCCGGCTGGCATTCGAGAACACGCAGGCCAAGGGAGCATGCAAGGTGATGTCCGACGACGTTGCCGAGGAGCTTGGGGCGGACATCATTTTGCCGGAATCGTGCGTCAAACCCGAGTACAAACAATCCTCCCGATTCCTCGACTTCCTCCATTGGGGGCGGCCGAAAATCGAGGTTCGGACCTATCGGGGACCGATGGTATTCGGCATCCGCGAGGTTTCGAGAACGCTCGAGCTCCATAGCAGCTACACGCTCATCGAGCACGCACCGTGGGAATCCATCCAACTCGAAATCGTGCCGTTCGCGATGGAACAGGCGCGCAAATTGCGTCAAGCATGCCAGGACGGGAGCTACGATGAAGTCATCGAGCTACTGGGCACCTCCCATGCGCAGGGCCCATGGGAAGAGGCCCGTGACTCGGAATACACCTCATTCGAGCACACCGTTGTTGAGGCAGTTCTTAAGGTGGATTCGAGCGGCTACCTCATCAAACATCCCTACATCAACAACGCTTTGAACCGTTTGCTCGCCAAGTGGGCATTCAAGCTTTGCACGGCTGGCGGTTTCAAGATTCCAGGCTTTGCCCTTGCCGACGACGGCTTCCTGGCTCTCTGTCAGGGTCAAGTTGTCGCCGCATCGGACTGGTTGCCGCAGGACCGGGCGATCAGTTCGGTTACGTGCCAGAAGGGCCTGGTCGTGCGCTACCCCATTCGCATGTTCGAAGACCTGCTCCCGTATACGCGCGTGTCGGCCGACGAGGCGGCCGCCCTCGTGACACAAGCAGTCGAAGAGCAAAACGGCTGCTCGATCGCGAGCGATGCCGTCGTGGATTTGGTGGAGAAGCAAATCCAACTCGAAGGCACGTTCACCCTGCACAGCGAAACGGCAGCCAAGAACGGTGGGGACTTCGACTTCGACCTGGTTGCCGTGGTCGAAGGAGGCCGTTTTCCCCGCTTCGTGGAAAGCCGGTTCGCACACCAGGACCGTCACGAAAAAGCAAAAACAAAACGTACCAAGAAACAAAGTCCCTGGTGGAACCTCGCGCTGGTGGCGAATCAGGCCAAAGGAAATCAGATCGGCTCGATTACCGACCTGAAGACCTCCTGCTACGCCGCCGGTTTTTGGGGGGAAGCCTACAAACTCGTCGATGAACTGCAACATGCCTTGGACAGCCTCAAGTGGGGCACTGAGGTGAACCAGGAGCTCATCGCCGAAATCCGCAAGAAGGTACCGCCCGCGCCCTGGCTGCAGCTGAAGGACAAGGAGCGGGTCAGCGATATGCCGGTGCATGTGGAAGCCCTGCCCACCGACAAGATCGGGTACCTCTACAACCTCACGAGGAAAGAAGTCGAAGACTTCTTTTCAGCGAAACTGCCCATCGCCGACTTCTACGGCTTGATCACCAATGAGCATTTCACGCAGGAGATGTCTCAGGAGTGCCGTTTGGTCAGCCGCATCTACGCAGAGGAAGCCGGCAAACTGATCAAGGAAAAACAGGCGTTGGACGAAGCTCTGGCGAAGGCGGAGGCGGAGTATCAAGCCAGACGCAGCGACCCAGCAGCAACCAGGAATGAAGCACGCACTCGGCGCAATGCCGCCCGGAGTGCGGTCCACACCCACAAGGAGCGGTCCCGCGAGGAGTTTCAAGCCTTGCGGTCAATCGTTCGAGCTTGGGGTGAAGGAAAAACGCAAAACCGGCGGGGCTGGTGCCAGTCCCTGCACGCGGTCGTGTGTGCGGGGAAAGGAAACGGCTCGCTTCTCTTCCATGCCTTTCCCCAGGAAATCATCGACAAGATAGCAGACGAGACCGGCAGCAAGCCTGTCGAAGTCTTCGTTCCCGATCTTGTGGATGGGGAAATCGAGTTTGACGAGGACGGCCGGATCTTTCTCGTCGAACCATTTCCCAACGGAGACGGCAGCAGTCACGAGCGCAAAATCTTCCTTCTTCAGATTTCGAAGAAGGGTGAAGTGCTCGTGGACGGGAAGATCATCGATCGCGTGCAGCCATTCCCGATGCAATACGGGTCGGGCACGATCCGCGATGGCAGGCTGGTATTCAACGACATTCGCCAGCGCGCCACCGTAAAACGCTCGACAACAGCCTTAGGCAAACCGTGCAGGTCCATTCGCAACGAGGACGCGTCTGCGAGCGACACGAGCACGGCCTGCGGACAACGGGAAACTCCATCGTGAAGTAATGCTGCCCAGGGAGCTCGTGATCCGGGCCCCCCTGGGCAGACCTATATATAAGGATACGGGGGAGGAGGAAACGTGAAGAGATTCTGGATTTCTTGCGCGGCAGTGGCAGCCCTTTCATGGCCCGTCCGGGGACAAAAGGTGGAGATCGGGAGGCTGGATCGGGGACAAATCCGCCACGTTGAAACTGCGCTCGGTCACTTGACTATCCTCGAGATGAACGAGCCAGTGAGCACAGTTGCCGTGGGCAGTCCCGTGTTCAAAGTGGAGTGGCGCGGGAACAAGGTATTCATTGAACCGACCGAGACCAACGTAGCGACAAATCTGTTCGTGTGGACCCCCTCCGGCCGTTTCAATTACGAACTCGACGCGGCCGGATCGGTGCTGGAAATGGATTTTGCGATTGACCAGCCCGTTGCGGGTCACTCAGCAGTCATTTCCGACAGAGCTGTTGCGAAATCCAGTGATCCATCGCCGGCCGACGTACTCATCGAAGCGGATTCCGTCCGGCTGTACGGCCCGATTTCCGGCAGGAATCCGATTGCTGTTTACGTGACGGATTTGCTCGAGCACGACGGGCGAGTCCTTATCCGCTACACGATTCGAAATCGGACCCAGAAAGTCTATCTGCCCGGCACTCCGCGGGTTGCGGCGCTCAACGCGCCGCGGTTTCACGAATCGCTTTACGTTCTTCGAGACTCCCAGCTCGGCTCGAACGCTGCGGCGCGATTGAAGTCGAGCGGTGAGACTCCGCTCGAGGTGATAAAGACCGAAGTGCGCTCTTCGCGAATCGACCCGAACCAGGAAACGACCGGAATCGTTGCGATCAAACTGCCGCAAGCGCACGCGGAACCCATTGTGCTTCGCATAGTATTCCTGGCCGGTCCCAAGGGCCCGGTGGACGCCACGCTGGTGCTCTGAAATGGCTGAACGTATTACTGCGGAACAGGCTCATGCATGGTTTGCCGCACACATGAACGCGCGGCCGGCCTACGGAGCGGGCCAAGCCGTCACCGATCTCATGCTCCATGCCAGAAATCCCTTCAATCCCAAGGAGCGCCGCAGGTTCCGTCGAGCGTTCTTGTGGGCCGTTGCTTGGCTCGGAGCCGCAGTCGGCGTGTTTGTGTACTTCAACTTCGCGCTTTGAAGGACTCGATGCCATGAACTTCCTCCTCCAATTCGCCAGGTTCGGGGAAGCTTGGGTTCCAGACCTCGTTTGGCTTGGTCGATCAGCCCCTGTGTTTTTCGCCTTGATTCGCGCCCAAGAGGCTCTCGGTTGGGGGGACAACGACGGGCGTCACCCGCACGTTCGACCTGTCTCTCCTGCTCGCTCATGTGGTTTCCCTCGCGGTTGGACTCTGCGGTTTGCACCCTGCTGCTGTCTTGTACCAGTCCGCCGGCTCCCGGCCCAACCAATCCCACAAGTCAAAAAGGCAGGTGCATGATGCTATCGAGTGAACGCGCTGCTCCTCGCGGCAGCACGGAGCTGAGCATTATCCTGGTGTTTGCTCTTGCCGTCTGGTTCTTCAAGCTTGTCGTCGTCGATGTCTATCACTTCACCGGGGCGCAGGCAGCGGAATGCTTCGCTTACTTCGTCCTGATTGCTGTCGCAATCGCCGGGCCGGTATACCGGCTCATGACGGCCTGCACGCGCCGTGAAAACACGTGGCCGCACCCTTACCTCGTGGTGTCCCGCCGAAAGGACGAGCGGGCCATACGCAGAGCGTGGAGCGAAGATGCCATTATCCTCGGCTACGATGTCCACGGGAAACCTTGGCTCTGGCCCGATCGTACTCGCGTGATGCAGGCGATCGTCCTGGGAATGACGGGAATGGGCAAAACGACCCTGCTCTCGAACATCATTACGCAGGACTTGTTTCGAGTCTTCGGTCCAGCCGAAGACAGACACCGCGTTCCCATGATCATCCTCGATGGCAAGGCGGACACAAGAGTCTTTGAGAACCTCCTCCCGCATATCCATCGTGCCGGACGTCTCGGCCAGTTGCGAGTGATCAACCCCTCAAGACCGGATGTTTCCGTTGGATATAATCCCTTCCATTCGAACGAAGCGGACTATATGTCCGTAGTCAACATGGTGTTCAGTTCGTTCAATTTGCACCACGAGTTCTTTGCAGAACACCAGCTGATCTATCTCTCGGACATTGTGCGAGTGCTCTCCTATACGGGTTTGAAATTCAACTTCTACGACGTTCTGGTCATGGCTTTCGATCAGCAGGTCCTGCGCGAACAGATCGAAAAGGCCTCCCAGCGCCTTGATCAGGACACCGAGATCAGCGTCCAGCGTAAATTGAACTTCGAGATGTCGGTCCGGAACCTGTACCAATCGTTCCAGGACTGGGAGCGAATCCCCAAGATCCAGGGATTGCTCAACGAGTGCATGGCGTTCCTCGACGATGAGTTGAGCGTCGTCACCGGGCCGTATGAGGACCTGCTTTCGCTCGATGAAGTGATCGAGCAGGAGCTCATTCTGTACGTACTGTTGAACGTCAACAAGAAGACCAAGCCGGTAACCGCGCTCGGGAAAATGCTGCTGCAAAACCTTCAATTGATCGTTGGCCAGCGATATGAGAGACAGGAAAAGCCAGACCAGCCGAATCGGCCTCTGGTCAGCGTCGTGCTCGATGAATTCGCTCCCTTCGGTTACCGGAACTTTCCGCAGATTCTGCAAACGGCGCGCGGCACCAACACCGCCTTCCTCTTCTCGATGCAGAGTCTTTCGCAACTGATGCAGGTCGGCCGCGGTTTCAAGGAGGACGTTGCCTCCGCTCCAAACACAACCATGATGCTCCAAACCCGGGATGAGGAGACCGCACGGTATTTCCTTCGGGCGTCCGCCGAGCACCGCGTGCGCCGGCGCAATGTATCGATGGAACTGCGGGGAGTTCTCGGATACGAGCGGTATGAAGAAAGCGGCCGGGCTGTCGATGTCGAAACCACCGAGACGCGCGCCCTCGATGGACACATCAAGAACATGCCCAAGGGTCAGATGCAGATTCTGATGACGGATGAAACGCGCGGCACACTGCACGGGCACTTGCACATTCGTCCTCCCGCGGATGTTGAGGTGCCGCACTTCAAAGTCGATCTTTATCCGAGGCTAGGACAATCACGTCAGTCGGCGGCCGGCGCGAATCTCCGGTTCAAGAGTTCGCGATACAAGGGCACGCGCTACCGCCGGAGGACGTTTGGAGAAGAGCGCACATGAGGAAGCTAGCGGCGCGAACGTTGTTGACAGTCGTTCTGATGTTACCGGCGCGTCCCCCGGCGGCGCAGGCACCCGGACAGCCGCACCTTGCGCGGGAGACCTGGTACGAAGTCATGCTCAAGAGGCTTAATGGTTCGCACAAAAACTACGGAGAACGGGTCGAGGAACGCCGCCAGGCCCTGCTCGCTGCCAGCGTTCAAAACCCGTTCTTCTGGTACTCGTTCTGGATGACAGTGTGCGCCTCGCTATTTGCGCTGACTCTGCTCAAGCGTGTCATGGATTCGCGGGAAGCCGATCGGGAACACGCAAGAATCGAAGCCGACATTCGAAACCATGATTTGTACTCGCGAGAAAGAGCTAAAGAGGCGGTCGAGAGATACAACCAGCACATCGAGGAGTGCAGTCGTGCTACGGAAGCCTCGGAATCGGGAAACGGCCGGTCAGCCTGGGGCAACTCCGTCGTCGAGAGCCTGAAAGCGGAGCTGCAACGCGCTGCCTGCCAACTCGAAGCCACGACGCAGGAGCGCAACAAGCTTCAGGAGGAGCTCCGGCAGAAGTCACTGATGGCCGCCGACCTTTCCGCGCGGCTCGACACGATGTCAAAGAAAGTGAACGGACCAAGAGGCGCTGGCGGCGGTGAAGATCGAGCGTCATCGGTTTCCAACGGGGACAGCGCAAGGCTTATCGGTCAAATCAACCGGCTGCAAGAAGAATTGTATGCCGAACGGCAGAAAAACAAGCGATTGAAGGGCGGCTGACAGAGATGCTCGTTACCGTCACTGGCTTCGGGAGCGTGTGGCGTCGCCGTTTTGGGAAAGACGAGAACGATGCGAGGCGGTTTGCGCGAGCGGCATACTTCAACACTACGGGTGTTCCCGTCAACGGCCACATCCGAACGCGGCCCAAGATCGTTGGCCATGTACGCTTCAACGGCGCCGGAGGCTTTGATCCGAACCGCCCTCAGAGGATGATCAACAGCGTTTTTGAATGCGCCGAGCCTTGTGTTTGGAATGGCCAAAACAAAGTGCTCTTCAAGCGCATCCTGATAACACCACAGGAACCCGACTACTGCCTGGCAGTGGTCAGAGCCGTTGACGTTGGTGCACTCGACGTGAGTTCACCAGCCTGGCGATCGCAAGGCACGATCCTGATCTCCTTCAGCGAGTGCGACGACCAGCAGGAAGCGATGCTGTTGATGCCATCAGGGAGCTGGCTGCGAACAGGCCGTGGCAGATTCGTTCTTAGGCCGTTCGTCTCCTGGCCGTGGAGTGCGCGGCTCCATTTGGAGTCTCTATAAATTAAGGGCGACCGATGCGGTTTCCGAAAGGCTCCATTCAACTCAACCAATCGCGCGATGTTCCTCTCTTGCGCCAAATCCTGCACTCGGAATTCGTCACCAAGTCTCAATTGTTCGAGTTTTCGCAACTCAACCACCATGAGAGGAGCCGCAACTCGTTTCACTGGCGGATGAGAAGATTGGTTGATCGCGGACTCGTGTGGCGGCAGACGCTTGTGGCCGGCGCCGGAGACGCCGTGTATTCCGTCGCAAGCAACGCAGCTGCGTTGTTGCAGAGCATGGGCGAGTACTGCCTCGTTGGCTGCGGCCGAAACGACGCAGCGAAGGCGAATAGAATTGCGTTGCATGCTATTGCCCTGAACGAGATCCACCTCGCGGCCCTGCGCGCTGGGCTGCTGGTACGCTGGATGGGATCGATGGAGATCCGTTCTCAAAATGAGCTCACCGCGTTCGGGTTTGCAAAGGACTACGACGCGATTGTGACGGTTCGCACGGATACCGGGCAACGTAGGTTTGCGCTGGAATACGAACGAACTCCCAAGCCGGCCAGACGCTATCGAATGATTGCCGCTCGCATGAGCGATGAAGTCCACGTGAATCGGCTGCTTTATTTGGTTGCGAACTACGACATTCTGAGATTTGTTTCGGGCCTCTTCGCGGACACGGAATTTCCCGTCTTCTTCGGTCTGGTCGCGGATTGGCATGCCCACTTGCTGGAAATGCCGGTCCTGGGCGGCCAGGACAAACGCGCGTTCCCCTTGCGGCAAGGCTTGAACGGCGGCGCACAAAAAGCCGGCCCTGCAACAATGCCGACCAGCTACAGTTTGCCCTTTCATTGACGTTTATATGTCCGCTGATTGTCTCCCCATTGAATCTTTTGGCTGCCTCCAAGCCGCGGAGCTGGATGGACATATTTCTTGATTATTGTCGTTTGCGATGGTGTTTTGGGGTTGGAATGCGTGTATTCGTGCCGGGCATTGGTTTCGATGTGTGCAGCAGGATTTGCGGTGCCGGTTCGCGAGGGCTTCTTGGAAAGGGCGCACCACTTTAATTCCCTGCCCCACATTGGGTTTACGCTGCTTTTGCGGAATCAGCCCTTGCGACATTTTATAGCCCAGGCAGCCCGTTCGGGAGTGCTATTGACAACAAAAATTGCTATTAGTATGTTACGGGACAGATATTGGCCGCCTGAGTTAACATTTTAGAATTGAATGAACCGGGATGTGTGGAGGAGCGTCTGCTTCTGACCTATGAACCTACAAGGTAGTCGTGTGCGTTGGAATGGCCTGATTGTTCTTGCTGGTTTGTTCGTTCTGCTTGCTCCTGCAGCCTATGGGCAAAGCGGTGCAAGCGTTGCACAAGCAAATCTTGATTATTTGGTGCGGAATGCCCAGACGATCATACGAGGCAATGTAGTGTCGGCAGTCTTGCAGCCGGATCCGCAGTTTTCGAACCTGCAGACTGTGGTGGTGACCATCGGGGTGACCAAGACGCTCAAGGGCCAGGCGCCGCCGACGTTGACGTTTCGGCAATACGTGTGGAATTCGAAAGATATGACCGGAGCAGGAGGCTACCACAAGGCCCAGCAGATACTGCTGTTCCTAAATCCCGTGTCCGCGTACGGGTTGACCAGTCCAGTGGGGATGGAGCAGGGGCAGTTCCGAGTATTGCACGATAGCAAAGGCAACCTTTATGCGCTCAATGGACGAGGAAACGTTGGGTTATTCACGAACGTGCTGGCGAAGTCGGAATCTCGCGGGGTGACGTTTTCGGCGCGGGCAAAGACGATGCTCTCGAAGACGGGAGGACAAGTTCCGCTGGAGACGCTCGAAGAAACGGTTCAAGCATTGGTGGGAGCCCAGCCATGATGCGACGCATGGCTTCGCTTGTGGTGAGCTTCTTTTTGGTTGCCGGCCAAGCGATTGCGGGAGGACCGCTGAGAGTTACCGGAGCGACAGCGACAACGCCGGGCCAGCCATTTGTGTGGGACGTTACGACGCCGATTCGCTACACAGTTGATGCTGGGCCACTGAGCGTCAATCCCTCGGGGCAGACGGTTATCAGCAACGCGCAGGAACTGACGCGCGTGCAAGCGCTCTTTCAGAATTGGCAGTCGGTGCCGACGACGGCCATTCAGTTTGCTTATGCGGGACCGATCAGCGCGCCGGGCATGTCCGGCGGCGACGTCAAAACGGTTCAGGACTTCAATGCGGTCCAGGGAAGTTGCGACGCAGGAACGCAAAGTCCGGTCATCTTCGATGCGAACGGATCACTCTTGAAGGCCTTGGGGATGGATCCGCTGGTCATCGGGTTTACGGCTCCCTGCAAACTGGATCCGGTGGCGGGACACATTCAATCGGCGCTGATATTGCTGAACGGAGAATTCCAGGACGGAGTGGACAGTCCGACCACAAACAATTACGAAATCAGCGCCGACCAGTTCGACGAGGCAATTACCCATGAAATGGGACATTTCAGCGGGCTGGATCACTCACAAATTAATCTCGCAATGTATCAAAACGGACTTGTCAATAACTGTCCGGTTGATGGATTGGCCGGACTGCCACTCATGTTTCCGGTGGAGTTCTGCCAGTCGCGGAAATCGGCCGGCTTGCCCATCCTCGCGCCAGATGATATGGCCTGGATCTCGAAACTCTATCCGAACAGTACCTACGCTGCGAATTACGGAATGATCAGCGGATTTGTGTTTTTCTCCGACGGGATTACCCCCGTGCAGGGAGTGAACGTAATAGCCAGGCGCGTTGATAATCCAAACACGCCCGAGGACGAATCGCAGCGGATCGCCGTGTCGGTGGTATCAGGATATTTGTTTACCGGAAATCCGGGCCAAAGCATCACGGGTGACAATACGACTGGGAGCAGTTTCGGGAGCCGCAACCCCGCGCTGATCGGATATTACGAAATTCCGGTAACACCGGGGACGTACACGGTACAGGTTGAGAACATCGACGCATCGTTCACCGGAGGATCGAGCCTGGGACCGCTGGACCCTCCGGCGGTAACCTATGGAGCGAACGAATACTGGCACCAGTACGAATCGGCGTTTGACAATCCCGCGCAAAAAGACCCCATCACGGTACAGGCGGGACAAAAAGTCGGCAACACCAATTTTATACTCAACCAGACGCCTCCAAGGTTCGATCCGTTCGAAGACGGAGAAGCGCGGAACGCACTCCCCGAAATTGGCCCGGAAATTCCGATGGTGTTGCGACCATCAGGTGCTTTCTGGCACCGGAGTGTGCTCGCGTGAGCACGACGCGAAAAGCATGGCTCGCGATTGAAATGGGCCTGACGCTGGTATTGCTGGCTGGATGCGGAGGAGGAGCGGGAAGTGCTTCGACGACGCCACCGCCGCCACCACCCCCGCCGCCGGAAGTAATCACAATAACGACGAATTCAAACCTTGAATGCGCGCGGTTGGTGCCATTCACACAGACCCTGCAGGAGACCGGGGCCTCAGCAATGGTTACGTGGTCGATAACTTCTGGGCAATTGCCGACTGGACTGACGCTAGATAGTGCGACGGGGATTTTGTCAGGAACCCCGACTAGCTCGGCCGTAAGCGGTGGGGTAACGATTCAGGCGGCGGATGCGAAGGCGCAGGGAACTGAGCTATTCAATTTCTCGGTGTTCGCCCGACTCGTGATCAATCCAGTCACACCAGCGCCAGCGCACACGAACGCGCCTTATTCACTGTCCATCACGGGCCAGGGCTCTTCGGCAATCGCCACATGGAGCGTTATTTCGGGACAGCTCCCACCCGGATTGACCCTGGGAACAAGCCAAAACAACGCGGATGTGGCCGTTATCTCCGGTGTACCGACACAGGCCGGCACATATGCGTTCACGATTCAGGCCACGGACTATACGCTACCGCAAACGGCGACGCAGGCCGTCTTGATTGTTGTGGATTCGCATCTTGCCATCACAAAGGCAACGTTGAAAGACGGACAAGTGGCCCAGCCCTATTCGGATACGTTCACGGCGGTGAATGGCACGGCGCCATTAACGTGGTCGCTCAATGGAGCACTTCCAACAGGGCTCGCGCTGAACGCGAGCACCGGGCAAGTGAGCGGTACGCCCACCCAGCAGGGTCAATTTTCCTACACGGTGACGGTGACGGATTCGAGTTCCACGCCAGCGAGCGATACGGGACAGAACATTCTGAATATTGCCCCGCCATTGCAGATCCTCGGAAGCCTGAACCCGGCGTATATCGGGCAAAGTTATTCGGACCCTTTGGCGGCTAATGGCGGGGTTTCTCCCTACGCCTGGGCAGTGACGTCGGGGAGTCTGCCGCCGGGTTTGACGCTACAGTCTTTTGGATACATATTTGGGACACCAACGCAACTCGGGTCTTCTAGTTTTGTGCTCCAGGTTTCGGACTCATCAGTGCCGCCGGTGGCGGTTACGGAGGCAATTACGCTGAAGGTGACGCCACCACTCCTGAACTTGCCGGGTAGCCCGCTGTCGCCCGCGCCTGTGAATGTCTTGTATCACTCGCAAATTCCGATTTCCGGCGGAACTCCGCCATATACGCTGGGAATTTCGTCGGGAACCCTGCCGCTTGGACTCACTCTTGATCCCGCAACTGGCTACATTGACGGGACACCGACCCAGGTCGGTACATACAACTTCACAGCACTCGGTACCGACTCAGGCCAACCACCACAAACGGCGACCTCGAATGACTTCATCATGATTCGGAATCGGCTTGGGCGAAATGATTCGATCTCCACGGCGACTCCGCTCGGGAACAGCGCGAACGTCAACATTCCCTATGTGCTTTCAATTAGCCCGTATATTGATCCGATCAATGCAACAACACCGAATCCTGATACCGATTACTACCGGTTGGTTGCAAATGCGGGGAGCACAGTTCATGTGGAAACGCTTGCGCAGCGAAACTGGGGAGCGGACACGCTGGACAGCGTCATCGAGCTGCTGGATGGCAATGGAGCGCGATTGCAAAGCTGCGTGCAGCCCGCGTATGCGTCAAGCTGCCTGAACGACGACATTGACGCGACAACTCTGGATTCGGCGCTGGATCTGAAAGTGCCCGGTGCGGCGGGAACGCAGGAAACGTTCTACGTGCATGTATTCGATTGGCGCGGAGATGCGCGGCCGGATATGCAGTATTACCTGAATATTACGGGAGTGATCGAGCCATTCACGATTACTTCAACGGATATCGGCGCAGGTTCCACCCGCGGCGTGAATTACAGCCAGCAGATGACCAGCACGGGAGGCACGGGCACGGTCACGTGGGCGCTGGATTCCGGCACGCTGCCGGCGGGATGGACACTGACGTCGGCAGGCTTGTTGAGCGGAGCCGGTACGACGGACGGAAGCTACAGTTTCACTATTCGGGCGACGGATTCTGGAAATCCGGCGCAAGTTGCGCGCGCACAATATACCATGGTGATCGCCGAGCCGCTGACGATCACCAGTTCCGCTACTCTGCCAAATGCATGCTTGAATCAACCGTATTCGTTTACCGTGCAGACTTCCGGAGGACTTCCACCGCTTAATTTCGGCTTCCAGTCCTACGCGTGGCTAGGTATCATCAATTTCAGCACGAGCACAGGAACGTTTAGCGGTACGGCGATGGTGACCGGAACATTCACGGGAATAGTAGCTGCAGGAGATTCAGCGAAACCGCCCTCAGGACAAACTCAGACGATCACACTGACGGTGGTGAATTGTCCGTAAAAATCGGGGCAAGTTGCCGGGCGAGTTCGGACAAGTATGATCGAGCTTTCGTAATCGCTGGATTTCGAGGGCTCGCGCTTGACTGCCACACTGTGGTTGGATAGCGGGATGCTCTCTGCATGGGGTTCCGAACAGTCTGCAGGCTCAAACCAACAGAGAGCTGGGTTTTCAGCGAGTATCTAGATGCGAGGGGGCCCGCGCTTCGCGCGGCATGGCGCCCGCGAGCAGAAGAACCGCGCCGCAAAACATCAGTGTATCCCCGAGGTAATTAAGGCCATTGTCGAGGCTGGCGCGTTCGATGACTCCGATCGGTACGTAGACGACCAAGACCACGAAGAGCACGGCCAAGCCCACCCACGTCGCTGCTGCGCGGGTTTTTTTGCCGACAAGCAACGGGATTCCCGCGACGGCGTAAACCACGGCCGCCAGGTACGTCCAAATGGTGTGTCCGTGGATATAGGAGGGAGTCAGGGGCTCCAGCGGAACGCCGGGAACGTGATCGCCGTGCATGAATTGCTCGAAGCTGTAAAACAGCACGGGGATGGCAACGAAGTATCGCGCAATTGTGGCAAGGATGTGCGTGCCGCGCTCGCGCCACTGCTCGGTGAGGGTGGCTGCCAGCGCCAGAGCGCCTCCGCTGAAGGCCAATTCCCGCAGCGCGAGCGTCGCCGCAAACCGATTCCCCGGATGGTGCGCCCAACCCGGGAGGTCGATCAGCACCACGAAAAGGAAAAACGTCAGGCCGAGCAAACTCGCCGAGAGACGCGCCTGGATCTTCGTGACCAGGCTCAACGGGCCGGCGATAAAGCAAGTGCCTACCAAGTACGCCCAAAACAGATGCCACGGAATCCATTTCGGAACGATCGACGCAATGGCCGCCGTGCGCGTAAAATGTTCAGTGCCAAAGGCGGCGAGTGGCGCCGCGTAGAAAAGCGGCCCGAACAGAATCAGCTTGTCGAATCCTGTCGCCTCTTGCCAGTCGCCGCGAAGAAAAACCTTGACTAGCCCGATGGCAAAAACCACTCCACCGATACAATATGACCAAATCACCGTGCTGGGAATTGCGACGCGGACCATGGCTGCGGGCGAATTCACTAAGATGCCGCTCACGATGATTCCTTTTCGGCCCGTTGCGCGTTAGTTACTATTATGTCCGAGGGGCGCCCATTCAAATACCACAAAGGAAGGAATAGCTGCAAGACTCCGGTGGCCGGCGCAATTACATGAGTCACCTGGGCACAGATTCAATCTCGGGCGCTCTCGTCTGCTGAAAGCACAAAAGCGTCTCGTTCTGGGACCGCCCCAATTGCACGAGTTCGGAAATCGGAAATCGTCCCCTAAGACGCGCCACTCTGAAATGGTCTGCGGCACCGTTCAGTTGGGCGACTTTCTACCCATAGCCGAAACAACGTTTCGTAGCCCAAGTAGCCCATTCAGCGAAAAGCGCAAGCCTGCACGCTCGCACTATTCCGACCGTCATGCCGGTATCGTTTCGCAGTTCGTCCGCGTAGAAATCGGTTACGGTTTATTTCGGGTTCTCGAGCCATAGCCTTTACCAAACCTCCGGGCACGCGCGAGCGCCGCAAGACTTCCGTATGAAAACGCCGGAAAGTATGGCGTCCCACTCGCTTCCGGTCAGCTGCAAAGCCCGAAGCACGTTGCGCTTTCCGAATGGCGTTCCGCTGCCGGTCGCAAACACGTATCCAGTTTTACCTGACACTTGCTCACGCAACAGTTGAGCCCAGGGTTCCGTCAGGTTCGGTGCCTGTTGGATTTTTCGCTTCTAGATCACACTTGAAAGGAGTTACAGGATGTTCGGAAGAATGAACGTGATACCTCTGCTCGATCTTCGGCATGCACCAGCCGAGGTTGCAAACTGCTCGGCTGGGGCTGTGGCACGGCTGCTCGACGCGGCCGACCACCCGAGACTTGAAAAGTGCGTCCAGTTCCCGAAGGCCCTGTTCGTGTTTCTCGTCGTTCCCGGAGACCCTGAATCCGGAGCGTTCTACGTGTACAACCGTTGCTCAAGAGTCTGGTATTGGGTCGATTTTGACGATGAGAAGTTTGGTGGATACTCCGTCGGCGATTTCGAGCGATTGGTGCGCGAATGCCGGTTCTTGGACATCGTCGAGCGTCCAGATTTGCTGATGGCTAAAGATCGCTGGGTACTGGAGCCCGGTGTGCGACCGCAGCGAGGCGGTGGAATTACGGAAACGCGGACGAAAACCCTCGCCTAGGGCAAACGGCTTCCTCGCTGCCCTGTTTTATCCCCTGTGATTACAATCGGAACAAAGGTTTAGCATTTCATTCCACTTATTTGACAACGACTACCTGTGGGTTTAGGTAGAGCACGAGCTCTTCCTGCGTCGGGAACTGCTCGAAGCGGAGGAGCGGTGAAGACTGTGATTCGCGCGACTTCCGAGATCGTGCGGGAGTACGGTTCCCTGTTTGTGAATCGCGGGGCCTATACCCTGCAATCTTCGCGGCCTCACTCCGATAGCGGACGACATTACTACTATCGGCCCGGGATCAAGGGAACAGGCGAGAAATTATGCCTGACCGCTACAACGATCCGTCGCCATCTGGAAGGTGAAATCACCATTGGCCTGTACGCGATCAATCCTGTCTCGCAGCGCTCGAAGTGGATTGCCATTGATGCCGATTATCAGGGAGCGATGGAGGACCTGCTCAGGCTGCAATACTTCCTCGAGCAGGACAAGGTGGACGCCGCCCTGGAGATGAGCAAACGAGGGGGTCACCTTTGGATTCTGATGGAGAGACCAGCCTTGGCCCGCCAGTGCCGGATCTACATCTACAACTTGGCGTTGAAACTAGGAATGCGAATCAGGGGTGCCGGGTTGGCGGAGGGCCTCGAAATCTTCCCGAAGCATGACGACCTGCGCGCGGGAGAATTCGGAAATGCCATCCGTGGACCGCTTGGAATTCATCGCGGAGCAAACCGGCGATACTGGTTCTACGGTGCGGACTACGCCCTGGAAAGACAGATTGCGTATCTGAACCGGCTTCGAAAACTGAGTGAGCAACAACTGCGGGCCTTTATTGCAGGCAAGACCATGCCACCTGAGTTTGACAGAAAACGCACTTCTGCCGAGCAAGGCGCTTCCTCCATTCATCCGTCCGGCCGCGAGTTTCGGATGCTTGACCATGTAAGCAAGGTTCGGAAGGTCGGGCGGAATTACGTGACGCAATGCCCATCCTGTGCCGGGGCCGGGCAAGATCGAAGCGGCGACAATTTGGCAATCTCGATTGAGGACCCGCGGAAGTACATCTGTTGGGCGGGATGTTCGAAACAGATGATTCGTCGCGCGGTGGGCTGTCCGATCCCTGTTCGGCAGCCGGTGTGAGGAGGCGGCACATGCCGGATGGACGCGATTCGTTGGCGCGCCGAGGGCTAACCCTGTCGAAGCGAGTGTTGCGGCGCTTGGATGAAGTGGGAATCTTTGCTCAGTCCGGTGTGACTTTGGAGCACCAGCATCTGGCGCGACGGTATGTCATGCGAGGGATCGAATCCGGCGGCGCCATAAAGGACCTCGGCCGGTACATAACGTTCTGTGGACCGGCCGGTGAACCATTGCCATATCTCCATCCCATCGACGCCATCGGAGCGAACGGAGTTCATGCAGTGGTAGTGGCGCTCGTCCTTGTGAGGATCGAGCTATTTCGGACAGGTCGAACCTGCCAGCTGCTCATCACGAAACATCAACCGGGGAAGGTCGAAAATGGCAGACGGCCTCCGGTCGAGAACAGTGTGCTGTTTCGCGGGGTGAACGGGTTCCTTGATCGTGAGCAATTTGGCGGAAAAGGTCATTCACCCGCATCGGCCCTCCCTCGATTCTGGTCGCGGGCCGGACAGGAACGCGAAATTCCCCCGCTATTTGCGGCAGCAGCACTGGCAGCAACCGGAGGAGCAAGCTGTGTCGCTTGTTCACATGCACATTTCCTGGCGGTGCCAGGCGAAGTCGCCGCTTCACGCGAAGTTTTGCCGGATGGAAAGCACCGCTCCAGCGAAGATCCCGTGCCTTAAGAAATGGCGCGAAACGCACGTCTCATCTCACCAAAGTGCCCCGAAGGCAGCCAGTCCTTCCGAACGCGCGCCCGATCCTTAGCAAGACTCTTGCGGAGGTGCATCTTGCTGAATACGGTGCCATGCGGGCCACGTGCGGTTTTGCCTTTGCTAAAGGAAATGTATCAACTCAGAAAACCAGTTTTCCTCTGGGGCAAGCCGGGCATCGGCAAAAGCGATGTGGTTCGCGAGTTTGCCGCCCAGAATGACATGCGCTTGATCGACTTGCGGCTGACGACCCTCGAGTCAGTCGACCTTCGCGGACTGCCCTGGATAGACGGCGAGCACAAACAGACTGCCTGGATGAGGCCCGAGTTCTTCCCAGTGGACGACGAACCAACGGTGATATTTCTCGATGAATTGACTGCGGCCGAGCCCCGAATTCAAGCGTCCTCCTATCAATTGGTCTTGGACCGCTGTGTAGGTTCACACGTTCTGCCGCCGTCCGCTTGGGTGATCGGCGCCGGCAACGATCCGGGCGACAGGTCCATCAGTTATGGCATGGGCGCTGCCCTGGCAGACCGATTTCTACACGTGAACATGGTAGCCAATTCGCAAGACTGGGTAGCTTGGGCTCTCGAACGCGATGTGCATCCGTCCGTCGTAACTTTCATTCGCCTCAAACCGGAATGCCTCGATTCCTCTCAGGGTATGGCGGGTTCGGAACAACTTGTCACGCCCTCTCCTCGTTCATGGGAGTGCGTCTCCCGGATCCTGAAACAGGTCAAAAACAAGTCAGTGCGGTCGCTCGCCATCAACGGTTTGGTGGGAGAAGGCGTAGCCGTCCAGTTCTTCCACACCATGGAGGAAATCGGACAAGTTCCTCCGCTGGATGCATTGCTGAAAATGACGCCGACCAAAGCTGCGAGCAGCATTCCATGCAGCCTCAGCGCACTCTACGGATTCACGTATAGCGCGGTGGCCTGCATGGAAAAACTCAGCCACATGGAATGGCTGATTTCCGTCCTCGACGCCCTCACGAAGGTTCGAGACGGCAATCCTCGCGCTGAAATCCAGAGTTTGGGAATGGAATTACTTCTCGAAAAGGCTTCCCGTCTTAAGCTGATGGACCGGCTTGTGCGGTCCGCGGCGTACACCTCAGGCTACAAGCAAAAGGCCAGCGAACTTTCAACCTAGGGGGCAGGTGTGACAAAACAGGAGATCGTATCCTTGCGAGTCCGGCGCGCGGTCACGAAGGACGTTGGCCTTGCCGGTGTAATGCTCTACGTCCCACTCGTCGTCGAGGAGGCCGAGATCTCGACAGCCTGGACGGACGGAGCGAAGATGTATTTCGGTCGTTCTTTCTTTGAATTCTCCGAGGAGGAACAGGTCGCGGTTTGCATCCACGAATGTCTGCACGTCGCGTTTCGACACGTGCAGCGGGGCCTCAAGATTTACCAGAAAGAAGGAAGCGCCTACCGGGCTGACTTGTGGAATGTGGCATGCGATGCCGTTATCAACAGGTCCATCGCACGGCTGCCCTGGGCGCGATTGCCCAAGAACGGCGTGGACCTAGAGAGGCTCCTCGGCGCCGATTTATTGAAAGCGAAGCCTGCGCATCTATGGACTTCGGAACAAGTCTACGGCGAATTAAAGACGCGCCGGTCCGGCCTTGCCGTTCCATCGTTCAGCTTGGCGAATGACTTGAATGGAAGGCGGGGAGCAAGCGATCCCGGGAACGCTCCCGGATCCATTCCGCAGGGCGGACATACAGACAGTCATCAAACGGAGATGGAGACCAAAATCTGGCGGGAGCGGATCGTACGCGCCCAGGCTGGCTCTCATCCCGGCGGAGTTCTCCGCAAACTGGCGAGCGACGTTCCCCAGTCACATGTTCGCTGGGAATTGGTGCTGCGGGAATTCCTGAATGCACGCTGTCTGCCAACAACGGAAAACAGCTGGAATCGTCCAAGCCGCCGTACGCTCTCTCAGGGGCAAGGTGCGAGATTCATCGAGGCCGGCAATGAACGCAAGAGGGGTCTGACGCGGATCGGCGTTGTCGTCGATACGTCTGGCTCGATCAGCGATGAAGTAATCGGAATTTTCGTTGGTGAACTCAACGAAATTATGAGGGTGACTGCCGCAGAGACCGTGGTCGTCGATTGCGACGCAGAAGTCCAGATGGTCAGGATATTTCGCCAGCCACCGGTCGACTACAGTCCCCGAGGGGGAGGGGGAACAGATTTTCGTCCCGGCTTGGCTGAACTGGAGCGACAAAGAGTCACTGTCGGCGTATACCTGACCGACCTTTGCGGTATTTTTCCCGAACGAAGGCCGAGTTTTCCGTTGTTGTGGGCGATCACCCAAGACTTGAATGTGCCATTCGGCCGCACAATTCTGATCCCCCAGAAATGAGGTGTCCGTGAAAACGCAAAGAAGTCCCCGCCTGAGGCCCGTTCCGAAGCAGTGGGAGATCAAGTACAACACAGAAGGAGAGGAGTTTCTATTTATCTTCCGGAACGACGGGACCGGCACTTGCCGGGACGTCGATGGCCAAACCCATATCCCATTTAAATGGAATCACGACGACACGCAAGGGATGGAAGACTCCGATGTCGAGGAGGCCCTTCAGAACCTGGCCCCGGACCTGTTCTGGTCAGAAATCAATGACCAATTCGGAGACGAGGCCGTAGTCACCGACGACTATTTGTTCGAACACTCCGAAGACCTCGACGTGGAATTTACGTGCGGCAGCCGTCAGGAGCTCCGGCATCTGACCCGCCTGGTTCTATACTCATTTCCTTCCGCTTGGTCGGATGGTTCGGAGCGCCGGACAGTGGCCTTCCGAGCGGAGGGAGAAAGTAGCGAGGAACGAGCCGGGCTTGAAGATGACGATTACGATTTGGATCTGGGGACTAATCTCGCCGCCTCCGACCGAGTTCGGATCGTAGAGCTGCTCAATTTCGCTATCGGCCAAAACACTCCTGTTGGCGAGTACCTTGCCTACAATGATGGCGCATTTCATCGCAAGAGCGGCTACAGTTGGAGTGCCAAACGAGAGACCGTGGACATTGACAGGCCGAGTTTCCACGAAATAGCAGAGGCGCGCAACCAATTGCGGGATTATCTGAAACGCTTCCTTTCCACTTCCGACCTTGATCGGTTGCTTCCAATAAACTGATTACGACTGAGGAGCCTCTCACGGCTCCCCGGTGGCCGCCTAACCGAACAAATTCAGACCGCCTGTTCAGGCGGCTGCCAAGAGGGGGACTCCGTCATGGGAAATATTCTCTTCCATAGCGAATCGTCCGCACGCAAGCTTGGTGGCCTTGCAGATGACTATGTAAGAATTCACAAGTTCTTGGACCAATCAAAGCTGTATCTCGGGGACTGGCGGCACCGTGCGCTGTTGCATAACACTCTCGGAGTGGCTTTGTGTGAGCAGTTCTTCGGCGACCTTTACCGTCGTGCTTCCGACGAAGTGTACGTATGTGTCCGAACCATTGCCGAACAGCACATCATGGAAGATGTGGGAGCGATTCTCACGCCCGGAGAGTTCCTTCGAGAGATGCCGATCAGGCCGTGGATGAATGGTCTCACCGCTTCAGAGAAACGGTATCTCCAAAATATGCGCATCGAAAGCGATCGCAAAGTATGTCCGCAAGTAGCTTAGCCCGCAAGTCAGCAGAGTAGCGAAATCACCAGGGCATCACTTGGAACTGCACATCAGGTATCACCCACGCGACCCGTCTCCACGACCTCGTTGGCTTCAATCGTCTGTGAACCGCTCGCTATTCCCCCGGCCCAACTCCGAGATCCATTCTTGCAAAATCGCTAGCTGGTCATCCTCAGCGCTCCTGAAAACGACTCCCATTCCCATATTGGGCAAGACAAATGCCACTTTGCCGAGTGTCGTGAATAGCGTGCCCTTGTGAGAGATTCTGACTCGAACGTCTGTACCTTCCTGTGAGGGATTCAGCATGTCGATGAAGCATCCTCCAATGCTCAGGTCGCTGGTCCTGGCGATGAGCTTTGTCGCGGATGAAATTTCAGTTACCTCCACCTCTGCGATGAACGGGTATCGCGGGACATGACGGCGCTCTGAGTCCATTCCTTAAGGCCTTCTTTGTGGCCAACACAGCGAGAATGGTCACATTGGGCGCGAATCTTAGGTTGGAGCCAGCCAGTAAGTCAATCGGTATACCAGACGTGCGCCCCGTCTCAATGAGCGCCATCCATCGCAGCACGCTTCGGCGTCCGCCAACTCACTTCCGTTACGCTTGGAATTGCCACTCGGAACGACGGAGCGCCGCGAGGCGGGGAACAAAACGTCGGGGCGACTTCGGTTCAACGTCAGCCCGGCGTGGCTATAGCCAGTCGTCCGAGAACCGGGTCCAAGAGTCTGTGTTTTGAGAACTGCTTCGTTTCACAGGCCCTGGGGCGCGGACCACAAACCAAAAGGAGAATCACATGGAACAAGCTCAACTCTTGACTCACTGCGGAAGTTCGAAGATCACGCGAGAAGAACTGAAGCTGATCCCCACCCCCGAAGCGAGCGCAACTCACCAACCGATTCCCCATAACCAGATTGTCGAAACGCTGGTCGAAAGTCTTAGCTTCCGGCACGTTTCGGCCATACGTGAGGAATACGCTGTGTCCAACGACGGCATGAAGATGTTCGGAGTCTTGGATCTTGAAACCACATTCGACGGTTGTCGTTTTGCGGTAGGCATCCGCAACGCCAACGACAAGTCCATGCGGCTGGCACTCACTGTCGGTTATCGCGTGCTCGTTTGCGACAACATGGCATTTCACGGAGACTTTACTCCGGTACTGGCCAAGCACACCAAACACCTCAGTCTCGTCGACGTGCTCTCGATCGGGATCGACAGGATTCAGCGGAATTTCGAGCCCATGAAGCAGCAGGTCGCGGCGTGGAAGGCGACGAGGATCCCGGACGAGTCCGCGAAGCTGGTCATCTATCGGGCATTCGTCGAAGGAGAGTTGGATGTTCCCAAGCGCCTGGCTCGGAGAGTCCACGATTTATATTTCGATCCCCAAGTCGAGGAGTTCGCTCCACGAACGATATGGAGCCTCTCTAATGCGTTCACGAGCGCATTCAAGGACCTCAATCCCATCCCTCAGTTCAAGGCCACCGCGCAGCTTGCGTCGCTCCTCGATCCTGCGGCAACCTCGCGCAATTGACGGTATCAAGGTCGTTCAATTGCATTGCGAGAGTGGAATGCAGTCAAGCCAGCTGCTCTTTTCGCGCGTTGGCTTCTCGGTGGACTTCTGCCTAGAGCAGATGCCCTCCGTAGTAAAAACGTAGTGAAAGTCACCGAAAACGGCCGCAACTACGAAAGGAAAGCGAACAAAATGGAGAAAAACGACTCGCTGCGTTTTGTCACAACTTGTCATTTTCGAGCGGGTTGCGTCGGCTCCGGCAAGATTTGATAAATTGAATTTCCCGCTTCGAAGGCAGATGCTCTATCCAGCTGAGCTACGGGCGCGAGAGTGTAGTCTACCGAAAGTTCCGAGTCGTCGCCAAGCAATTGGATAATGGGTCAATTTGAATTGACTCGTTGTGTCACGATCAAGGAAATTCAAACTGACCCACCATTCGAAATTGGGTAACTGTAGGGCCGGCTGACGAAGAAGTTCGCCGGCGCGCCATAACGATGAGAGGTCCGAGGCAGAGTAAAAAGGGGACGCGCCGCCCAGGGAATGAGCGACGCGTTGTTCAAATAAGGGTTACTTGGGAGGAGACCCAGGAAGTAACCTCAAGCGAAGATTGTTTGGAGCAGAGTTACCCGGGAGGAGACCCGCAAGTAACCCGACTTCAGACTGTATTAAACTGCGCCTCCTTTCTTGCGGCTCTTGCGGCGCATCAGGGTGCCGGTTAGAACCAAACCGGAGCCAAGAAGCAGCAGACTAGCGGGTTCCGGCGCCGGTGTCGGGGTATCTCCTGTAGTGAGGAAGAATGTTTCAGGTCCACCGCTGGCTCCTGAAATCGTCGAGGACAATCCCATGATGTCGAAGCCCGCATTGATGGCGACCTGCGCTTGTGCAGCCTGCGTCGAATCGAGCATAAACTCCCAACCGGACTTCCCAATGCCTGTTTCGAACGAAGTGCTGGCGAAGTTGATCGAAGAAGCAAAATTGCCGGAGGTGAATCCGACTTGTCCGTTGGCGTTGTACAAAACCAAGACCATATTGTCCAAGGTAATGGCACTGCCACCGGGCTGGTCGGTGTTGAACACAATTGCAAGTGTGGAAGCATCGGAGATTACGAATGTTTGGTTATGCGGGAACTTGTTTGGTGGCTTCTCGTCGCCGCCAGGATTGTTGCCCTGGCAGATGGACGAGCCAATCATCTGCTTTCCCGCCGAGTCAATTCCCACGCATCCGGATTCGGTGCCTCCCATTCCCCGGCCTAGAGCTTGGACGGTGAGGATGGTATTGACATTTCCAAAACCGGTGCCCTTGAGGTTGACGGATCCCACCTCCGCCAGGTTTGCAAACGTGATGCTGGGAGCGCCAAGCATTAGCACTGCACTTAGCCCCCCAACAAAAACAGTCATCTTAATGAATCGCATTGATCTTTTCTCCTACCCTCTTTCTTCAGCCATTTTCAGAACCTGAGATTCGGGCCTAGAATCTTCGTCACCCGCATCTTGCGAGCATCCTCCTGCCACACACCAGGCCAAGTCCAAGAAGACCGATAGCAAACAGACTGAGCGCCGGCGGTTCCGGAGTGGCTGATAACGATGTGAGCGATGGTGTGATTGTCAACGTGGCTGTGCCGGTAGAGCCAGCCGCAACAGCGAGAGTTCCGCTGAGATTGAGCGAACCGACGCCACTGAAAGTGGGATTTAGGACACCACCTCCGCTTGTCGCCGTGACATTCAAGCCATTAGCTGCAGTGAGGTTGAGGCTCGCGCCGGCTCCTCCCGTGATCCCCACACTGAGGTCTGTGAGGTTAAACCCTGCCGGCGCAGCGAGCATGAAATTCAGCGTGCTTGAACTTCCGGCTAGAGCGGCCAGATCGAGGCTGGCGCTAAAACCGCCAGCGCCCGACCCTGAGGTGATCGGCGTCAACGTGATATCTCCTTGCAGAGTACTGGACAGGCTGCTGGTGACATCGGCAACTACGTTGCCACTGATGCTGCACCCTGTTGTACCTAGACTCACGAAGCTACCCAGCGTGCCAGTCACGCAACTGCTTGGACTAGCTTGACTTACAGTAGCCATCGCGAAAAATACTGCTACAACCATAAGTAACTTTCGCATTCAGTCCTCCTTACCTTTTCGTTCTTGCTGTTTCCGCGTACTTCGAACACCGCAACTCGGACATCGGGCTAGCGACATTCCCTTGCCATGGCCCAAAAACGTGTAACGACGGGGGGACGTTACCGCGTACTTCGCCTTGGGAAAATACGGTAGAGGACGGGTTTTTTTGCCGAACGTTACCCGACGAAAAGGAATTCAGATTTCGGTGTGAGCAATTCTGAACAAGTGTAAAAATTTGCACATTTTGGCGCGGAATACCTATGGGAGAATTGGTGCGGCCAGTTAGGTGGGCGATGGCGGATAATCTCCTGCTAAATCAAGAGCCTTCTCGACAAAGAGGAGTGAAGACGAAATCCATGAATCACAAATTGACGGTGATCGCGCACATTCGCGCAAAGGCAGGACAGGAGGCGCGCGTTCAGGAAGCGCTGCTGGGTCTGATCGCGCCGACGCGCGCAGAAGCAGGCTGCATCAACTACGACTTGTATGTGTCCGAAGAAGATGCGAGGCGATTTGTGTTTTACGAGAATTGGACGAGCGAATCGCATTTGGAGGCGCATGCGGATTCCGCGCACTTGCGGGCGTTTCGGAAGATGGCAGACGAAATATTGGACGGACCGGTGGAAATAACGAAGTGGCGAATGCTGTAAATGGGGATTACAGAACGGTGGTAAGTGAGGTGCCGGCGGCGGCGAATACCGACGCCATCTCCGCTCGCGCGAGCGGCAAGAAACTCTTCAGAACTTCGGGATCGAATTGCGTACCGCTGGCCTGCAGCAAGCGGCGTTCGGCTTCCTCAAACGGCAGTCCCGCGCGGTACGGCCGCATCGAAACCATGGCGTCGAAGGCGTCGATGACCGAAACGATTCGCGAACCGATGGGAATTTCCTCGCCTTTCAAACCGCCTGGATAACCCGTGCCGTCGTAGCTTTCGTGATGGTGGAGAATCATCAGACTGGCGCTCTCGAGGCCCGGGATTTTTCGCAGCACCAGCCAGCCGTATTCCGGATGCTTCTTCATGAGCGCATATTCGTCACCCGTGAGCTTTGCGGGCTTGTTCAAGATTGCGTCGGGAATACCGATTTTGCCGATGTCATGCAGAAGGGCGGCGACTTCTATGTCGGCCAGGGAACAACTCCCGTCCAAGCCGAGTTCCCGCGCCACATGCAATGCCCACTCGGCGAGGCGGGTGCTGTGGACTCCTGTGTTGAGATCTTTTAGGTCGAGAAGCTGATTGAAAGCGCAAACGAGCGACGTGCGGAGCGCAAGCAGTTGTTCTTCGACTTCTTTGACGCGCAACGGCGCTGCAGAGGATTGCGCTGGAGACCGCATGACCAAATTAGCGAGAAACGAGGGCGCCTCCGGGGCTGGCGCGAAGCCAGCACCGGAAGCACCTGGGTCTCGCTGGGTCGTTACTGTCATCGTAATAAGTCAACTCCGGGTTTCTCTACCAAATCTGCAACGATGAAAGAGCCGCGTAGACATCGAGCCGCCCGTTGCCCATGTTGTAGCCGATCCAGTGGGCATGGGCAATTGCCGACGCTGCCTGGGACTGGTTCATCCCAGGTTTCAGATTCAAAGCCAGTGCGGCAGTGCCCGCAACTAAGGGCGAGCTAAAAGAGGTTCCCGAGCTTACCGAATAGCTGCCAAAGGGATACGTAGTGACCGTGTTTTCTCCCGGTGCCGCAACCCAAACGACCTGGTTGCCATAGTTGGAAAAGGTGGAGCGCTGATCAAAGGCGTTGGTCGAGGCAACGCCCATCACGTTCTTGAGACCGGCGGGATAAACGACTTCCTCCAAGCCGTCATTTCCGGAGGAAGCCACGCAGATGACGTTGTGATTCGACGCATAGTTGATGGCGTTGTTCAATTCCGTGGAATTCGACGTGAGGTCAAAACTCATGTTGATGACGTTCACGTGATTCTGAACGGCGTAATAGATGGCGTGAATAATGTCGGAGAGGTCGCCCGTGCCGTCTGCGTGGAATGCCTTTAGAGGCATGATGTGCGCGGTGGGGGCAACGAGGTGAATGACTCCAACCACTTCCGTGCCATGTCCGAACGCGGCGTACGGAGAGCCGTCCAGCATTGCGGCGGTGTGCTGGTCCAGCATCGCGGCCGTATGCTGATTAACGAAAGCGGCCTGACAGGTGCTGCACGCTGATCCCGTGGATCCGCCGAGATCGGTCATTTCGGAACCGCCGGGCTGGTTGCGCGTGAAATCGTACCCCTGAAGCAGGATCGCTTTGAGAGCCGGGTGATTGGGGTCCACGCCAGTGTCGATGTCGGCGACGATTCCTGAGCCTGTGACGTGGAAAGTGTTTTGCGCCTTGTGAACGTTGGTTATATTGGCCGCGGGCTGATTGGCGTAGCCGTTCCAGACGGTTGCGCCGTAATAATTTACGGGAGTTTGATCATAGAGGTACGTTGGCACCTGCGTTTGCAACGCGCCCTGGGCTGGATTGGGCGGCAGCATCATCAATTGGTCGGTCTCAGCGTCGAGAATGCCGGTGACGAGCCTTAGAGTTGCGGCGAGGAGGTCAGGAAGGATGCCCGAGTTAGGTGTTACCAGAAAAACTTGGCCGAGGTTGCCGTCCAAGCTGCCCTTCACGGTGCACGCATTCAGCAAACAAACCAGCTGCAGCCCCAAAGCGCCAAGACTGGTTCGGACGATCACTCCGTTTGGAGAGGCAGTGGTAGACGTCGAAGTCGTCGTCGACGTCGTCGTGCTGCCTCCAAGCAGGCCCGACAACAGTTGTGCCGAAGCCGGCTGACCCCAAGCTCCAACAAGAAGAAGTGTGAAAATGCAGACGAAGCGCTTCATGGTTGCATTGCTCCTTTGCTACCGAGGTCGCTGTGTGTGAGTCCTAGTCTTGCCGGAACGACTCATTTCACTCAATGGTACAAGCGGCTACTTTCGGCAGCCAAAAACTAAACTCGTTTCCTAGTACTTTTCCGCTTCCGGGAAGAGATTCCCGTAACCCTATGCGATTCAAGTGCTTCCAAGTTCTGTGGTGCAGCCGCTTTCGCAGGCTCGACCAAGGGAATCCTAACTTCTGATCCATGAGGCAAAGTCAGTCGCAACTGTAGGCTCCCCTCGAGATCGCACTGCAGGTGGAACTCGCCGAATCCGTTTGTGTGCGATTCGGCCAGGATTTTGCGTCCCTTCAAGAGAACGACAGGGATGGCGGCAGCATGCTTTGCCGGGTCGGCCGAATTCAGAATTTGACCGACGAGCGAAACTTTGTCGGTATCCATCTGGGGCTCCATGCGCAAGTCGATGCGATAGGCGCCGACGCCATAAAGCAATTGGCGGGCGACCGTAGAGGCAGACCTCACTCCGGCGGCGATCGGATTGCTGGAGCTATCGAAGAGCAAGCGCGCAAGCGAAGTCTTGGCTGGTATGTGAATTGCACCGAGGCCCTTGACTGTGCGAACCGCGCTTTCCGGCGGTTGATATGTCTTTTCACGCGTGGCTGCTTCGTGAACTCGCGCCCATGTGCCGAGGACCCTGGCGCATGGATTGCAACCGCTCTCTAGGTGAGTCTGCATGGACGTTTTCTGCTCTCCCTTAACTATGTCGCGGGCAAAGTCGGCCCATTCTTCCAGTGAAAAATGTCGCATCTCGAATAACCCCCAATCCTTAAGATTTTCAGCGTCCCCACCCGGGTTCGCCGCCTCCTCTTCCACACTTGTCCATAAGGGTGCGCCGTAGCCCAAAAAATATAGGCGCACGAAAAAAGAATGTCCGTTTGTAACTATTGTATTATCAGCGGTTAACGAGTCGTCTGGAGCGGTGCCAGGCAGTTCGTAAGGTGGGGCTAAATCTTGCCAACAAGGACAAATGGAGCCCAATAGTAGGGGTGGGGGTAGCGTTGACGTAGTTCCTGCATGGCGGCCTGGAGAGCCGCAGCTTTGTCAGCGCCTTCCTGGAAGCGTCGATAGAAAGAAATCATGAAATCGGCGGTGCTACGGTCGTGCACGTTCCAGAGGGTCAAGAGAAGGGACTGCGCGCCCGCGTAGAGAAGACCGCGAATTAATCCGAGCAGTTCGTCCCCGGCCGTGACTACGTTTAAGCCAGTGGCACAGCCGCTCAAGGCGACCAAGTCGGCTTCGAGTTGCAGTTGGTATAGATCGTAGAGGTTCAGATAAGCGTCACCGAGACGGATGCCGGAGAACATAGGATTGTCCTGCCGAAAAGTGCCGTGCGTGGCGATGTGAAGAATGCGGCTGCGGAAACCCACGGTTCGCAGCGCCTCGACATTTGCGTCCGTGCCGAGGAGCAATTTAGCGTGTGGCAGGGTGCCGGCAATCGATTGGACTTCATCGAGGATCAAGGGAGCTTGGGCATCGGGCACGCCCAAGATCAGAGGAGGCCCGGACGCGCGAGGGGCTTTCTGCTGGCAGAGAGCGAAAATACCGGCGCTGGGCGCATAAGAAACGGTGAAGGAGTCAATCATGTAGCGATCGCCGTCAAAAAGGGCGTGAAACGGGAGGTAGTGCAGCACGCCGTGCGGAACAATAACCAGATGCCGACCAGACAAGTGGCCGCGCAGCGGGGCCAGCACTTCCTCGTAAAGCTCGTGAAGATGCGAACGTGCGGCATCCAGTAAAGGTTTGGCGAATTCCTGCGTGTATCCAGCGTCGAGACGAAATTTGGATATCTGGAAATGAAACATGCGAAGTAAATTGACGGCCCGCGATACCGGAGTGAGGGGAACGATCTCAAGTTTCTGGCGCGTCAAAACCGCCGCGATAAATTCATCCTTGACGGTAAAATATTCCACAAGAGCGGCGTCCGCCGGCAAAGCAGCGCGAATGGCGTCGAGAGAGGCGAGTGCCGGGCCCTGGCCCAAGCCTCCCAATGTTTGCGGCGCCGGAAGTTCACGCAAGGCGCGGAGCAATTCGTTCTCGTGCGCCAGCGCTTGTTTCTCCAGTTTCTCGATACGTTCCGGCGAGGGAACTTCCCCGCGCAATTGCTCTTGTTCAAGGCGACGGTAGTACCAGTTCAGTTCCTCGCGCATTTCGCGTATGCGGCGGACGAGCCCGCTCTGCCCAGAATCGGCCGCCGGGAGCGCCTGAGCGTGGTGCACTAAGAGCTCGGCGAGGCTGCGCGACTTGGCCATCTCCATGTACCCGAACGATTCCTCGGCGGAGTCCGGCTTGGAATCGTCGTTCATGCAGATATCGACGAGGCACTCATAAACCTCGAGCCGATTCTTCATGAAGGCTATCTTCAATTCCTCTCCGCGCAGGCTGCTGCGCAATGTTTCGAGGGCTTCGCGCGCTTTCTGGTGTGAAGCGTATGCCGCTTGAGGATTTCCTGAGGCCTGCTGGATCTGACCCATAAGAAACTCCGCTTGATAGCGCAAGACCGGCGCTTCCAGAGAAGCCAAACGTTCCAATGCCCGCGAACATTCTTTGCCTGCGACCGGCAGATTTCCGGTTCGGAATGAGAGCCGCGACAATAATAATTGGCAGAGGACTCCTTTGCCGGGCAGCAGAGATGTATCGAAGAATTTCGCCGCGCGCGCGCAGAGACGACGCGCCTCGAACAGCCGCCCTTCGTTGTAAAGGACGACGGCTTGATACAGGTCGATGAGCCATGGCCAAACGAGATTTTTTTCACGGACGAACTTCGCGCGGGCTTCGTCGAACAATTCCAGTGCGCGAAGGGCCTTGCCGAGTTGACTCAAAGCCATGGCTTCATTGGCCTGGCATTTCGCCTCCTCGTATCCCATGCCGAGTTTTTGAAAGCGCAGATAGCCTTCGTGGGCGACGTCGCGCGCTTCCGTGCTCAAATTGAGTTCGAGATAAATCTCCGACAAATCCAGATAGCAAAGCGCCAGAACGTGGGCGTCTCCGTTCTCCTCGCACTTCTCTCGCGTCGCACGCAGCATCTCGATCGCCCGCCCGTATTCGCCGCGCAGGTAATACAAGTACGCAATGTTGTAATCGCTCTGCGTCACCAGCAGCGTCATGCCATGCTGGACGCACATTTCGCGGGCGCGCTGGTACGCCCCGAGAGCGCGAGGAAAATCATTCAGGGTAATCAGGCAAACGGCCATGTTATAAAGGGCCACGGCGAAGCCCTCGGCGTCACGAAATGGCAAAAGCATTTCATAGGCGCGTTCGTAGCAGGCCAGACCTTCTTCGAAACGATCCTGCCGATGATAAATATTCCCGACATTGATTTCGAGGTGACCGAGGCGCTGTTTATCGCCCAAACGTTCAAAAATTTTCTTGGCGGCCTGTGCGGCGTCGAAAGCGCGGTCATACTGTCCCAGCAAGATGAGCGGCTGAATGGAAGGGATTAGAGTACGGGCCTCTTCCCGCGCGTTGCCGGTCTTCTGAAATATCGCGAGCGCCTGACCGTGGAAGTCCAAAGCTTTTTGGTTGTCGCCGATCATGTAGAGCGCGTTTGCCTTGGAGCGCAAACTGCGACCGAGCGATTCGCGATTGCGCAGCTTGCGGGCGATGGCCACGGCGGCCTCGGCCAGCGCGAGAGCCTGGTGGGGATCTTCGCGGAGCTTCGTGCGAACGACGTCGTTTAATTGCTGGACGACACTTGTGTTGCAAAGGCGCGTGCGACGCGAAAGATATCTTGTGCGGCTGGCATCGTCCTTAAGATTCTCCAGCTCGCGCAGCGTGTTTTCGGTGAGCGAATTCTTCTGGGGCGGGCGGGTCACGAGAAACCTGCCTCGTTCAGCCGTTTGCGCAGGCGCTCAAGGCAACGCTGGCGGATGAACCCGATCGAGCCCGTCGAAAGTCCGAGCTCCGCAGCGAGTTGCTGATACGGACGAGCAGGTTCCTCGAAAAACAGCATGCGAATCAGCTCACGGCAGCGCGGCGGCAGATCCGACATGGCCTGCCTGAGCGCCTGCTCTTCCTCGGCCTGCCTTAGAATTCCCTCGGCGCGAGCTGGCGTGCTTGGTTCGACGGACTCGTCGTCTGCGTCCCGTGCTTCCGTTCGCTGCAGTTGCCGTTTATGGTGAAAGCATTTGTGCGCGGTCACCTGCATGATCCACTTCGGCAGCGCCTTCGGCTTCCGCAGTTTCGCAAGCTCGGAAAGCAGCTCCAGGCAAACGGCTTGAAAAACATCCGTGGCGTCGTCAGGGGAGAAACCGTATTTGATGGGAATCGAGAAAATCAGATTCTTGTATTTGTCGATCAGCGCCGACCAAGCCGCCTCACTTCCGTTCAGGCACTCCCGCACAAGTCGCGTGTCCGTCCACGCGATTTGCTGTTCATCGCTCGCCAACGCTTTTCGACGCACTCGCGGGACTCGCATCCACGGCCACTCAGTGGACGTACAGCTCTTCCACGTTCCACAAAGCGTACGGATCCAGAATCGCAGGATGGAAATTCCCGACCCGATCCTTGGCTCCAACCAAAATGTCCGGGCTCGCCACGCAAATTACTGGCAAATCCTGCGCCACAATTTCCTGCACTTGCTCGTATAGGCGCTTCCGCTTTTCATGATTCAACGTAATCAGTTGCTCGTTCATCAGCCGGTCCATTTCCGCTTCCCAGGGCGTCGCCGGTTTCGTTTCGTTCAGATGCCAGAGGTGCGTGCCTCCGGTGGAAGCCCATACATTCATCTCCGCGGTAGGATCGGTATCGCCGCTGGCCAGGCCCATGATGGCGGCTTCATAATCGAAGCTGTTGAGCAAGCGGTCAACCATCGCGCCGAAGTCCAGCGACACAACATGCACGTTCATTCCCAACTTGCTGAGATCATCCTGAATGATTGTAGCGATTTTCGTGCGCTCCGCATTCGAAGAGCTTGTCAGAATCGAAAATTCCACGGGATTCGCCTGCGCATCGATCAAAGTCCCATCGCTCTTCCAGGAAAAGCCGGCGCCCTTCAGCAATTCGCGCGCGTGATCGAGCGAGCGAGACGGATGAGGAAGCGCGGAGTCGACCCACAGTTTATTTCCGGGCGTTACCTGGCTCCAGAGCGGCGTGGCTCGACCCCCGTACACGAGCCGAACGATGCCGTCGCGATCAATCGCAGCGGACACCGCCTGGCGGAAACGGACATCCTGAAACCAAACCTGCTTGCGCGAGATTTGCGGCAGATTTGTGGCGGCGAGGTTGTTCAGGTTGAAGAATAGAAAGTTGTATTCAAGTCCAGGTCCGACGTCGAGGAGACGGTAGTGTTTTGCCGCCTGTTCGCGCGCCAGCACCGCAAAATTCTGTGCGCTGAAGCTACTGAGAATGTCCGTATCTCCAGCCTGAAAACGAATCACCTGGGCATCTTCGCTAGGGACAAACAGAAACACAATTTGGTTGAGATACGGCAACCGGTTTCCCTTGCTGTCCACCTTCCAGTAATACGGATTCCGCTCCAGCACAAGCCGCTGGCCCGGCACATACTCTTTCAAGCGAAATGGCCCTAGCCCTGCGAATTCGTCCGCCCGCATCGAAATGCTCCACTCCTTGGAGAAACTGCCGTTGTCGTAAGCGTTTTCGAGAAGATGCTTCGGAAGAATGGGCATTCCGTCAAAGAGTCGCTCGGCCGCGGCATACGGCTGGACCAGTTCAAATCGCACTGTGTAGTTGTCGATTTTCTGAACCACGATCGGTTTCCCGCCGATAATCAGCAAGTCACGCTGCTGCGAATGAGTTTTTTCGTCGAGGTACACCCGGAAGGTGAAAATCACGTCATCGGCGTTGAAAGGCTTTCCGTCCGAGAATCGCAGGCCATGGCGAAGCCGGAGAGTATATGTTTTGCCATCGCGCGAGACGCTCCAGGATTTTGCGAGGGCCGATTCAGTTTTTTGCGTTTCGCGGTTGATGTGGATCAGGTCGGCGTTCATGCAATAAATAATGTCGCGCGAGGGAACGTCCGCGGCAAGGGCGGGATTCAAAGTTTTCGGATCAGAGCGTAAAGCAACCACGATTTCGCCTCCAGCCTTGCCGGACGGGTTGTCCGTGACCATCCGGTCCACGCTCTGCGCCCGCGAAGCGCTGCCTGATGAAACCGCGCACACGGTCGCAACGAAAACCAGAGCGCGAATTTTCCCCAATCGGCTGGCTTTACGCATGCCAAAAGTTTTAGCAGAGAGTGACGTTTTTTTACAGCGGCACGGTCTTCAAACGTTCCTGTAAGGCATCGGCGGCCATGTAATAGGCCAGAAAGACCGGAATCAGCAGTGCTGCGGGAAGGAACATCCACCAATACGACGACAGCACGTAATATTGTTGCAAAGACGCCAGCAGGCTGCCCCAACTTGGCATTGGCTCGCCAACTCCCAATCCCAAGAAAGTAAGCGTGACCTCCGCGAGCACATACTGCGGAACGAGAAGCGCCATTTGCGTCAGAATTACGCCGTAAGTTTGCGGGAGCACGTGACGCCGCAGCAAATACGCGTCGGAAGCTCCAAAAGCGCGCGCCGCCACCACGAAGTTGCGCTCTTTGGCGCTGAGCACGACGCCGCGAATCAATCGCGCCGGCCGTGCCCAGCCGACCAGTCCGATAACCGCAATCAGCAACAAAAATACTTGCCACTGTGCGACGTGCAAGGGCAAAGCCGCTCGCACCGCAAACAGCAGATAGAGCCACGGCAGCGCCAGAAACAGTTCGCCGCCGCGCATCAGGACTTCATCAATCCATCCGCCGTAGAAACCGGCGAGCGCCCCGACAATTACGCCCAGCAGCACGGAAAGCGCCGCCGCAATCAGGCCGGCTGCCAAAGAGACTTGCCCACCGTAGAGGAAGCGCGTGAACTGATCACGTCCATATTCATCACTGCCCAAGAGGAAAATCCGGCCGGGTGCGGTGGCGCCGAAAAGATGCACATGCGATGGAAATACTCCAGCGATTTTATATGAGGAGCCCTGCACGAAAAAGTGAACCGGGTAAATCCGCGTCGCATCGACTGCAAACGATCCGATGGCTTGGGGATCGTCTTTCAGACCGTAGACAAACGGGCGCGCATGAAACTTGCCTCGCGCATCGACGAAGTGAATCCGCGTCGGCGGCGCGAACGGCAATTCGCGCTCCTGCGCCGCCGAACCATACGGCGCGAAAAAGCCGGCGAACAATACCAGCCCATGCAATCCGGCCAGCAGGATTAGCGCGCCCCAAAGTTTGTGCCGATTCTTCATCGCCTCATTCCACGCGAATGCGCGGGTCGCTCACGAACAGCAGCACGTCCGCAAGCAGATTGCCCGCGACCAGGAACACTGAAGACAGCATCACCACGGCCACCACCACGTAAACGTCGCGCGACAGAATCGCCTGCACCATCAGCGGACCCAGTCCCGGCCAGCTCATGATGACTTCCACGATTACGGATGCGCTCAACATCGTCGCCACGGAAAATCCCAGTAATGAAATCAGCGGATTCGACGCCGCCGGCAGCGCGTAACGGAAAAGCAGCCGCGTGCGCGGGATGCCGTGTCCCCGAGCCGCGCGAATAAATGGCGACTCCAGCGCTTCAACCATCGCGGAGCGAATGTGCCGCACCAGCACCGGCCATGTAACTACGGCGAGCCCAACCGCCGGCAGCGCGAAGTGCACCGCAACATCCTTGCATTTGCTCCAGAAGCTAAAATTATCGAATCCCGTGGAAATCATTCCGCCGGTTGGAAACCATCCTGTCCGCACAGCCAGCAAGAGCAAAATCAAAAAGACCAACAAGTCCGGAATTGTCAAAAGCGCCGATGTGCTGAAGCCGCATGCGCGATCGCCCCACCTCCCTTTATTCGCCGCGCTCCAAATCCCCAGCGGTATCGCCAGCAGCCACGCAAGCAACGTCGCGATACTGGTAAGCAGCAGCGTGTTCCTCGCCCGCGCCCACAGAAGCGGCCCCACGGGGCTGTTGTACGAAAACGAAAATCCCATATCCCCTTTCAATACGGAAAACGCCCAGTGCCCGTAACGCACAGGAAACGGCTGATTCATTCCATATTTCGACCGCAGACCATCAACTGTCTGTGCGGAAACGCGCGGATTCAAACGCATCGCGTCAAAGAAATTCCCCGGCGCCGACTGCAGCAGCGCGAACGAAAAAGCGGAAATCGCGGCCAGCAGCAGCATCGCGTTCAATACCCGCCGTGTGAGATATCTCATAAAAATCCTAAGCGGAGCGCTCCTCGCAAATCGATTCAAGCGATGGCATCGCGTCCAATAAATCCTGCGTGTACGGGTGTTCGGGATGCGCGAATAGCTCCGCCGTGCGTTTCTGCTCGACCACTCGCCCTTCGTACATAACAGCCACTTCATCGGCCAAATCGGAAACCATGCGCAGATCATGCGACACGTGAACGTACGTCAGCGAGTGCATCGCCTGCAGATCCGCCAGCAGCCGCAGGATCATTTCCTGATTCGCCAGGTCGAGACCCGAGAGCGCTTCGTCGAGGATCAGGAGTCTTGGTTGGAGCGCAAGCGCACGGGCAATCGCGAGCCTTTGCCGTTGCCCTCCGCTGAATTCCAATGGCAGTTTGCTTTCCCACTTCGCGGGCAAGCCGGTTTGCTCCATCAATTCCAATGCTCGATGTCTCCGCTCGCTTTTCGTTCCTTCGCCCTGGATCACCAGCGGCTCTGCAATGATTTCTCCGGCGGTCATCCCGGGATTCAACGCCGAGGTCGGATCCTGAAAAATAATCTGAATTTGGCGCCGCAACGGCAACAGTTTCTTGCCGCGCAGCTTCAGCACATCCACTCCATCGAACCAGATCTCTCCCGCCGTCGGCCTTTCGATCAGCGAAAGGCAGCGAACCACGGTCGATTTTCCCGCGCCCGATTCGCCCACCAGCGCGAGCGTCCCGCCGCGCTGAATCGTCAGGTCCACATTCTCCACGGCCCGTATCGTGAACTTCGCCGACGTCAGCGGCCGCCGTTGCACATATTGCTTGCTGAGTCCGCGGATACAAACCAGCGGCTCTTTGCGGAAACCGCTCATCGCGCTAATTGCTCCTCGGCGAAAACGGGCTCGCCATACAAACGTGAATTCCTCGCGCGCTTCGAACGCCGCAGCATCAGCCGCGTGTATGCGTCCGAGGGATTGCGGTAAAGTTCGTCGAAATCCCCCTCTTCCACAATCCGCCCATCCTTCATCACCAGCAGCCGGTCGGCCAGGCTTGCCTGAATTTCCGGCGTATGACTGATCAGAAGAATCGAAATCCGAGCCTGTTCTTTCAAGCTCCTCAGCAGCGCAATAAAATCCGCCTGGCTGCGCGCGTCAAGCGAAGCCGTCGGCTCATCCGCAATCAAGAGCGCGGGCTCGCACGCCAGAGCTTGCGCCAACACCACTCGCTGCCGTTGTCCTCCGCTTAATTGGTGTGGATACGCCGCGAAAATCCGCGCCGTCGGCGTCAAGCCAACCCGCGCGAGCATCTGTTCTGCTTCCGTCCGGCACTGTCTCCAGTTCCACCGCCGGTGAGCATGAATCACTTCCGCGATCTGCTCTCCCGCGCGCATCATCGGGCTCAACGAAATTCCGGGCTCTTGGAACACGAGCGAAACTGCCGCTCCCCGGATTTGCTGAAGCGCCCGTTCGGGACGCGCCAAGAGTTCCTGGCCCCGAAATAAGACCGAACCCGAAACCTGAGTGGACGCGGTGGGCAGTAATCCAAGCAGGGCCAGCGCGAGGCTCGATTTGCCGCTGCCCGATTCACCCATTAGGCCGAGTACCTCGCCGGACGCGACGTCAAAACTTATCCCATCGACGGCTGAATGGGGACGCTGATTTGCCGTGTGATATTGGACGGTTAAGTCGCGGACCTGCAGCAAGTTATCCATGATTTAAAGTTTCTTAATTTATGAGCTGGGAATCAGGAAATACCATGCGAACCGTCGTTCCCAAGAACCAGCCGGTTTCTTGCCTCCGCCCCTTTTTGAGGTTCCTGGCTACAATAGGCGGAATGTCCGCGTCTGAGGATAGGCGGGGAGGTTCATTGGGATTGGGCGGGAAGTACTAGAACGGAAGTACCATAATGAGGCGGGAGTAGCTCCGCGTTTGCCTTGGCGCCCTTAGTGCAGCTTCTCGATCTGCTGCTGCACCTGGCTGCGAAATTCCAGCGGATGCGCGACTTTCTGAAATGGTTCGGGAGTGCCGCCTGTCCCGATCACCACGATCGCGCCGTAACCCAGCATCCTGCCGAATGCCGTTTCGCTCACTTCAATGCTCTCAACTTTGCTGAGCAGCATTTCGATGGTCTTGCGGCTGACCAGTCCGGTCTTGATTACCACGCGGCGATTCGTCACCGCCATTTCGGTGGCATTCCGGCGCACCATGCCCACGAGAATAACCACGATGCCGCCCATGAGCAATACAGCGCCGCCGATTTCCATGAGGTGGGAATTTGTGTTGTCAATGTTGCGTTGGGTGAGCGCGTAATAGAGCAGAACGACGCCCGGCAGAGCGAGGAGCAAGCTGCCCACGATTATATGCCCAATCATGACGATCCAGTGGAGGCGAGTTTGGTAAATCAGCGTTTCACCGGCGACTAAATTTCTTTCTACGTAGCTCATCTGCGCGGCTCCGGAATCGTTCAGGGATGGATCCTCATCGGTGATTCAGAGAGAGGGTATCACAACAGCTGGAGAGCTCCGTTGCGAGTCGCAACTGAACCGCCATCATTTCATTTATTAATTTGATGAGTGCTTGGCGGGAGTGTGGAGGTCGCGGGAGAGCATGAGCTTGAGCGTGACTTTGTCGGATGCGCTGGTCAATCCGAAGCCGATGCCCGCTTCGATGTTTGCAAACTTGGCGGCATGATCGAAGACTCCCCATAGTTCATGAGACTCTTCGGCGGCAGGCAAAAAGTCTTTGAGGGGGCCGGCGTCGGAATACTCCTCGACGGCCACGGCCCATTTGGGAGAGAGATTGTAAGCGACGCGCGCGCACGGGGCGAAGTCGAGATTCTTGAAGCCGCCGAGATAGGAATTATCGAGAATCGGATTGACGATGATGTCCCATGGGCGCAGATGCAAGCCGAAGATCGGGCGAATTTCGGAGGTATAGCGACGGGGATCCCAGTGCCTGGAGTTGTAACTGAATTCGAAATTTACGGCGTAAACGAAGGTGCGGTCGTCGGCGTGGGGCTCGACAAAGAGCAGGCGCAGTTTGCCGCCATTGATGGAGGGGCCGCGGTCCTGGGAGTAGATACTGTAAAGCGGCAGGTAAAGGCCGGCTTCGAGCCAGTCGGTGACGCCATAGGCCCATTCGGCGGCGCCGTTCCAGGACTTGTCGGGGATGAGACCGCCGGGGAAGGCGGGCGTCTTCTGTCCGTCGGGCGTGAAGTTGTTGTGCAGAGTGAGATTGATGACTCCGGGCGCAGCGATGGCGCCATCGTAGACTTGGATTTCATCGGTTTGAGCAGAAGCTACGGCGGGCAGCGCAAAGAGAACGGCGGCGAGTGCGAGACGCATCAGGCACGCGCGTAAACACGGGTCAGGTGTAAGCAGTTTGAGTGTGAATTGCTTCAAGGCGCTCCCCGGGATTTCCTCCGCGAATGTACGGCTATCCTAAGCTAAGACGCGACGACGCGACAATCGTTGCAAGATTTTTGGCAAAAATGCGAGCGCGAAAAGCAAAGACGTCAGGCATGCGGATGGGATTTATCGTAGATGGCCATGATCTGATCGATGGTGACGCTGGTGTAACGTTGCGTGGTGGAAAGAGAAGAATGGCCGAGCAATTCCTGGATGGTGCGAAGATCAGCTCCATCGGCGAGCAGGTGCGTGGCGAAGGCGTGACGCAGAGAATGCGGATGGAGATCCGGATTATTGGTGAGCAGCCGGGCGTATTTTTTCACCACATTTAAAATGGTGCGCTGCGTGAGCCGGCCGCCGTCAAAATTGATGAAAACGGCGGTTACGGGAGTCCGCGGTTTAGCGCGGCGCAGGATCTCGTCGCGAAATGGCCAATACTGTTCAAGAGCCTGATGAGCCTTCGCACCGTAGGGCACAACGCGCTCTTTGCGTCTCTTGCCGAGCACGTGCAGCATCCGTTCGCTGGAATTGATGCTGGTCATGTCGAGGCCGGTGAGTTCGCTGACGCGGAGTCCCGAGGCGTAGAGGAGCTCGAGGATAGCCCGGTCGCGCGCCAGAACCAAAGCAGCACTCTTATTTGTCCGAAGGGGCTTACTGGGCGGAGCGGATTTGTTCTTGGATTTGTTGGGACGCGCCTGCGTCATGTCGTCAAGTAGACGGTTCATTTCCTCCGCGGACATCACGTTGGGGAGGCGCTGCGGCAATTTGGGACGGGCCACAAGGCGCGCAGGATTCTGCTCTGTGAGATGTTCGCGGACGCAGAAACGGAAGAAGGAACGGAGAGCGGCGAGTTTTCGCGCGACAGAACTTTTTTGCAGGTGCTGCTCATAAAGATGGCTGATGAATTCGCGGATGACGAGACGGTCCACGGCACTGAGCGCCAGGGCCTGTTCTCCCGGCGGGGTAACATAGGCGATGAACTGGTCGAGGTCGATTTTGTAGCTGCTAATTGTTTTCGGGGAAGCGTTGCGGACGTAGCGGAGGTAATGTAGGAATTTTCCGGTAGAGGCTGTGATCGTGTCCGTAGTGGGCGTGGGCATCGCGAGACGCTTTGATATGCTGCTGGCACTGCTGGAAGACGAAGCCGCCGGGATGTTTCGTGGATGAAAGTTCACGATTGGACGGACTCGGCGGCAGGCGCTTCCACGGGCTGCGGCGCTTGAGTCTCAGCTTCGGGCACTTCCCAGTCGCAGCCTTCCTTCGCGCAGGCGCGGAATGCGCTATGCTTGGAACGTTTCAATACGATGAACGGCGCGCCGCATTTCGGACATGGTTCGGGAAGCGGTTCGTGCGGCGATGTGTAATCGCAATCGGGATAGCGGCTGCAGCCGTAGAAAATTCTGCCGCGACCGCGTCCCTTGGCCGTGCCGCGGCGGACGAATTCGCCCTCGCCGCACTTGGGGCATTTGATTCCGAGCGTGATGGGGCGCGTGTACTTGCACTTCGGATATTTCGAGCAGCCGATGAATTCGCCGAAACGGCCGTGCCGCTTCAGGAGCTGTTCGCCACACGTCGGGCATTTCTCGTCGAGCGGAACATCCGGCTGGCGCGCTTTCCTGGTTCCGGCGGCCAGGCGGCGCGTGGTTTTGCAATCCGGATATCCGGAACACGCGAGGAATGCGCCGAAACGGCCGCGCTTCATCACCATTTCGCGGCCGCAGTTGTGGCAATACTCGACGGTGTTATCGCCTTCGACTTCCTCGCTGCCTGTATCGGAAATGTCGCGAATGTAATCGCAATCGGGGTAGCGCTCGCAGCCGAGGAAAAATCCGTGGCGGCTAATGCGTTCGAGAAGCATGCCCTTTTCGCACTTGGGACACTTCTCGTCGGTGGGGATTCCGGCCTTGTAGGATTCCATTTCGCCTTCGGCCTTCTCCAAATCGTCTTCGAAGTGCTTCCAGAATACCTTCACGGATTTTCGCCAGGGCAGTTTACCTTCCTCGATTTCATCGAGCTCATCTTCCAATCGCGCGGTGAAGCCCACATCGAAAATATCCTCGAAACTTTTCACGAGGAGATCGCTGACTTTTTCGCCAAGCAGCGTGGGTGTGAAGCGGCCCTGTTCTTTGTTTACGTACTCGCGTTCGACAATCGTTGAAATTATCGATGCGTAGGTGGAGGGGCGGCCGATGCCTTTGTCTTCGAGTTCCTTCACGAGTGTCGCTTCGGTGTAGCGTGGAGGCGGTTCAGTGAAATGCTGGTCGGGACGGATTTTTTCGAGGCGCAGACGTTCGCCTTCCGTAACGCGCGGGAGCGTTCGGCCCTCGGCATCAGCGTCTTCCTCGGCGGCGGGCGCTGCGCCGGCCTGATCCGCCGGCTCGCCCTTGTCTTCATCGTCGCGTGAAGCAGAGTAAGCCGCCAAGTAGCCGTCGAACTTCATGACTGAGCCGCTGGCGCGGAAAATGTAGTCGGCGGCGGAGATGTCTATGGTGGTCTGGTCGAACACGGCCGGGACCATTTGGGAGGCGACGAATCGCTGCCAGATGAGCTGGTAGAGCTTGAACATGTCTTCGTCGAGGTAGCGCTTGACTTCATCGGGCGAGCGCACGACGTCGGTGGGGCGAATGGCTTCGTGTGCTTCTTGCGCCTGCTTTTTCGACTTGAAGAAATTTGGTTTCTCGGGGACGTAACCCGGACCGTAATTCGAGCCGACAAAATCACGCACTTGCGCTATGGCGTCGCTCGAGACATTAACGGAATCGGTGCGCATATACGTGATCAGCGCGACGGAGCCTTCATCGCCGAGTTCGACGCCTTCATAAAGCCGCTGCGCGAGCATCATGGTGCGCTTGGCGGAAAAGCGCAGGCGATTGTAGGCCGCCTGTTGGAGCTTGGAAGTGGTGAATGGCGGCGGGGCCCAG
>Ga0134128_10000264_pt1 | contig 74690 bp, 62 predicted proteins | sample KB31754_FD_96462 | JGI IMG/M metagenome (GOLD analysis project Ga0134128, IMG submission 96462) | Terrestrial soil microbial communities with excess Nitrogen fertilizer from Kellogg Biological Station, Michigan, USA - KB3-175-4 | ecosystem: Environmental > Terrestrial > Soil > Unclassified ... | reverse complement strand
TTGGGACGGCAGCGACCTGTTGCGCGCGATCCGCGTGCCGACCATGGTCATCCTAGGCCAGCGCGACAACCTGTTTTCCGATGCGTCCTATAAGGAAGTGGCCAAGCTTGTGCCCGGTGCGGAACAGGTGGTGATTCCCGTGTCGGCGCACCAGGTGATGGTGGAGCGGCCCGACGCGGTGAACCGCGCCATCGAACGCTTCCTGGCTGCGCAGCGCGACCCGATGGAAGTGCTGGAAGAAAAAGCACGGCGCAAGGCGGACCGGCGCGCGGCGCGCAAGGCATTGGAGGCAGAACGGCCCTGGCTCAAGTTTTACGACAGCCGCACGCCTTACTGGATACGCCAGCCCGGCGTGCCGCTCACGCGCTTGCTGGAAGCGACGGCACGGCGCTTTGCCAAGACGCCGGCGATCGATTATTTCGGCAAGCGCATTAAATGGCGCGAGCTCGACAAGCTGGTGAACCGCTTTGCCCATGGCTTGCTGTCACTCGATGTGAAGCCGGGTGAACGCGTCATGCTGGCCCTGCCCAATACACCGCATTGGGTCATCGCCTATTTTGCCGCGCAAAAGATCGGCGCCGTGCCGGTCTTGTCCGATGCCGAGACCACCGTCGACGTGTTGATGGCGCGCATGAAGGAAACGCTTTGCGTGGTACTCATTGCCGCCAGCCGCAGCTATGATGCGTGGCGCGCGGCGTCGTTCGGCGCCACCTGTGAAGGCTTGCGTGCCGTCGTGTTCGCATCGCAGATGGATTATCTGGGCTGGGAAGAAACAGTCCGCTTTGCCTTGCTGCGCAACGTGCAGCAAGGGCACTGGTTGCCCTGGTTCCGCGGCGAGACCGCCAAAGCCGGGCCACAGCCCGTGCATTTCAAGACACTGCTTTCGCGCGGCCTGACGGTGCCGCCACTGCACGTGGCAGAAGTCGGCGATGTTGCGGCAATCTCTTATACCTATGGCACCAGCGGCACGGCACTTCCGGTTCCGCTGACGCACCGCAACCTGGCGTCCAACGCGCTGCAGTTGCGCCACTGGTTGCCTGAATCCCGCCCTGGCGACGAACGTTTTCTGGCGCACCAACCGTTTGCTTCGGCCTATGGCTTGACCGGCTTGCTGCACCTGGCGGTCTATCTTGGCGCCACGCTGGTGCTTCTGCCCGACAATGACATTCCCCAGCTGTTGCGCACAGTGCGGCGCACACGGCCAACCTATTTCCCCACCACGCCACGCATGGTGCGCCATCTGACGCACACGCAGGGGGTGCGCAGCTACGGCCTGGCCTCGATCCGGATTTGCGCGGTCAGCGGGTCGCCGTTGCCGCAAGAGATCCGCGAAGAGTTTGAAAAAATCACGCGCGGCCGGCTGATTGAAGCGTATGGCTTGACCGAGGCGTCTCCGGCAGTGTTGGCCATGCCGCTGGCAGCGCGGCGCCAGATCGGCTCGGTCGGCCTGCCCCTGCCCGATACCGAGGCCAGGATCGTCGACCTCGATCATGGGGACGATGCCGCAGTGGATACCTGGGGCGAGCTCTGGATACGCGGCCCGCAAGTGTTTGCCGGCTACGACGACCTGGACGGCAAGCGCAACGCCCTGAACGCTGCGCGGCTGCATGAAGGCTGGCTGGCCACGGGCGATATTGCATCCATGGACGAGGATGGTTTTTTCACCGTGATCGACCGCAAGGACAATATGTTGCTGCGCAACGGAGTTCGCGTGTTCCCGCGCCAGGTCGAGGAAGTGCTGTTTGAACACCCGGCTATCGCCTTGGCCCAGGTACGGCGCGAGCAGGACGAAGACGGCGTGACCCATTTGCGTGCACGTATTTTATTGCATCGCAACATGCGAATCACGTTAGATGAACTGTTCGAATACTGCGCAAAACGCTTGCACGCGGGCGCGGTGCCCGATAGCATCGAGATTGAGGAGCAAGACCCGCACGGCTATCATTAGGTCAACAGGCCTTGGCTGCGTGGGTTGTTTTGCCTGGTACGGAAAGTACGAATAACAACTACACACGAGACACACATGGAAAGATTTTGGCTGAAGAATTATCCCAAGGGCGTCCCGGCGGATATCGATTACACGCAATACCGTTCCCTCGTTCACCTGCTTGAAGAAGCGTTCCGCAAGTATTCCGCGCGCGACGCCTATGCCTGCATGGGCAAGCACATCACCTATGGCGAAGTTGACGCGATGTCGCTCAAGCTCGGTGCCTGGCTGCAGTCGCGCGGCTTGCAAAAAGGTGCACGCGTGGCTGTGATGATGCCCAACGTGTTGCAATACCCGGTCACCATCGCCGCCATCCTGCGCGCCGGCTATACCGTGGTCAACGTCAATCCGCTCTACACGCCGCGTGAACTGGAACACCAGTTGAACGACTCGGGTGCCGAAGCCATCATCATCCTGGAAAACTTCGCCGTCACGCTGGAGCATGCCCTGCCCAAGACGCCGAAGATCAAGCACATCGTGGTTGCCACCATGGGCGACTTGCTTGGCCTGAAGGGCTTGCTGGTCAACTTCGTGGTGCGCAATGTCAAGAAGCTGGTGCCGGCGTTTTCGCTGCCTGGCGTGGTGCCGTTCAAGCAAGCCGTGGCTGACGGTGCACGCATGAGCTTGAAGCCGGTCGAGCTTGGCCACGACGACGTCGCCTTCCTGCAATACACCGGCGGCACGACGGGGGTGTCGAAGGGTGCCACGCTGGCCCACCGCAACATCATCGCCAATGTGCTGCAATCGGAGTCCTGGCTGCAGCCGGCGCTGGACAAGGAACCCAAGGTCGAGCAATTGATCGTGGTGTGCGCCTTGCCGCTTTACCACATCTTTGCGCTGACTTCATGCTGCCTGCTTGGCACGCGTGCCGGCGCGATGAATATCCTGATTCCGAATCCGCGCGACATCCCCGGCTTCATCAAGGAATTGGCCAACTACAAGTTCAACATGTTCCCGGCCGTGAACACGCTGTTCAATGGCTTGCTCAACAACCCGGAATTCGCCAAGCTCGACTTTTCCAGCCTCAAGGTATCGAACGGCGGCGGCATGGCCGTGCAGCGCCCCGTGGCGGACCGCTGGTTCAAGGTGACGGGTTGCCCGATTGCCGAAGGTTATGGCTTGTCCGAGACCTCGCCGATGGCAACCTGCAATCCGGCTGACACGACCGAATACACCGGCTCGATCGGCTTGCCCGCACCCTCGACCGAAATCGCCATCCTGGACGACGACGGCAACCCCGTGCCGCTCGGCGAGCGCGGTGAAATCGCCATCCGTGGGCCACAGGTGATGGCCGGTTACTGGAACCGTCCGGAAGAAACCGCCAAGGTCATGACGGCCGATGGCTTCTTCAAGTCAGGCGATATCGGCATCATGGATGAGCGCGGCTACACCCGTATCGTCGACCGCAAGAAAGACATGATCCTGGTCTCGGGCTTCAACGTCTACCCGACCGAGATCGAGGAAGTCGTGGCCGGCCACCCGGGCGTGCTCGAATGCGCCTGCATCGGTGTGCCCGACGCGAATACGGGCGAAGCGGTGAAACTGTTCGTGGTGCGCAAGGACCCGAACCTGACCGTGGAGCAAGTGACCGAATTCTGCAAGACCAATCTTACAGCCTATAAAAAACCCAAGTACATCGAATTCCGCGGCGAATTGCCCAAGTCGAACGTGGGCAAGATATTGCGCCGTGAATTGCGCGACGAAAAGAAGGCGGCCTGATCAGCCTTGCTGCAAATTGAAAACCGCGCTCTCGGGCGCGGTTTTTTTATGGGTGCGGCATATCCGTGTCAATCACCTGCGGTGATATTGCCGAAGCCGGAGGCGGTCTTGTTCACCACGTGCGGCTTGCCGTAATAGGTCAGGTCGCCCATGCCGCTGACCAGCAGGTCGAGCCGCCGGCTGGCGTAGATTTTCACGTCGCCCACGCCTTCGAAGTCCACATTCGCGTCTTGTGCGATCAGGCCCTTGACGTCCACTTCACCCACGCCGCGTGCTTCCAGGCTCAAGTCCTGTACCTTGCCACTGGCGGCGAGCCGGCCTGCACCTTTGTAATTGATGTCGAGCCGCTTGCTGTCGATATTGCTCAGCACGGTCTGGCCTGCGCCTTCTTCGGTCAGGTTGCGCAGCGTTGGCAACGTGACACGGATATGGGGAAGATTCTTGATTTCCAGATTCTTGTTTTCCGTCTTGAAGGTGATGTTCAGGCGGCCATCGACCACTTCGGTCTTGATACGTTCGAAAAACTGCGGGTCGCCGCTGATTTTCAGCGAATGCGCCTGGCCGGCCACGATTTCGAGGTCGAATGGGCCGCGTACATTGATGGAATCGTAGGCTTGGGTCGTGCGAACCTGGTCGTCTGCTTGGGCGAACAGGGGCAGGAGGCAAAAGGCGAGCAGGGCAAGTTGGCGCATGGCGGGCTCCGAAGAAAGAGGTTGATGCCTTGCATTCTAGGAGACCGGCGCCGCGCAGCCGGCCTGTTTGCGACAGACTGCAAAGACGCAGGATGGCCAAATCCGGCAAAAAACCGGGCTTTTCATAGCTGGAATGCCGGTTGAAGCGGATGGTTTGACGGATTGGATTTTGCGATAAATGGGGTAGCTTGCAAAAAAATTGGGCAAGACATATACTGTATAAATATACAGTATTCACTGTTTGGGAGATGCCCATGCTGACTCCGCAACGCCCGCCATCCGACCTCATCGTCCCGCCCCTGGCCGCCATCAAGGGGCGGGGCAGCTTGTCCAACGAACGCAGCCGCTTCGAGGCCTGGCGGCGTGAGCAAGTGCTGGACGATCTCGGCACCGACGAAGACGGCTTGCCTGAGCAGCCGTCCAAGCCGAAGACCACAGTCTGGATTCAGCAGGCCAAGACCATTATTTCAACCAACCAGTCGCCTGACCTGCCCTTCGAGGCATCGATCAATCCTTACCAGGGGTGCGAGCACGGCTGCATCTATTGCTATGCGCGGCCCACGCATGCCTATCTTGGGTTGTCGCCGGGTCTCGATTTCGAGACCCGGCTGTTCGCCAAGAAGAATGCGGTCGAATTGCTGGAAAAGGAATTGAGCAATAAAAATTACGTGCCCAAGACCATCAACCTCGGCGCCAATACCGATCCATACCAACCGATCGAGCGTGATTACAAAATCACGCGCGGCATCCTTGAAGTGCTGGAACGCTACCAGCACCCGGTCACGATCATTACCAAGTCGGGTGTGGTGATGCGCGACATCGATATCCTGGAACGCATGGCGAAAAAGAATCTGGCACGCGTATTCGTCTCCATCACCAGCCTGAAGAGCGAGATTGCACGCACTCTGGAGCCGCGCGCCAGTACCCCGTCACGGCGCCTGGCCACGGTCAGGAAACTGGTGGACGCCGGCATTCCCGCTGGTGTGCTGATGTCGCCCATCATCCCCACCATCACCGATGTGGAGATCGAAGACGTTGTGGCGGCTGCGGCCGATGCCGGTGCCACCTATTGCAGCTATATCCTGTTGCGCTTGCCGCGCGAGATCAGGGAATTGTTCGGTGAATGGCTGCAGGTGCATTACCCCCTGCGCGCCAAGCATATTGAATCCCTGCTGATGCAGATGCGTGGCGGCAAGGTCTATGATGCGGCGTTCGGCAAACGCATGCGGGGCGAGGGCGTCTTTGCCGACTTGCTGGCCAACCGGTTCAAGCTGGCCCGCCAAAAACATGGCATCGGCAACGAGCGAGTGGCGCTGCGCACGGACTTGTTTGTGCGGCCTGTGTTGAAGGCGCCGACTCCGCAGCTCGCGTTGTTCTGACCTCCGGGCGGGGCGATGCCTTGCGCCGTTCGCTGCCGCTGCCATATCGTGCCGGGCTGGGCTTCGGCTGCCATGCCGGAGGGACCATGGCATAAGGCCGGGACGTGGCGCGGTGCAGGGCGCAAGCCGTGGTCCTTGCCAGGGCGGCCATCACCGCGAATTCGAAATCGTTCATGCTGGGTAATCTTACTAAGCGTACTAAACGTCCTGAGCATCCTGGGGCAATGGCAAGCAAGAAAGTTGGCCGCGCCGCATGCTGCTGCGATGCGGCCATGCTGCCTCAGTGTGCATGGACCGGGTTGCTCCAGCGCCGCAGGTTGTGGCCCCAGATGGCGTAGAGGAAGATCAGTGCATAACAAGGGAACATGATGGCATAGGCCATCTGGGAATTGCCGGTGTCGGACAGGCGCCCGTAAAGCATGGGCAAGAGCGCGCCGCCGGCGATGCCCATCACCAGCAGGGCTGACCCGCTGGCGGTGTATTTGCCCAAGCCGTCCAGTGCAAGCGGCCAGATCGACGGCCACACCAGCGCGTTGGCCAGGCCCAGCATGGCCAGGAACATCACCGTGTTCGGTACCACGGGCACGCCGGCCCAGCCCAGCAGCATGGCCGAGATGTCGGTGCTCGTTGATGAACCCAGCACCACACCCAGTGTGCACAGCACGCCACAGAGGCCGGAAAACACCAGTGCCGTCTGCTGCGACGCATATTTCGGAATCAGGAATACACCCAGGCTGTAGCCCAGCACCATGAAACCCATGGTGTAGGACGTCAGTACCGCGAAGTTCTGCACGCCGAGATGGCGTCCGTACAAGCCGATGGTGTCACCGGCGATCACTTCCACGCCGACATAGCCGAACAGGGCCAGCACGCCAAGTATCAATTGCGGGAATTGCAGCAAGCCCCATTGTTTCCCGGCTTGCAGTTCCGCCTCGTCTTCTTGCGGCGGCAGGTCGGGCAGTGAAGAGAAATGGACGATGGCCATGATCAGGAGCAGGCCGCCGGCCATGGCGGCGTAGGGAAAGATCAGCCGGCCCGCCAGTTCGGCGCGCAGCAGGTTGCGCCCGGCCTGGTCCATGGCGGCCAGGGCCTGGTCGGAATAACCGCTGACGCCGGAGAGGATCAGGGCGGAAAAGATCAGCGGCGTGACGATGCCGGCGCCCTTGTTGAACAAGCCCATGATGGAAATGCGCATGGCGGCGCTTTCACGCGAACCGATGCAGACGATGAAGGGATTGATGGCGGTCTGCATCAGGGTCATGCCAGTGGCCAGCGTGAACAGCGCCAGCAGGAACAGGCCGTAGAAGCTGGTCTGGGCGGCGGGGATGAACAGCAGCGCGCCGACAGCCATGATGCCCAGGCTCATGGTCATGCTGTTCTTGTAGCCGATCCGGCCGAGAACTGCGGCCGAGGGCAGGGCCATCACGATATAGGTGATGTAGAAGGCAAACGTGACCCAGAATGCCTGGAAATTCGTCAGGTCGCAGACGATCTTGAGGAAAGGGATCAGCGAACCATTCAACCACGTGACAAAGCCCAGGATGAAAAACAGCAGGGCAATGAAGCACATGGCGACTACGACATTTTTGGTGGATCCAGCAGATTGATCAGTCATCGCGCAATGCAAAAAAGAATAAGGTATTCACGCCGGTTGCGCGAACGGGAATGGGAGCCTGTACATATTAACCTGACGCCTGCACGAATGCGCAGGCCCAGGCCGGCGCAGCAAAACCAGGCGCTGCGCCGATAAAACTGCAGGGAGGCCGGCCAGCCAGCCTTCCCCGGCTGCAGGATCAGAACTTGCCGCGCAAGCCGATGCTGTAGCGGGCACCGTTTTCATACCGGCCGACCGGGATGCCGGCGGTGGTATTGGTGCGGACCAGTTCGTCGTTGATGTTGACTGCCGTGGCAAACACGCTCAGGTTCTTGGTGATGTCATAGTTGCAGTTGGCATCCCATTGGCCATAGGCGCTGGTGATGTCCTGGCCGCCTTCATCGAAGCCACCATAGGTCTTGGAGCGATAGTTGTACGAAATGCGGGCGCTGAAGCCTGCACGTTCGTAGTAAGTCGAGAAGTTGAAGTAGGTGCGCGAGTTGCCCACCACTTCAGCCGGTTGGCCCAGCGCCGTGGCGTTCGACTTGGCGTCCGTCAGGGTCAGGTTGGTCGTCACGCCGAAGCCGCCGCCGATCGGTTGCTGCCACTGCGCTTCGAGGCCGTTGATCGAGGCGCCCGAATTCGCATTTAGCGAGTGCGTTACGGTCGACAGCACGCCATTGACCATTTCCAGGTCCGACGCGGTGTAGATGAAGGTATCGAGGCGCTTGACGAAGGCGGTCAGGGACAGCATGGCCGCATCGGCGTAATACCATTCAAAACCGATTTCCGCCTGGTTCGAGTGGTAGGGCTTCAGGAGCGGGTTGCCGCCCGAGTAGTTGTTGGTGATCGTGCCGTTCGGTGTCAGGGCCGGGCTCAATTGCGACCAGTCCGGGCGGGCCATGGCGCGTGAAGCGGCGGCACGCAGGATCAGGTCGTTGCGCAGGTCGTAGACCAGGTTGATGCTCGGCAGCGCATCGTTGTAGGTATGGTCGACCGTGATCGGCGTGAAGGCGCTGGCGCCATCCAACTGCTGGTAGCCGGTTGCGCTGTCGGACGTGCGGATGAACCGCAGGCCGAAGTTGCCGCGCAGCTTGTCCCATTCGATGTCGGACATGGCGTAGGCCGCCGTGATCTTTTCATCGATGCTGTAGTCCGATGCCCAGTCCTGCGTATAGACCATGCCCTTGGCATACATCGGTGCAACCGTATTCCAGAATGCGCTTGGGTTGACCATGGCGAACGATTGCAGCGAACCGGCTTCGTTGTTCAGCGAGCCGGTCGAACCGGTCGAGACTTGCGCCAGCGAGAGCGATTGCCAGCCAGTGTTGCCAGGGCCGTCTGTTCCGGCGATGCGCGTGTTCGAATTGGTGCTGCTGCTGAACTTGGCGCCGAACTTCACATCCTTCAGGAAGTTGTTGCTCAGGTCGATCGTGAGGTCGGCCTGGCCATAGTCTTCCGTGGTCTTCATGTGGCGCGGATTGTCATGCGCGCTTTGCAGGGTCAACACGCTCGGATCGTTCGGATTGATCGAGTTGTAAGCCACGCCATAGTGGTCGCTGCTGGTGTTGGTCGTAATCGACGACGGCGCGCCGAACCACATGTCATAGTCGTGGTCGCTGCCGCCGCGCGCGTTGGTTGCGCCGGCCTGGCCGTGGATGTTCCAGCCATCACCGCGATAGGTGCCGTCAAGGTCATAGACTTGCGAATCGATGAAGGCTTTGCGGAAGATCGGCTCGAACGCCAGGTTGCCGCCGATGGGGTAGCCGTTGACTGTCGCGCCAGGGCCCGAGGTATTGACCGTGCCGCCGGTCAGGGCAGGGCCATTCGGCGTCTGGATGATGTTCGGATTGGTCACCGTGATGTTGCCGTTGTTGACGCCATTCGGTGTCGCCACGCCGCCCCACAGCCACAGATAGTTCTGGTTGCTGTTGTCGAGGTTCATGTTGGTGTTCAACAAGCTTGCCGAAATGTCGGTGCGGTTGTTGGGACGGATTTCGAACACCAGGTTTTCCGTCGTGCGCTGACGGTCCTGCTGGAACACCGGTGTGCCGCCGCCCCAGGCTGCCATCACGTTGTCGGTCACGGCCCCGCTTGCCGAATTGATGATGTTGTACTTCGAAGCGCCGTCGGTGAAGTTTTCCAGGCCGTTGCGTTGCAAATGCTGTTTCTGGTCGTTGATCCCGATCAGGACACCGAAGGTCTTTTCGTCATTCTTCCAGTTCAACATGCCGGACAACTGCGGGTCCGACTTCTTGGGCAATTCGCTATACACGTCTTCGAGCGAGAATTGCGCCGTGACCTGGTCCTTGAATTGCAGCGGCTTGCGCGTCTTGATGTTGATCAAGCCGCCGATGCTGCCTTCGCTCTGCTCGGCCGAAGGGCTCTTGTAGACGTCCATGCTGGCGATGATTTCCGAGGGCAGGATATCGAAGGAGAAGCCGCGCGATTGCTGGTCGTTGGCCCACCAGTAGGCGGACGCGACATCCTGGCCGTTCAACAAGGCCATGTTCAAGTCCTTGTTGGTGCCGCGGATGAATACGTCGCGGTTCACACCGAGCACGTTTTCCACCGTCACGCCGGGCACGCGCTCGAGCGCATCGCCAACGTTCTTGTCGGGGAACTTGCCGACGTCTTCTGCCGACACCGAATCCATGACGTTGGTATTGTCGCGCTTGGTCGCCAGGTTCTTCTTCAGCGTATCGCGGATGCCGGTCACTTCGACGACGGTGGTTTGTCCGTCATTCGATTGCGCCTGCGCCGCCGGCTGCTGTTGCTGCGGATCGGCAGCGTAGGCGCTCTGGAAAGCAGCCGTGCCGGCCAGAATGGCAATCACGCCTGGCAGCAGCTTCATTTTAAATATTGGCTTGGTCATGCGATCTTCTCCCTCGGATTGATTTAGTAATATCAATGAAAAACCACGAACTTCGATACAACCTGCGCCTGACGTGCCTGGCTGGCCGAACGGTGTTGTCTCCTCCCCCGAACGGCCTGCCCGGTTCGCGTACCGGCATTTCGAAACCATGCCCCTCAAAAAAGTCCGGCGTCCCGAAAGACGCCGGGAAGACTTCAGGGGGGCAAAACACTTATTTACGCTGGGCTTGCAGCCTGGACGCAAATCCTTCCTGAATCTGCCGGGCGGCTTCCTGGCCCGACAGCTTTCCATTCAATACCGCGGCATTGACTTCCCACAATTCATGTTCCCAGTCCGAACGGCCCGTTGCCAGCACCTGCGCATCGAGGCGGATGGTGGACTTGCAAGCCGTGCGCCATGAGGTCATCTGCTTGGCGATCGGGTCGCGCACGGCAATCAGGTGGTTCGACAGCGAAAAGAAACCGGTGGCGCGATTGCTGTAGAGATCGGCAAACTCCTGCGAGCCGACCCATTCCAGGAAGCGGTAGGCGTCTTCCTTGTTGTGCGACTTGCGGTTGATGCCGATGCCGATGTCCATGTGGTCCAGGATGTAGCATTGGTCGCCCAGATTCTTCACCGGCGGTGCGAATACGCCGAATTCGAGGCCTGGCACCTTGTTGAAGTAAGACAGGTCCCAGGAACCGGCCGGGTAGATGGCAGCCAGGCCGGAGGCAAACTGGCGCTGGCTGTCGCCATAGGTCTGGGTATTGGCATTCGACGGAAGGTAAGCCGCCAGGCCGGCTTCAAAGTCGAGTGCCGCAACATAGGGCGCATCGGTGAACCTGGCCCGGCCGCGGGCCAGCGCCTTGCGGCCTTCTTCGCCGCGCCAGAAATTGGGGCCGATGTTGGAGAACAGGGTTTGCGTGGCTTCCCACTTGTCTTCCGTGCCCAGCGCCAGCGGCACATAGGCGCCATTTTTCTTCACGGCTTCGAGCACGGCCATGAACTCGGCTTCGGTGCGCGGCACTTGCAGATTGAGTTTCTTGAAGATCTTTTTGTTGTACAGGAAGCCGTGGATGACAGAGGCAATCGGCATGCAGAACGTGGCCGAGCCATCTTCGCTTTGCCAGGCCGCCTGGGCAGAAGCCGGGAAGTTTTCCATGCCTGGCTTGCCATCAAGCTTTTCCAGATAGTGCTTACGATACAGCGTCTGCGATACGTCAAACGGACGGCACATGATCAGATCGCCTGCGCCGTTGCCGGCGAGGCGGTCTTGCACCGCGGCGTCGTACTCGGTCGGGGCAGTGGGCTGATAGCGGATCCCGATGCCGGGATAGCGCTTCTGGAAAGTCGGGATCAAGACCGTGTCCCACAATTCCTTATCGTCGGCGCGCCAGCTTTCGACCACCAGCGTGCCGGCGGCGGCTTGCTGCATGAAGCAGCACAGCGCAAGCAGGGCGGGCAGGATGATCGATGAATGCTTCACGGCGTCCTTCCAGAAATGGATCGGTATTGGTGCGCAAATTGATGAGTGGATGCTAGCACCGAGGGAAATGTAATTTTTCGCAGTGGAGGCGGCATCGAACCTGCGATCAAGTTATTGAAATCATTTGGGAAATTTCAAAGCAGCCCAGGCATGGCTTACGTTTCCTTACCGTGAATTCGCGAAATCACGGGCATTTTCGAGGCGGATGGGCGAAGTGGTATGCAGGATCTTTTAGATTTGAAAAATCTCCTTAAGTATCATTACAAAACTTTACAAAAATCTTGCGCGGTTTGTTGCGGAAATGCCGCTCGATGATCATGGATTGCGTCGAGTGGACGCGGCAAGGCGCATGCGGCGGTCACATGCGATGTGATGTGCGAGGGAGATTGCCTGCGTCAGCCGGGCAGGGTGATGACGGCGTTGAGTCCGCCTTCAGGATGGTTTTCCAGCACCAGCGTGCCGCCGTGCGCTTCAATCATGCTGCGCGCAATACCCAGCCCCAGGCCCATGCCGCCTTCGTTCTGTTCGCGCCCGTTGGACAGGCGCACATAGGGGTCGAACAGGCTGGGCAGCGCTTCTTCCGGCACGCCGGGGCCGTGGTCGCGGATGGCGATGACGACCTTGTCTTCGATGCGGCGCACGGTGACCTCGGCGCGCTCGCCATAGAACAAGGCGTTGTCGAGCAGGTTGCCGATGGCGCGCTTCAAGGCCAGCGGCTTGCCGTGCACGGTGATGCCGCTTTCGTCGAACACCACGTTATGCTTGGCCAGGTGTGCGCTGCGTGCCAGCCGCCGTATGATGGGGTCGAGCCGCACGGTGGTCGGGTTCTCGTGGATCTCGGTATCCTTCACGCATTGCAGCGCGCCCTTGACCATCATGTCGAGTTCATCAAGGTCTTCTTCGAATTCGCCGCGCATGAAGTCGTCGTCGAGCAATTCGGAACGCAGCTTCAGGCGCGTGATCGGCGTGCGCAAGTCGTGCGAGATCGAAATGAACAGGCGTTCTCGGTCTTCCAGGTAACGCTGGATGCGCAGGCGCATCTGGGAAAATGCACGCGCGGTATTGATGAATTCCCGGCTGCCTGACTCGGGCAGTTCCGCCACATGCTCACCCTTGCCCACGGCTTCCGCCGCATCGGACAAGGCCGCCAGCGGACGTGTGATCCAGCGTACCACGAGGAACGACAGCAGCAGCACCGCCGCCAGCGACAAGCCTTGCAGCGCCAACCGGTCTTTCGACAAGGGGTCGTCGGCCTTCAAGAAATACGGGTTCGGCATCAACGTGGCAAGGTAGAGCCAGTTGCCCGGTTCGAGTTCGGTCTGGATGACGAGGATCGGCGCCGGGTCTGGCTTGACCAACAGGATGTGCTGCACCCAGCTCTCGGGCAGGTCGAGAATGCGGGTGCCCTCGATGGAGGTGGTCAACTGGTCGGGCCAGGCGAACGCCACGTGGAATTCGCCGTAGTTCGGCAAGTCCGTCTTGAGGATTGCGGCGATCTTGTCCAGCGCCACATTGGAAAGCGTTTGCCTCTCTATCGGGTCAACAGGAACCAGCGCATTATTGCTCTGCACGAAAAAACGCGTGCCACCCATTTCGCGAAACTGGCGTATCGTCACCGTACGGTAGTTGGGCGGCAGGCTGCGGAAGAACTGGATCGTGCTCGCGGCGCCATGCGCCAGGTATTGCGCCGCCTCCGCCGTCTCCACGCGCGCCTTGGCGCCTTGCTGCATCGACCAGATCGTGTTGCCGACCGCCTGGGTCAGCAAGACGCCGAACACCATCACCAGTGAAAGGCGGCCAAGCAGCGACTGGGGTAGCCAGCGCGACGTGCCTTTGTGCGCCGGCGGCATGGTCACGGCATCAGGCAACGGAAACGCTCACATCGGCCGAAAACACGTAGCCGGCGCCGCGCACCGTCTTGATCAGGGCCGATTGTTTGCTGTCGTCCTTGAGCATCTGGCGCAGGCGGCTGATCTGCACGTCGAGCGAACGGTCCAGCGGGCCCGCGTCGCGCCCGCGCGTTTCTTCCGCCAGCACGCTGCGGTCGAGCACGTCGCCGGGGTGTTCCAGGAAGTATTTGAGCAACTGGAAGTCCAGCCCCGTCAATGGCAACACTTCGCCTTCGCTGTCGATCACCTTGCGCTCGACCAGGTCGAAGGTGAAGCCGGAAAAGCGGTAGAAGCGCGGTGCGGCGGGTGCATCGGCCGCAACGCGGCGCAGGATGGCCTTGATGCGCGCCAGCAGCTCGCGCGGGCTGTAGGGCTTGGCGATATAGTCGTCGGCGCCGAGCTCCAGCCCGACGATGCGGTCGGTCTCGTCGGAACTGGCGGTCAGCATGATGATAGGCACGTTCGATCGCTGGCGCACGATCTTGCACAGCGCAAAGCCGTCGGTATCGGGCAGCATCACGTCGAGGATCACCATCGACAGGTGATTCAGGTTGTTGTTGAACTCGCTGATGAAACTCTCGCCATTGAAGGCCAGGATGACGTCATACTGGTTCTTTTCCAGATACGCCTTCAACAGCATGCGTGTCTTCTGGTCATCGTCGACGATGAGGATTTTGCGCGACATGGAACTTCCTAATTTATTCCCAAATGGCCTAAGGGCATTTGGGACACGAAGCTCCCCTCGCCCGCAGGCGGGAGAGGGGTTGGGGGTGAGGGCGGTAATAAGGGCGCCATCTGTTTTTTGGCATTATGCTACCGGGAGCCGCTGGAATTCAAGGTCCGGAAGATGGCGGTCAGGCGTCGCTGGGCGTCGGCCGGGGCCATGCTGTCATCCATGAAGAAGCGGTGGATCACGTCAATAATGGCGTCCTTGCTCGATTCGTCGGTCGCCATGCGGTGCACCAGGCTGGGCGCCTGTACGGCACTGCCCTGGCCAAAAACGGTCCAGGAAGCACGTGCGCAGCCATCCATTTTTGCCGGATCGGCATCGCGCCGCACTGAAACCGAACCCTTGGCGGCGTTGTATTCGGTCTGCACGGCAGGCGTGACAATCAACTGCGCCAGCTTTTCCTGGGCCGCCACGTGCGAATAGTCGTTGGCGAACATGGAAAAGGTATCGACGCTATATAAATGGTATTTCCCGGTCCCCGGCATGGGGATGCAGGAAAATTCTTCGTCGGTGGCATAACCCCAGTCGTTCAACTCGCCCTTGATCCAGTCGCCGCCGATGATCATGGCGGCGTCACGGTTGGCAAACTGGCGCGCCACGGCAGGCCAGGGCCGCTCTTCCACGCTCTTGCCCATCCAGCCCTTCATCTGGCGCAGACGCGCCAGCGCATCGGTAAAGCGCGGGTCCATCAGCGCCTGCGGATTGAGGCGGACGAACAGTTCGCCATGGAAGGCCGGGCCGCTTTCAGCGAGCACCAGGTTTTCAAACAGGGTGGCAACCTGCCAGGGTTCGCTGCTTTGCGCCAGCGGCGTGATCCCGGCGTCCTTCAGCTTTGCCGAAACGGCCACCAAGTCGTTCCAAGATTCCGGTGGCGTCAACTTGAGGCGCGCAAACAGGGCGCGGTTGTAGAACAGTGTGTTGATGCGGTGGATGCCAAGCGGCGCCGCCACCACGTGCTTGTGGTGCTGGACCAGGGTTTGTATGGTGGGGAACAGGCTGGCGTTCCATTTGTTTTGCGCCGCCACGTGGTCCAGTTCCAGCAGGAAGCCGAGGTCGGCCCATTCCTGGATCGACGCGCCGATGATCTGCGTCACTTCCGGCGCATCGGAAGCCAGCACGCGCGTCTTGAGCACCTTGCCCGCGCCGATGCCGGCACCGCCGGGAATGCCGGCATCGCGCCAGATCACGCCTTCATCGGCAAGGTGGTCGGACAGGACCGTGGCAGCTTTGCGTTCGCTGTCGGAGGTCCACCAGTGCAGGACTTGCAGGGTTGCGTCCGGAGATGCCGTCGCACAAAGCGCGGGATTCGTGAACAGAATTGATGCCAGCAATAGCAACAGTCGCAGGCGTCGGGGAAACATCGTGAATCTCATTCGCAAATGCTTCGGCGGTATGGTGGTTGGGTCGTTCAAGTCAAATGACTATTCATTTGACTCGATCGGATTGACTTTCCCCGGTGCGACGCGTGCATAGATGTCCTTGAGATCCTTCATGAACACGCCTTGCCGCTGCTGCAGGGCCAAAGGATGGTCGGACGATTGCAATTCAATCGCGGGGCGAGCCTCCGGTCCCTGGGCATATACGTCGGTTTTCAGGTTGACGGTGTCCGGATATCCTTCGATCGAAGTGCGCAGCCATCCAAACATCGAAGCTTCAGCTTGCCATTCTTCGGTGTCCTTGATCTGAAGATAACGATCAAAGCTTGCTTTGCTTACGGATACCCAAGCGCCGAAAACGAGCGACTCCGATCCGTCGATTACCGGTATTTCCAATGTCCCGCGCAAAAAATAGAATTGCCCGTCTATTGCGCAAGTATCTTCGTCCACTTCAATCCGACCTGCACGCTCCAGTTCCGGAATTGAAAAATAATCATCTGGATAGCGCCAGCCATAACCAGGAATGCCTTGATGAATTTCAGAGCAGGAATCGCAAAGAAATTCGAAATGATGGTCGCAATTTTTGCTCTTTACATCGTCATAGCAGCAACTGCAGAGCAGCCTGATGTCGGCAAACGCCTGCGATTTTTCATTCCAGTCACCGGCTTCCATGAGTACGGCGTCGCAGTCACGACACCAGGCATCGGGGCGGGGATTGCCCGGGTCGTCGGCAAAATAAAATCCTAGGCCGCTTCCATCGACCAAATGCTGACAGACAAAAGTGCCCCTCGAGTGGCCGTGCTGTTCGCAAAGTACCGGTTTGTCGCTCAATTCAACCTCGGGGTTTTTCGGGACAGGCGTTCAAAGCGCCGGAATCTGCCGCGGCTTGCGGCTCTCGTCTGTCGCAACATAAGTCAGGGTGGCTTCCGTCACCTTCACCGTCTCGGCTTGCAAACGGTTGCGTTCGGCAAACACTTCCACGTAGACCGTGATCGAGGTATTGCCGACCTTGACGATCTCGGCATAGAACGACAACAGGTCACCCACGAACACCGGCTGCTTGAATAGGAAGGAATTCACCGCGATGGTGGCGACGCGGCCGTTGGAGCGGCGTACGGCGGGCAGGGAGCCGGCGATGTCGACCTGGGCCATGATCCAGCCGCCGAACACGTCACCGTGGACGTTGGCGTCGGAAGGCATGGGCATGACGCGCAGGGTGGGGGTTTTGCCTTCTGGGAGATTGGTGGGGATGGCGATGGACATGGTTTCTTCCTTGAATTTTGGGCGCGAGCCTATACTGTAAGTTATTGCTTGCAGGATAACCGAATTTTTAAAGCGATTTTTCAATTTTATGCGCCGCCAAACCGTCAATTCCACCCAGCCCCCCGCGAACCAGGCCACGCGCAACGACTGGGCTACCCTGAAGACACTGGTTCCCTACCTTTGGGCTTACAAATGGCGCGTCTCGCTGGCCCTGATGTTCCTGGTCGGGGCCAAGGTGGCCAACGTTACCGTTCCGCTGGTGCTGAAGAAATTGATTGACGGCTTGAGCATCAAGCCGGGCGACCCGCAAGCCTTGCTGGTGCTGCCCCTTGGGCTGCTGCTTGCCTATGGGGCCTTGCGGCTGTCCACCACGCTGTTTACCGAATTGCGCGAATTCGTGTTTGCGCGCGTGACACAACGCGCCGTGCGCACGATTGCCCTGAAGGTATTCCGTCATCTGCATGCACTGTCGCTGCGCTTCCATTTGACGCGCCAGACCGGCGGCATGACGCGCGATATCGAACGCGGCACGCGCGGTATTTCTTCGCTGGTGTCATACACGCTGTTCAGCATCCTGCCGACGCTGGTTGAGATCGTGCTGGTGCTGGGCTACCTCATCACGCATTACAACGGCACGTTCGCGGCGATCACGGGCGTGGCCTTGCTGCTATACATCGGCTTCACGGTGTCGATCACCGAATGGCGCACGCAATTCCGCCGCACCATGAACGAGCTCGACTCGAAAGCCAACACCAAGGCGATTGATTCGCTGCTGAACTATGAAACAGTCAAGTATTTCAGCAACGAAGAGTATGAAGCGCAACGTTACGACGATGGCTTGCGCAACTACGAGACGGCCGCGGTCAAATCGCAGACGTCGCTGTCGCTGCTCAACACCGGGCAATCGGCCATCATTGCCATTGCCGTGACCCTGATCCTGTGGCGCGCCACGCAGGGCGTAATCGACCACAGCATGACCCTGGGCGACCTGGTGCTGGTGAACTCCTTCATGATCCAGCTCTACATTCCCTTGAATTTCCTCGGTGTGCTGTATCGTGAGATCAAGCAAAGCCTGGCCGATATGGAGCGACTGTTTTCCCTGCTCGACCAGAACCGTGAGATTGACGATGCACCCGGTGCGAAGGAACTGCAACCGGCTGGCGCCGAAGTGCGTTTTTCGCATGTCGATTTTTCCTACGAGAGCAAGCGCCAGATCCTGTTTGACGTCGACTTCACCATCCGCGCCGGCACCACCACGGCCGTGGTCGGCCACAGCGGTGGAGGCAAATCGACTTTGTCGCGCCTGCTGTTCCGCTTCTATGAAGTCAATGAAGGCAGCATCAGCATAGACGGGCAGGATTTGCGTGACGTGACACAGGCTTCCTTGCGCAACGCCATCGGCATCGTGCCGCAGGATACGGTGCTGTTCAACGACACCATCGAATACAACATCCGTTACGGCAAGCCCGGCGCAACGCAGGAAGAGGTGGTTGCCGCAGCCAGGGCGGCTTACATTCACGACTTCATTGAAAGCCTGCCCGACGGCTATGCAACCATGGTGGGCGAGCGCGGCTTGAAATTGTCCGGTGGCGAGAAGCAGCGCGTGGCGATTGCGCGCACGGTGCTGAAGAATCCGGCGCTGCTGATTTTCGACGAAGCGACGTCGGCACTGGACTCCAAGGCCGAGCAGGCGATCCAGGCACAGTTGAAGGAAATCGCCAGGAACCGCACCACGCTGGTGATTGCGCATCGTCTTTCGACGATTGCCGATGCGGCGCAGATTCTGGTGCTGGAACATGGCCGCATCCTGGAGCGTGGCACGCACGGCCAGTTGTTGGCAGCCAAGGGCATCTATGCCCAGATGTGGGAACGGCAACAGGCCCGGCCTGACGAAGTGGATGAACTCGACGACAGTGCAACAGAGGACGTGGCCTGACGCTGGGACCCGGGGCAGGGGCGGCATGTAGTCCACTTGAAGTCCAATTGCTGCCCGGAACTACGCTAACATAGCCGCATGGAAACCAAGTGGCTGGAAGACTTCATCTCACTCGCTGAAACCCGTAGTTTCAGCCGTTCTGCCGAATTGCGCCACGTTACGCAGCCGGCGTTTTCGCGCCGTATCCAGTCTCTGGAAGCCTGGCTCGGCGCGGACTTGATCGACCGCACCTCTTATCCAACCAGCCTCACACCGTCAGGTGAGGTGTTCTACGAGCAGGCGCTCGAGATGCTCGAGCAGGTCAATAATGCGCGTGCCATGTTGCGTGGCAAGCGTCCTACGGCGCAGACCACGGTCGACTTCGCCATGCCGCATACGCTTTCGCTGACCTATATGCCAAAGTGGCTGACGCGGCTCGAAGCCGGCTTCGGCAGCCTGAATACGCGCTTGATCGCCCTGAATGTGCATGACGCCGCCTTGACCCTCGTCGAAGGCGGCTGCGACCTGCTCCTGTGTTATCACCATCCGCGCCAGCCGGTGCAGCTCGATGCGGGCCGTTACGACATGCTGGTGCTGGGCAGTGAAGCCTTGCGCGCCTATGCGCGCTGCGACAAGAGCGGCGTGCCGGACTATGCACTGCCCGGCACGGAAGACGAACCGCTGCCATTTTTGTCCTATACCAGCAATGCCTACCTCGGCCGCATGGTCGAGATGATCCTGTCTGACGAAAAGAAACCGCTGCACCTGGAAAAACGCTACGAAACCGACATGGCCGAAGGCCTGAAGATGATGGCGCTCGAAGGCCATGGCATCGCCTTTTTGCCGGAGTCCGCCGTGCCGCGCGAGGTCAAGAGCAAGCTCCTTGCGCGCGCCGATGGCGGGCAGCCCGGGTGGGAGGTGGAAATGGAAATCCGCCTTTACCGCGAACACCCGTCACCGAGCCGTCCCGGTAAGCCGGTCGTGGCGCGCTTGTGGGACCACCTCACGACGCAAGCCGAGGCAGACGCGGCAGGCAGGCAACGCAGCCGCCGCAAGTAAGCTAAAGCAACGAACCGCCTTCGCCTTCCCAGCGTTTCAATTGTGATTCTGCCTGCGCGCGTACAACGAGGCGCCCATTTTCCTTGTCGCATTCGTTGATCAGCGAAATGAAAATGGCGGCCAGCGTCAAGGCATACATTACGCGATTATCCATTTGCATCTCTCTTCCAGAGCGAAAAAAGTTCAAGCCATCTGCCGTGTTTTGCAGCGTTATCTGCAATCCATCGCAAGGGCTCTCTTCATCATTGACCGAAGGGCGCATACCTAGTTCCTTCATCGCGTTGAGTAAATCCGGCGCTTGCCGATTGTGCAATGCGTGCATGGCACTTGCCTACCACCTGCTAATGTATGTGTTTTTTGCATAGTTGAATGCGCACAAAGCATTGGCGGAAAAAGAGCCGGTTCACGTACGATGCGAGCCCATGAAAACGCGATTGCGACGACGCCGCGTTACACCCAACATGGAGGTTTGCAAGATGTCCACCAAGCACGAAGTCCCGTCCTACCTGACCCCGAGCGAAATCGGCCCCTGGGGCGTTTATCTGGAACAGATCGACCGCGTCACGCCCTATCTCGGTTCGCTCGCGCGCTGGGTGGAAACGCTGAAGCGCCCCAAGCGCATCCTCGTGGTCGACGTGCCCATCGAGCGCGACGACGGGACCATCGCCCACTTCGAAGGCTACCGTGTGCAGCACAATACTTCGCGCGGCCCGGGCAAGGGCGGCGTGCGTTTCCACCAGGACGTGACGCTGTCGGAAGTGATGGCACTATCGGCCTGGATGACGGTCAAGAACGCCGCCGTCAACGTGCCCTACGGTGGCGCCAAGGGTGGCATCCGCGTTGATCCCAAGACGCTCTCGCAGGGCGAACTGCAGCGCATGACGCGCCGCTACACCAGCGAGATCAACATCATCATCGGCCCGAACAAGGATATCCCCGCGCCTGACGTCAACACCAACGACCAGATCATGGCCTGGATGATGGACACTTACTCGATGAACCAGGGCAGCACTGCCACCGGTGTCGTCACCGGCAAGCCGATTTCGCTGGGCGGCAGCCTGGGCCGGCATGATGCCACCGGGCGCGGCGTGTTCGTCGTCGGTTGCGAAGCGGCAGAAAAGCTGGGCATGAATATCCAGGGGGCGCGCATCGCCGTGCAGGGCTTCGGCAACGTCGGCGGCGTGGCTGCACGCCTGTTCGCTGAAGCCGGCGCCAAGGTGGTGGCCGTGCAAGACCATAGCGGCTCCATCGTTTGCGAAACAGGCCTCGATGTTGAGAAGCTGCAGGAACACGTGGCGCACAATGGTGGCGTGGCCGGCTTTCCCGGCGCCGAACAGATCAAGGACCGCGCCAGGTTCTGGGAAATCGAATGCGACATCCTGATCCCGGCCGCACTGGAACAGCAGATTACTGAAGCCAACGCCAACAAGATCCGCGCCAAGCTGATCCTCGAAGGCGCCAATGGCCCAACCACGCCGGCCGCCGACGACATTTTGCATGACCGCGGCGTACTGGTGGTGCCCGACGTGATCGCCAACGCCGGCGGTGTGACGGTGTCTTACTTCGAATGGGTGCAGGACTTCTCCAGCTTCTTCTGGACTGAAGAAGAAATCAACCAGCGCCTGACGCGCATCATGCGTGAAGCGTTTTCTGCGGTGTGGCAGTTGGCGCAGGAAAAGAAGGTGTCGTTGCGTACGGCGGCGTTTATCGTGGCGTGCACGCGCGTGTTGCAGGCGCGCGAGGTGCGTGGGTTGTATCCCTGATTTGCGCAGAGCCGCCAGGACATACCCGCGCCAGCATGCGCGGGTACGTCAAACCGGGTGGCTACTCGATGTGAAACACCAGCTCGTTGAGCACGTAGATGATTGCTCCCACTGCGAGGAAAGCCGCAATCGCACCGGAAATGGCGCGCAACCAGGATTCGCGGCGAAAGTTTTCGCCGATGCGCTCCCTGACGTATCGGACCTGAAATCGCGCATCGGCAACATACCAGGCCAGAAGCATGCCGAGGTCAATGAGGGCGAAGTAAAGGTCGTTGCCGGTGATCCCCGAAATAATCGCGCTGCCCGGCACCACAACCAGGCCGAGGATAAAAAATATGCCGCTTCTGCGTGCGCGTCCCGGTTCGCCCAGAGCGGACCAATTTTCCTGGTGTATGTAGGCGCCAAAGATCGGGGTCAGGAAGTAACTCAGTAATATCGCAACACCTGGCTGCCACAGTTCCGGCAGAGTGGCGCGCGGGGTTTCACCCTTCTCCGTCTTGATCTCGGTTAGAAGCTCGCCGAGTGTTTTTTCTCCTGCCATATTCTCCCCTCCTTGCCTCAATCCAGTTTCTTGCCCAAGCGCGGCAACTGGACCATTGTGTTCTTGTAGATTGGCCAACACTTTAGCGCATTCCTGCCGGGGCAGAGAGTAATGGCCGTCGGATGCGCTGTCCGGGAGCTGTGGCTTGGAATGCAGGGCGCGGCGGTATAATGCCGGTTGCGCCGATTAACGCCGGACGACTGCAAAACCGTGTCGTTCCCGCGCAAGCGGGAACCCACTAGCCGAAGTGTACTGCTGGATTCCCGCTTGCGCGGGAATGACGGAGAACGGGTTGGAGTCATCAGGCTTTGGCACGCCTTAACGACTTGCAAGAAATCACCATGACCCAATCCCTCACCATCATCCGCCCCGACGACTGGCACCTGCACCTGCGCGACGGCGCTTCGCTCGCTGCCGTCTTGCCGCACACGGCGCGCCAATTCGCCCGCGCCATCATCATGCCCAACCTCAAGCCGCCCGTCACCACGACGGAACAGGCGCTGGCTTACCGCGACCGCATCCTGGCGGCGCTGCCTGAAGGCATGAAGTTTGAGCCGCTGATGACGCTGTATTTGACCGACAACACGCACCCCGATGAAATCCGCCGCGCCAAGGATAGCGGGGTTATCCATGCCGTGAAGCTGTACCCGGCTGGTGCCACCACGAACTCGGATGCCGGCGTTACCGATCTTGCCAAATGCACCAAGGTTCTGGAGACCATGCAGGAAGTCGGCATGCCTTTCCTGGTGCACGGTGAGGTGACCGATTCCGACATCGACCTGTTCGACCGTGAAGCCGTGTTCATCGAGCGTGTGATGGCGCCACTGAAGCGAAACATGCCGGGCTTGCGCGTGGTGTTCGAGCACATCACCACCAAGGAAGCGGCGCAATATGTGATGGACGCTGACGACACCGTGGGCGCAACCATCACTGCGCATCACCTGCTTTACAATCGCAATGAAATCTTCAAGGGCGGCATCCGCCCGCATTACTACTGCCTGCCTGTGTTGAAGCGCGAAACGCACCGCCGCGCTCTGGTGGCGGCGGCCACCTCCGGTAGCCCGAAATTCTTCCTCGGCACCGATTCGGCGCCGCATGCCAAGGGCTTGAAGGAACACGCCTGCGGTTGCGCCGGCTGCTATACGGCGCTGCATGCGATGGAGCTGTATGCGCAGGCGTTCGATGCGGCTGGCGCTCTCGATAAGCTCGAAGGTTTTGCCAGCCTGCATGGCCCGGCGTTCTATCGCTTGCCGCCCAATGGCAGCAGCGTCACGCTGGAGCGCACGAGCTGGACCATTCCCGCGGAACTGCCGTTCGGCGACACCACCATCGTGCCGCTCAACGGCGGCGAATCCATGGCGTGGAAACTGATCTGACGGCACCGCCCGCATTTGACAGCATCGATTGGCAGGCGCCCTGGCTGGCCGATTGGCGCGCGTCGGCTGCGGCGTTGACAGGGGCGGACTGGCGCGCAGCCTTGAACGCCAGGGCGGCCGAGGAGAACTTGATCAACGCGCGCGGTTTGCCCTTGCGTTTCGTGGCGCAGCAAGCCTTGCCCGAGGGCGAAGCTTACGAAGCTTATATCGGCGAAACCGGCGGCGTGCCCACGCGCGACAACCTGCATGACTTCTTCAACGCGCTGATCTGGCTCAGCTACCCGAATATCAAGCGCAGCCTCAATGCCATCCAGGCGCGTGAGCTGGCTGCCGGCGGGGTGGGGCAGACGCGCGGCAAGCTGCGCGACATGGCCACCGTGTTCGACGAAAACGCTGCATTGTTTGCCTGCGCCGACCTGGCAGCGGCTGAAGCCTTGCGTGCGCATGACTGGCAATGCCTGTTTCTCGACTGGCGAAACGCGTTCGGTACCGTTTGCGAGGTATTTCCGTTCGGCCACGCCTTGCTGGAGAAATTGACGGTGCCGTTCAAGGCCATTACGGCGCATGCCTGGGTGGTCGACGTCGATGCTGCGTTTTTCCAATTGCCGCGTATGGAACAGCGCAACGTGCTCGATGTCATCGTGGCGCACCAATTGGCGACGGGCTTGCAGGAAACCGGCTTCACGCCGTTGCCGGTGCTGGGCGTGCCGGGCTGGGCAGAGGGACAGGATGCGGGGTATTATCGCGACAAAAGCGTATTTCGCCCCAAGAGAAACAAACCCAATACGGAGTGCTGATGTTTGCCATCGACGACTTGATCAACGGTTTCGACAAGACCTTGCGTGTGCTGTCTGGCGTGACGGCATCCGGCCGCGCCAATCCGGCGGCGCATATTCCCGACCAAAAGCTTGAGGATGCGGAACGGCGCCATGCTGCCGGGCTGATGCGCGTCAATCACGTCGGCGAAATCTGTGCGCAAGCCTTGTATGAGGCGCAGGGCAAGTTCTCGCGCAACGCGGCGCTGCGCGAACAATTCGCCCAGGCAGGGCGTGAAGAGGAAGACCACCTGGCCTGGACCGCCGAACGCCTGCGCGAACTTGGCTCGCATACCAGCGTCATGAATCCGCTATGGTATGCCGGTGCTTTCGCGCTTGGTGCCGTGGCGGCCCATAGCGGCGACGCGCAAAGCCTGGGCTTCGTCGTGGAAACCGAACGCCAGGTCACGGAACACCTCGAAGGCCATCTTGGCACGCTACCGCAGCAGGACGCCAAGTCGCGCGCCATCGTCGAACAGATGCGCGACGACGAAGTCGCGCACGGCAATGCTGCCGCAGCGATGGGCGCGAGCGAATTGCCCCTGCCTGTGCGGGGCGCGATGCGTGCCATGGCGAAAGTGATGACGGCGACCGCCTATTACCTGTAGGCGTGGCGCGCCGGGGCGGCGCAAGCGTTGTGTCGCATCGTGTTGGACATTTTACTGCGCCGGCAATAAGATGGCGTTCAAAGAGACCTCGGCCCTTCCGAAACCGGCGCCCCATTCCTTGATGACCAAGCTGCCCTGCTATCTCGCGGTCTTTGCGCTGCTGCCTTGCCTGCCGCTGCAGGCGGCCGGCACCGCCACGCTGCGCACTGAGGTGGAGGCCGACGCACCCATCAAGTGGGAGCCGGGCGGGGCGGCTGGCGCCAGGAATGGGCTCTGCCCGGAGATACTGCACGCCATATCGCGCAAGGACCCGGGAATCGCCTTTACCTGGAATAACTACCCGGTGCCGCAGAAGCGGCTGGTCGTCGAAGCAGAACAGGGGCGGATCGACATCGCCTGCGGACTGGGCCGCACCAAAGAGCGCGAGCAGCAACTCGTCATTCCCGCCGTCGCGCTGTATGACGACGCGCTGGTGGCGGCCGTGCGTACGGGTGACGGTTTGCGCCTGAACGAGCTGGCCGATCTGAAGAAATTACCGTCCTCCGACACCATTTTGCTGACCTATGGTGCGCGGTTGGTGGACCGGCTCGGCGCACTGGGCATACGCCAGGTCGACGACGGTGCCAGAACGCCTGCTGACAACCTGGAGAAGCTCGTGCGCGGCCGCGGCCGCGTGTTTCTTTTCCATGAGCCCGGCATGGCCTGGGAAATCCGCCAGGCAGGGTTGGAAGACAAGGTAGAGGTATTGCCGGCAGTATTGAGCGTCGACCAGCATTATCTGATGTTGTCGCGCCGCGTGCCGGCAGACCTGGTCAAACGCATCACCGCAGCGCTGACTGAATTGAAAAACGACGGCACGCTGCACGACATTGCCCTGCACTGGTCCCCCGGCTTGCGCAGTCAGGGACGCCACGGCGCTGCTCACGAGAATGAAGCTTCTGCAGCTTATGTCGCTTCTGCGCAGAATCCTTAGCGTGCCGAAAAACCGGCGCCCGTTATTCAGCCGCCGGCATCACTTCCACAATCTCGAACGAGTGCGTGATCTCTGCCGTCTTGGCCATCATGATGGTGGCCGAGCAGTATTTCTCATGTGACAGTTTGATTGCCCGTTCCACAGCATTGGGTTTCAGCTTGTGGCCGCTCACGGTGAAGTGGAAATTGATTTTGGTGAAAACCTTGGGGTCGGTTTCAGCACGTTCGGCCGAGAGATTGACGTCGCAGCCATGCACGTCTTCGCGCCCGCGCTTCAACATCAGTACCACGTCATAAGCCGTGCAGCCGCCGGTGCCGGCCAGTACCATTTCCATCGGGCGCGGCGCCAGATTGCGGCCGCCGCCATCGGGTGCGCCATCCATCGTGGCGATGTGGCCCGAACCGGTTTCGGCGATGAAGGTCATGCCGGACTTGCCGGTCCAGCGTACTGTGCATTTCATGTGAGTTTCCCCTGCTGACTTGTCGAATCAGCCATTCTACCGCGAACCGGCGGGGCAACTCGTCACATGCTCATAGCCGGAATTTTGCCAGGGCGTCGTTCAGGCGCGCAGCCTGGTCTTTCAAACTCTCGGCCGCCGCCGCGCTTTGTTCCACCAGCGCCGCGTTTTGCTGGGTGCTTTCGTCAAGCCGCAAGATCACCTGGCTCACGTCGGCAATGCCGGCCAATTGTGCCTGCGCGGTGCTTTCGCATTCGCTGACCACGCCGGCCACTTCCTCGATCGAGGTCACCACAGAATGCATGCTGTCGCCGGTGTCGTTGACGAGTTTGGCGCCGATGCCGACCTGGCTCACCGATTCGGTGATCAAGTCCTTGATTTCCTTGGCTGCCGATGCGCTGCGCTGGGCCAGGTTGCGCACTTCGGTCGCCACCACGGCAAAGCCGCGCCCCTGCTCGCCGGCGCGTGCCGCTTCCACGGCGGCATTGAGCGCCAGGATGTTGGTCTGGAACGCAATGCCGTCGATCACGCCGATGATGTCGGCAATTTTCTTCGACGACTTGCTGACCTCTTCCATGGCCGCCACGGTCTGGCCCACCAACTGGCCGCTGCCGTGGGCGCGCCGCGTGGCTTCTTCCGCCAGATGGCGCACGCGCTGCAAGGCTTCGCCGATACGGGCGCTTTCATTCATTTCGCGCAGGGCGCTGCTGGCGCGCTGCAATTCCACGCTCGATTGTTCCGTGCGCACGCTCAAGTCCTGGTTGCCCATGGCGATTTCACTCGACGCCGTGGCCACCTGCTGCGCCCCTTCGCTCACCGTTGCCAGCAAGGCACGCAAGGCTTGTTGCAAGCCGGCGAAGGCGCCCAGGGCGGTCTTGGCAGCGTCGTTGCCTTCCACCGGCACCGGGGTCGACAAGTCGCCGGCGGCCATGGTGGCTGCACTCGATACCATATTGCCGACGAAGCCTTTGACCGCCGTGGCGCCGGAGAGGTAGATCAGGAACCCGAGGATGACGAAGACGGTGCTGGAAGTCAGCGTGACACCGGGCGACCAACCGCGATAGACGCCCAGCCCGACGCAGATTTGCGCCGTTGCCAGGAAACCGGTGAACAGGATGAAGCGTTGGGCCAGGGACAGGTTGAACATGCTGCGGCGCTCCTGTTGTGCAGAGGAAAATCCATGGTTGCACAAAAGCTGGAGAGCCGCAATAAAAGCGCGCCATAAACCACAGGCTTGAGGTAAGCTTGGCGGCGATTTTTACAATCTTTATCAATTCAACGACACCACCACGCCGCCATGCTTGCCTCGACCATGCCTTTGGGTATTTCGCTCCGCCCCGCCACCCAGGGCGACCAGCCTTTCCTTCAAGCGCTTTATCGTTCATCGCGGCCCGATCTGCAATTGATCGACGGCGATCCGGAATTGATCGAGACTGTGATGTCGCAACAATACGACGCCATGACGGCCGGCAGCGGCGCCGGCTTTCCTAATGCGATGCATTTCGTCATTGAAAAGACCCAGCACAACATTGGCGCGCTGGTGGTGGATTTCGGCCACAACGAAGTGCGCGTGCTCTACATTGCCGTGGTTCCGACCGCGCGTGGCTTCGGTTACGGCAAGGCGGTGTTGCAGGGTGTGTTGAAGGCAGCGGCGGACAACCATGCGCCCGTCGCGGTGGTGGTGTGGCGCAGCAACCCCGGCGCCAAGAAGATCTACCTGGAACTGGGCTTCAAGGTCGAAGAGTCTGAACCCCTGGCCGAACGCATGATCTGGTACCCCGGCACCCCTGCCGTCAATTGAAGATCATCTGGAAGTAACCCAGTTGCGGGTCGCGCCCGAGCGGTGCGACGCGCGACACGTCAATGCCGGCCAGGCGTTTGCCATCCCCGAACACGATATCGCACGAACCGTCGCAGAACGGGGTCGGCTCCAGGGAATTGAGCGTCACCATGAAGGGCGTGCGCCGCTCTGCCTCAACGTAAGGGTTGGCGAATTGCGGCTTTTCCTTGACCGTATCCACGACGACCGGAATCTCAAACCCATCGGCCGTGACAAGTTTGCAGGTGGTGCCGGTGGCATGGGAAAAGTCGGCGGCGGTCAATTTATCGAGCATGGCAGTTTCCCGAGAAGAATGAAAATCGGGCACCGGCTGGGCGATGGATTACCCGGCAGGTGCCCGTTGGGCGATATTCTATCGCGCGATCAATTGCGCGTCGGGAAAATGCCGAATAGCGAGATACTGAAATTGACTGCGAGGTAAGGATTCATGATCTGAACAGGGGAATTGCCGCCAGTCAGGGCATTGGTGACCGTGCCACCGCCGCCGCCACCACCAGAGGCCGTGATACCACCCAGATTGACGCTGGTCGCGGTTCCCGAAGGAGCATACATCGCAATACCGCTCGACCCCGAGTGGTTGGCCGCGAGCACGCTGCCTGCGGCCGGGATAGCTGTATTGCCGGCCGTCGTGGTGGCCGCACCTACATTGACCGTGACTGCGCCGCCGCCGCCGCTGGGCGTAAACGTCGCAATGTGAGTGTGCTGCGGCATATTCGGTGTCAACAGTGTGACTTGTTCCGTGCCAGCAACCTGGCCAAGCACATAAGGCGACAAGCCGAGACCTTGGCCAAAGCCGATCGGGGTACGGCTTTGCAAGTTGGGCAATTGGAACGTGGAAACGCCGTTGCCGCCGTAAACCGTGCCAAGAAGGGCAAACAGGGCCTGGTTTTGCGAAATGGCAATGGTCTGGCCATTGCACAGCGCCCATTGGCTCGGGGCGAAATTGAAACCGAAGGTGAGGATGGTACCGACAAACGCTTCCATGGAAGTCTCCTAAGTGTTGAGCCACCCACACCACCCGGCGACATGCTGGAAGGCGTATTGGCAGCAAGCAGGTTAAAAACGGGAATTTCGATGTCGATACGTTGTGCGTATTCTTTTCCACCAAGCAATTAGTCGACAGGCACGATCTTTTTGGTTTCGTCATTTGTCGGCAGGTCAACATGTTGCCGTTGTTAAAGGCTGGATGCACCTGTCAACTTTGACAGGTGTATTGATCGTCAAAATATGGGCCAATCGCATGTTGGAAAGAAACGGTTGGCACGTCGTGACACCGCTCCCGAAATTGCTTTTTATCTAAATTCCAATCGTGTACTATCTGTCACTTAAAAAACAAAAATATCCCTCAAACCAAGGGGGAACGCCGGGCCGTTTCAGGGGGAGATGTTTTGTTTTTCTGTGGAAATAATCGCGTGGCCGAGCCTATGCGGGCCTATTTTTTCGCGGTTGGCAGTTTCATTTCTGCAACATCCATATATCCATCCTGCATTGCCGAGCGGTGCTCGTTCCCTGTGCCCTGCCAGGCGAGGGGACTGCACAGGGATTCGAGCGGTCGGGTCGCAGCAGAACCAGAATTCCTGGCGGCAACAAGTTGAGAATTTCGGCAGTCGATAACCAATATTCAAGCAAAGCTGCGCCCAACAGCGCGGTCAAGATCAAGCAGACAAGGGATACACTATGAAACGCCATGGCTCATTGAATCGCATTTACCGTCTGGTATGGAGTCGCGTTACCAATTGCTGGGTCGCCGTGGCGGAAACCGCCCGCGGCCGCGGCAAGGGCGGCGGCCGCAGCGAGCGGCGCCGGCTGGTTGCCGCGATGCTGTCGCTGACTGCGGCAGGCTCGATCGCGCCGCTGGCACAGGCGGGGCCAACCGGCGGGCAGGTGGTGTCCGGTTCCGGCACAATCACGCAATCGGGCTCGACTACCACCGTCAAGCAAAATACGGCGAACCTGTCGCTGAATTGGAACACCTTCAACATCGCGCCGCAGGAAACGGTTGATTTCGTGCAGCCGTCGGCATCGTCGATTGCGGTCAACCGCATCTTCGACACCAACGGTTCGCAAATCCTTGGTCATATCGACGCCAACGGGCAGGTGTACCTGATCAACCCGAACGGCATCCTGTTCGGCGCCGGATCGCAAGTCAACGTCGGCGGCCTGGTGGCGTCCACGCTCGACATCAGCGATGCCGGCTTGGGCGGCAATTCGCGCTCGTTTTCGGGCAGCGGCAAAGGCGGTATCGTCAACCAGGGCACGATCAATGCCGCCAACGGTGGTTACGTGGCCTTGCTGGGCAACCATGTCAGCAACCAGGGCGTCATCACTGCGCAACTGGGCACAGTGGCGTTGGGCGCGGGCAATGCCGTCACGCTGAGCTTCAACGGCAACAGCCTGGTGCACATGCAGGTCGACCAAAGCGTGCTGAACAGCCTGGCTGAAAACGGTGGCTTGATCCAGGCCGATGGCGGCCAGGTCATCATGACGGCCGGTGCGGCCAATTCCCTGTTGGCGTCGGTGGTGAACAACACCGGCGTGATTGAAGCGCGCACTGTGCAAAACCTGGGTAACGACCAGTCCGGTAGCATCACGCTCTTGGGCGGCATGGCGGCCGGCACGGTCAACGTGAGCGGCACGCTCGATGCCTCTGCGCCAAATGGCGGCAATGGCGGCGCCATTGAAACCAGCGGCAGCAGCGTCAAGGTGGCCGATGCCGCGAAGATCACAACTGTTGCACCGAGCGGCGTGACGGGTTCATGGCTGCTCGATCCGCTGGACTTTACGGTCGCGGCGAGCGGTGGTGACATTACCGGTTCGGCATTGGGTATCTTGTTGAGCGCTAATGACGTGACGATTGCTACGTCGGCCGGCACCAACTCGGCAACGAATCTTTTTTCCACTACCTCGGGTAGCGGGAACATCAATATTGACGATACGGTGACGTGGAGTACCCACAAACTCACGCTGAGCGCACAAAACAATATCAACGTCAACGCGCCGATGAACGCGGAAAACAACAACAGCAGTGTTGATTTCGAGCCCGGCAGCGGTAACCTCAACATGGGCTTTTCACCCTCCGGGAGCGGCTTTTCCGGGCAAGTCAACTTCTTCTCGGACGCTGGGTCGACGCCGCGCGCCGGCACAGGATTTTTGACCATCAATAATGTTGGTTATATCGTGATCACAACCCTCGGCTTGTCAACTAGCACCAATGCTGCCGACCTGCAGGGCATGCGGGGCAACCTGACCGCGCATTATGCCCTGGGCGCCAATATCAATGCGTCGGGAACCTCCTCCTGGAACAGTGGTGCCGGTTTCAGCCCCGTTGGATTCAATAACGGCTCGGACAATTCGGATGCGTTCGCCGGGACGTTCGATGGTCTGGGCCACACCATCACCGGACTGACGGTCAATCAGTCGGGTAGCAGTAGCAATATTGCCGGTGCCGGCCTGTTCGGCACCGACATTGGAACATTTGTCCGCAATGTTGGCGTCGTGGGCGCCAGCATTCATGGCGGCAGTTATGTCGGCGGCCTGATTGGCAGCATGTACGGAACAACGATCAGCAACAGTTTCACGACCGGCAGCGTCGGTGGGGCTGCCTATGTAGGTGGCTTGTTGGGCCAATTTGCAGTGAATGGAACGACTGGCGCAATCAGCCGCAGCTACTCCACCGCCAGCATATCCGGTACCGCGAAGAATATCGGCGGTTTGGTCGGTGGCTCGGCTGCGGGCGGAGCGGGTTCCATCAGCGAAAGTTTCGCGACAGGAAACGTCACTAGCAGTAACGGTAGCTATGGCATTGGCGGCCTGGTTGGTGGCAATAACTTCGGTTCGATCAGCGATAGCTATGCGACCGGCAATGTTAGCGTGGCGTCCAATGGCAACCACGTAGGCGGCCTGGTTGGATGGAACTACGGTGGTACGCTCTCCAACGTATTTTCCTCGGGTACGGTTAGTGGCGGAAGCGGTGGCAGCGTAGTTGGTGGCTTGGTGGGGGAAAATACCACAACAAGTGGAGGCAATGTCGGTTTGATCACCCACGGTTACAGCACGGGCACGCTGTACGGTGTCAACAACGGCACCGTGACCGGCAGTACCGGTAACATACCGACCGCCAGCATGATGCAGTCGTCAACGTTCAGCGGCTTCGATTTTTCCGGAACCTGGACGATCTACAACGGCAATACCATGCCGTTGCTTCAAGCCTTCATGACCCCGGTGACGGTCACGGCAAGCAATGATTCGAAGACCTACGACGGTACAGGCTACAGCGGCGGCAACGGCGTGACTTATACCTCTTACGGCGCTACCGTTTCGCCCTCTCTGTCAGGCACGTTGACCTACGGCGGCACTTCGCAAGGTGCGAAAAATGTACATTCCGGCGGTTATACGATTACACCAGGCGGCCAGTATTCAAACCAGTTCGGCTATCTAATCACCGACGCCAGCGGCACGCTCACGATCAATCCGCAGAACCTGTCGGTAACCTTGTCCAATACCGGCATCACCAAGGTCTATAACGGCACGAGCGCTGCGCCTTCCGGGTTCACGCCAACCTATACCTATACCGGCCTGGTGTCGGGCGACGTGCCCACTTTCACCGATAGCAGCATCACCTACAACAGCTCGCACGTCGCCAGCGCCACTACCTTGACGGTGGCGAACTTGAGCATTTCCGGCATGGGCGGCACCAACGGCGCAATTGCTGCCGACTACACACTTATTACCACCAACCCCGCGGCCAGCGCAGCCATCACGCCTGCCACGTTGACACCAACGCTGACCAACGCCGGCGTCACCAAGGTCTATGACGGCACGACATCCGCGCCGGGCGGATTCACTCCGACTTACAGCTTCACCGGCCTCGTCTCCGGCGATACCAGCGCTGGTCTTTCCAACAGTGGTGCAGCGTATAACAATGCGCATGTTGTCGGTGCATCGAGCATCACAGTATCTGGGCTGGGCATTACCAGCATTACCGGCAGCAACAGTTCGGCTGCCAGCGACTATACGCTTGGCAGCAATACCAGCGCCAGCGGCGCGGCAAGCATCACGCCGCTGACGGTGACGGCGACCGCACCCACCATCGGCGGTACTACCACCAAGGTCTACGACGGCACCACGTCCGCCACCGGCGCGTCGCTCTCGGGCGGCAGCGTCAACGGCGCCCTGTCGGGCGACAGTCTGTCCCTCACCGATGGAAGCGTCTTGCTGTCCTACAACAGCGCGCACGTCGCCACGGCCAGCAGCATCGGCGCCTCCGGCAGCCTGGGCTTGCTCATCAACTCCAGCACCAACGGCAGCCAGAGCACCGACTACAGCCTGTCGCAGCCGACCATCTCGTCCGTGCCGGCCAGCATTACGCGGGCCAGCTTGACGGCAACCGTAACCAATACCGGCGTGACCAAGGTCTACGACGGCACGACCGATGCGCCGGGCGGCTTCTCGCCCACGTTCAACGTCACCGGCTTCGTCTCGGGCGATACGGCCGCGACCCTGTCCAACACTGGCGCCACTTACAACAGCATGCACGTTGCCGACGCCACCACCTTGACGGTGTCGGGCTTGAACGTCACAGGCGTGTCTGGCAGTAACGGTTCGCAGGCAGGCGACTACACGCTGTCCTCGCCCACGGCCGGTGTGGCGGCAACGATTACCGCGGCGCCGCTGACGGTTTCGCTGTCGAACGTCACCAACGTCACCAAGACCTACGACGGCACCACGTCCGCACCGTCCGGCTTCTCGCCGACGTATAGCGTGACGGGCCTCGTGGCGGGCGACACCGCTTCGGTGAGCAGTGCCGGCACGCCGGTGTTCAACTCGGCGCACGTGGCCACGGCTACGGCAATTCAACAAGGTGGCCTCTCGCTCGATTCGGTTGGCGGCAATGCCGTCAGCGGCGATTATTCGCTTGCCAGCACCACAGCGGCGACCGGCACCGGTGTCGCCTCCATCAGTCCGGCCACGCTGACACCGTCGTTGACCAACACCGGCATCACCAAGACCTACGATGGCACAACCAACGCCCCGTCCGGCTTCACCCCGACCTACAGCTTCACCGGTCTTGTTCCAGGCGATACGACCGCCACGCTAACCAATACGGATGTGAGCTATAACAGTGCCCACGTTGCCGACGCCAACACGGTCACGATCTCAGGCGTAGGCATCGGCAGCATTTCCGGCAGCAACGGCTCGCAAGCCAGCGACTACTCGCTCGCCTTCGTCGGCTTCAGCACGGCTGGCACCATCACGCCGGCCTCGTTGATAGTGTCCCTGTCCAACACCACCAACACCACCAAGACCTACGACGGCACGACCGCGGTACCCGGCGGTTTCAGCCCGACCTATACTGTCAGCGGCCTGGTGTCCGGCGACAGCGCCACCGTCAGCAGCTCTGCCACGCCGGTCTACAACTCGGCCCACGTGGCCGGCGCCACCGCGATCACGCAAGGCGGCCTGAGCCTGACATCGATCACCGGCAACGGCACCGACAACTCCGTGACGGGCGACTACACGCTTTCCAGCACCACGGCGGCAACCGGCGCCGGCATCGCCACCATCACGCCCATCGTGCTGTCGGCGACAGCTCCCACCATCGGCGGCACCACGAGCAAGGTCTATGACGGCACGACGGCGGCAATCGGCGCGACGCTCTCCGGCGGCAGCGTCACCGGCGCGCTCTCCGGAGACAACCTGTCGCTCAACGACAGCGGCATTGCGTTGAATTACAACAGCGCGCACGTTGCCACCGCCAGCAGCATTGGCGCCTCAGGCAGTCTGGGTGTTACCATCGTGTCGAGTTCCAACGGCAGCCAAAGCACCGACTACAGCGTGTCGCTGCCGTCGATCAGCACCGTGGCCGGCAATATCACTCCCGCCACGCTGACGGCGACGCTGTCGAACAGCGGTGTGACCAAGGTCTATGACGGCACGACGTCGGCGCCGTCGGGCTTCACGCCCACCTACAACTTCACCGGCCTGGTTTCGGGCGATACCAATGCCACCATCTCCAACAGTGGCGTGACTTACGACAGTGCTCACGTCGCCTCGGCCACGCAGGTAACGGCATCGGGCTTGACGCTCAGCGGCGTCTCCGGCAGCAACGGCTCGCAAGCCACCGACTACAACTTCACCACCACCAGCGCCAGCGTAGCCGCCGCCATCACGCCGGCCACGCTGACCGCCACGCTGACCAACAGCGGCGTGACCAAGGTCTATGACGGCACCACGGCCGCACCGGCCGGCTTCACGCCGACCTACAACGTCACCGGCTTCGTCTCGGGTGACACGGCCGCCAGCCTGAGCAGCACCGGCAATGCCTATGACAGCGCCCACGTTGCCACGGCTACCCAGGTGACGAACAGCGGCTTGAGCATCACAGGTATCACCGGCAGCAACGGCTCCGCCACCGGCGACTACCAATTGGCGTCGACGTCCGCCAGCGTGCCGGCCACCATCACGCCCGCCACGCTGACACCGACCCTCACCAATACCGGCGTCACCAAGGTCTATGACGGCACCACCGATGCGCCGTCCGGTTTCACGCCGACCTACACCTTCACCGGCCTGGTCACCGGCGACACGGCGGCCACGCTGACCAACACCGGTTCGTCCTATGACTTCGCCCACGTCACCACTGCCACCACCTTGACGGTCAATGGCCTGGCTGTGGGCAGCGTCACGGGCGGCAATGGCTCGCAAGCGACCGACTACACACTGGGTGCCACCAGCAGCCTCTCCGTGCCTGCCTCCGTCACTCCGGCCTCGTTGACGGTCAGCTTGTCCAACACCAGCAACGTCAGCAAGACTTATGACGGCACGAATTCGGCGCCGGCCGGCTTCACGCCGACCTATAGCGTCAGCGGCCTGGTCTCGGGCGACAGCGCCAGTGTCAGCAGTGCGTCCACGCCGGTCTACAACTCGGCGCACGTGGTCGCGGCCACGGCGATCAGCCAGGGCGGCATTTCGATCGGGTCGATCACGGGCAACGGCACCGATGGTTCGCTGGCTTCCGACTACACACTCTCCAGCACCACGGCATCGACCGGCACGGGCGTTGCCAGCATTACGCCGGCGACCCTGACTGCCACCGCATCCATCGGCGGCACGACCACCAAGGTCTATGACGGCACGACGGCAGCTACCGGTGCCACGGTCAGCGGCAGCATCACCGGCGGCGCCATTACCGGCGATACGCTGGCGTTGAACACCTCGGGCATCAGCCTGAATTATGATGTGCCGACCACCAGCGCGACCACGATTTCGGCAACCGGTAATGCGTCGGTCACGGTTTCGAGCAGCGATGCTGGCAGCCTGGCCAGCGATTACACGCTGACCCAGCCGACGATTACGCCGGTTGCCGGCACGATCACGCCGGCACCGACGCCGACGCCCACTCCGACGCCGACCCCTACTCCAACACCGACGCCGACCCCTACTCCAACACCGACGCCGACGCCTACACCTACGCCGACCCCAACACCGACGCCGACGCCGACGCCTACACCGACGCCGACTCCAACACCGACGCCAACACCGACGCCGACGCCGACGCCGACGCCGACCCCAACACCGACGCCGACCCCAACACCGACGCCCGCACCGATACCAAGCCCGGTCTTGTTCATACAACAACCGAGCACCGATCCCTGTGCATCGCCGGGCTTGCCGATGGCGGGTTGCGGCAGCAAGCCGGTCGACATTCTCCCCATCAATGGTGGAGGCAATGCGGAATCCGGTTCGCCGGTTCACGTGATCGACGGTGGCGTGCGTCTGCCTGATAATGTCGTCAACGTCGGCCAATGAAGACGGTGGCCATCGTGAATCAACTAGATAAAAACGGAATAACCCAGAGGCAATACCCAATGACACGCAAACTCATCAAACGTGCACCCTTGCTGGCCCTGTCGTCCCTGCTGGCCGTTGCGGCCCAGACGGCGGGTGCGCAACAGATTCCCAACGCCGGGACACTGCTGCAGCAGAACCAGCCGCCCAAACAACCGGTACCGTCGACCAACGGCACGGGCCTGACCATCGAGCAAAGCAACGGCAGCGCCTTGCCGGCGACGGCGCCTTTCGAGGTCAGCCGCATCGAGATCGAAGGCAACACCCAGTTCGACAGCGCCACCCTGCATGCGCTGGTGGCCGACGTCGAAGGCAAGAGCCTGAACCTGACACAACTCGGCGAGACCGCCGACCGCATCACAAGCTATTACCACGACCATGGTTTCCCGCTGGCGCGCGCCGTCATTCCGGCGCAATCGGTGAAGAATGGCGTGGTGCGCGTCATGGTCATCGAAGCGCGCTTCGGCAAGGTCAAGCTCGACAACCACAGCCGTGTCGACGACACATTGATCTTGTCCACCCTCATGCCCTTGCAAAGCGGGCAGCAGATCGAACAGGGCGCGCTCGACCACAGCCTGCTGCTGCTCTCCGACATTCCCGGCGTGGTCGACAATGCCACCCTCAAACCCGGTGATGCCGTCGGCACGTCCGACCTCGACGTACAAACCAGCACCGACAGTGCCGTAACAGGCAATGCCGCGCTGGACAATTACGGCAACCGCTACACCGGCCGCATCCGTCTGGGTGGTGGCGTCAACGTGATCGACCCGCTGCACCATGGCGACGTGTTGAGCGTCAACGGCCTCACCACCGGCAGCGACATGAATTACGGCCGCATCGGCTACGACTTCCTGTTGAACGGTTATGGCACGCACCTGGGCGCATCCTACTCGGCCATGCATTACACGCTGGGCGACAACCTGTCTGCGCTCGACGGCCACGGCAATGCCGACGACGCCAGCCTCTGGGTCAAGCATCCGTTCATCCGTAGCCGCAACGTCAACTTCTATGGCCAGGTCGAATACGACCACAAGGTGCTCAAGGACGATATCGGTGCCACCAATATCGAAACCGACCGCCACCTCGACGAAGTCACGGCCAGCCTGCTGGGTGACTGGCGCGATGCCGGCGGCGTCGGCTCGTGGAGCGTGGCGCTGACGCAGGGCCGGGTGGAGTTCGACAATGCCGCCGCACAAGTCGCGGACGCGGCCACGGCCGGCACGCAGGGTTCGTTCACCAAGTGGCTGCTTAACGCCAACCGCGAACAAGTCATCGGCCAGGGCAACAGCCTGTACGTCGCCTTGTCGGCGCAATGGTCCAACACCAACCTCGATGCCTCGGAAAAGATGGTGGCCGGCGGCGCCTACACGGTGCGCGCCTACGACATGGGTGTACTTTCCGGCGACAACGGCATCCTGGGCAACATCGAATGGCGCCACGACTTTGGCCAGTTGGCCGGTGGCCAGACGCAGGGCATCGTCTTCTTCGATACCGAACACATCAGCATCGATGAGACGACCTGGGCGCCGGGTGCGAACAGCGCCAACCTGAGTGGTGCCGGTGTCGGCTTCAACTGGTACGGTCCGGCACGGTCGATGATCAAGGCCAGCCTGGCCGCACCGGTCGGCTCCAAGCCAGACCTGCTGAAGTCGCGCAGCGGCGGACGTGGATGGATTGAGCTGGATATGGCATTCTAAGGACTGGTTAACCATATTCTTACAATCCGATGAGTGCGAACTTCGTCGGCGTCACCGGGCTGCCACGGTCCGGTTCGACGCTGCTTTGCCAAATGCTGGCCCAGCATCCCGAAATCCAGTGCGAGGGGCATAGTTCGCCCCTGTGCAACATGCTGCTCGGCATCCGCCGCATGGTCAGCGATGACCAGTTTTTCCTGGCCCAGCTCGATCAGCACTTCGATCAGAGCTATGCCAACTTGAGCGGCGCGATGCGCGGCTTCCTCCAGGGTTGGCATGCCGACCAGGGCAAGAAGGTGGTGGTCGACAAGAACCGCGCCTGGCTGCACATGATCGAGATGCTGCTGCAGATCGCGCCCGAGGCGAAGCTCATTGTCTGCCTGCGCGAGCTGGGGCAGATTTATGGCTCGATCGAAGCGCGGCACCAGAAGACCATTCTGATCGACTTCATCGACCACCTGGCCGACTACGACCGCTTCGGCCGCGCCGACATGCTGTTCGCCAAGGACAAGGCCATCGGCGCGCCCTTGATTTCCATCCATGCGGTGGAAGATTTGCCGGCCCAGGTGCGCGAGCGCCTGTATTTCCTGCGCTTCGAAGACTTGATGGAGCGGCCGGTGCAATGCATGTCGCACATTTATTCCTGGCTCGGTTTGTCGCCGCACGAGATCGACCCGAACCAGCTTGTTGTGGGTGCGCATGAGAGCGACAGCCACTACCGCATGAAGTACTCGCACAAGCAGTCAGGCAGTATCGTCAAGCCGCAGCGGCACGAGATTGCGCCGCGTATCCAGGCGCAGATCCAGGGTGCCTATTCCTGGTATTACCAGCTCTATTATCCGCATCTGCTTGGCGCTGCATGAGGTGACGCGATGCGGGCCCGGTTGCACCTGGGCGTAATCGGGTTGTTTCCCTGTTCAAAATCTTCGACAAGCGAGGTAACGCAAGTTGCTTCGTGTAATATTGCTGACGAAGCAATATCGACGAAGTGGGTCATGTGAACAAAGGGAGGATTGATTTGGATAGCCGCAAATTTCACTTCATAACAGGTTTGCCGCGTTCCGGCTCCACCTTGCTGTCGGCCCTGCTGCTGCAAAACCCGGCCTTCCATGCCGGCATGACCAGCCCGGTGGGCACGCTGTTTACCAGCTTGCTGAGCCAGTTCAGCGCGGGTAGCGAATTCGGTCCGGTGATCTCACACGAGCAGCGCCGGCGCCTGCTGGGTGGCCTGTTCGAAAATTATTACGCCGATCACGCCAACCGGCGCGTTATCTTCGACACCAACCGCATGTGGGCGTCCAAGTTGCCGGCCGTGATTGACCTTTTCCCCAATGCCAAGATCGTCGCCTGTGTACGCAATGTTGCCTGGGTGATGGACAGCATTGAACGCCTGTACCGCGCCAACCCCTATGAAAACACCAAGCTCTTCGTCGACGACGTGGAGCGCAACACCGTCTATAGCCGTGTCGACACGCTGGCCCAGCGCAACCGCCTGGTCGGGTTTCCCTGGGCCGCGTTGAAGGAGGCTTACTACGGCGAACACGCCAAGTCCATGCTGGTGGTGGACTATGACCTGTTGACCCAGGCGCCGGAAAAAGTGCTGCGCCTGGTCTATGAATTCCTTGGCGAGCCCTGGTATGAGCATGATTTCGAAAACGTCGAATACGACGCCCCTGAATTCGACCAGGCACTGGGCCTTTCGGGCCTGCACCGTGTGCGGCGCAAGGTGAGCGTACAGGCACGCCGCACCATCCTGCCGCCGGATTTGTTCGAGCAATATGCCAAGCTGGCATTCTGGGATGACAGCGTGGGTAGCGATGCGCAGGTGATACGGTCGAAGCCGAATTGATCGTGCCTGACAACCCGTATGCCGGCCCGGCTTCGGAAGTCAGTGGTGCCAAAATTCGACCGGAACCCAAAGACCGGGCTGCGATGACCTATTCCAATGGTTTGCTCGATCTCGCGCTGGACCAGGCCGGCGTTTACTGGCGCAATCCGATCATTGCGTTGGTTTTGTGTGCACTGATCTGCTGGGCTTCTTATGACGGTTCACTGGACAGGGCAGGAGGCTTTCATGTCGACACATTTCTGTCTACGCTCGCGACTTTTTTGGCGCTGATCGTTGGCTCGGCCGCATTGATTCCGTTTTTATTGGCTGCATTCGCGATATGGCGCGGTTCGTCGGAGGCGGTGGTTGGCCCATTTCAAATTGAATTGTCCGAAGATGGTGTAACGCGCGAAACCAGTACGCAGAAGTTGCTGATCAAATGGCGTGGTGTTCATGCCGTACGCATGGGGCGATGGTATATGCGAATCTACATTACCCCCAGCATGTACCTGCTCATACCTCGTCGGGCTTTTATCCTGGAGCACGAGGCAGAAGACTTTTTTCGAACCGCGAAGCATTACCTGGAGTTGGCAACGCCGTCAAAGCAGGCCAGGAAATAAGGCTCACTGCACAATTCCATGTCCGAATCCGGCGCGCGCAATCCGCGCCGAACTTCCATACTGCCTTCATCGCACATCACACCATGGAGGCAACATGCACAGCGCCATCGAACCGGCCATTCTTTACTTCGGCACACCCGTAGTCATCGTCGGCACCCTGAACGAAGACGGTACGCCCAACCTCGCACCGATATCGTCCGTGTTCTGGCTCGGCTGGCGCTGCGTGATCGGCGTCGGCGCGGGTAGCAAGACGGCGCAGAACCTGCCGCGTGCGCGCGAGTGCGTATTGAACTTGCCGTCGGTGCAGGAAGTCGAGGGCGTCAACCGTCTGGCGCTGACCACGGGCGCCAACCCGGTACCCGAAGTGAAGGCGGCGCGCGGCTATCGCCATGTGAAGGACAAGTTTGCCGCCGCCGGCTGGGCGCAAGTGGCGTCCGAGACCGTTGATGCGCCGCGTGTGCGGCAATGTCCGGTGCAGTTGGAGGCTGCGGTTGAGGCGGTGCACAGCATGGCCGACGATGACGACGCCTTGCGTGGCTGGCTCTTGACGGTCGAGCTGCGCATCAAGCGTGTGCACGTCGAGCAGGGCTTGTTGATGGACGGCGCGGAAAACCGCATCGACCCCGACAAATGGCGCCCCTTGATCATGAGCTTCCAGAAGTTTTATGGGCTCGAGGCGGAACAGGCGCATGCGTCGACCCTGTCGCGCATTCCCGAGGCGATGTACCGCAGCCCTGAGGTGGACCGGGCACGCCGGGAATGGTTGGAACGGCAAGAATTGAAGCGCGCCTGACCCCGCTGGCACGGTGTTTGCGAAAGATGATGTGCACAGACCTCGATATAGGCCTTGAATCAGCAGGTTTACACCCACATAAGACCCTACGCAGGTTCTTTGCTTGTGGCAAACTTGTAAAATTCGTTTTTCGAGTCTGTAACAATTCACTTTTAACAACGGAACACCATGCCATCGCGCGTTTTCATTGCCATTGCAGTCAGCCTGATCGGCTTGCTGCATCTCTACATTGGCTGGCAGCTCTTGCCTGATTTGCCCGGCCCGTATTTCCTGAAAATTCTCGGTGGCCTCTGGCTTGCCGCATCGTTCGTGCTGGTTCCTTCGGGCTTGCTGGCACGTGCCATTCGCACGCAACCGCTGGCGGATCGGCTGGCTTGGAGCGGCATGCTGGCCATGGGGTTTTTTTCATCGCTGCTGGTGCTGTCCTTCGTGCGCCAGATTGTGCTGCTGGTGGTGATGCTGGCCGATATGGTGAGGCCGACCCTGGTTGCCGATAGTGCGCTGGCCGTACCCTTCCTGGCGCTGGCTGTGACCGTGGTAGGCTATTTCAATGCGCGCCGCGTGGCGGCCGTGCGCAAAGTGGAAGTGCCGATTGCCGGTCTGCCGTTCAATCTGGAAGGCTTCACGATTGCCCAGATCAGCGACATCCACGTGGGGCCAACGATCAAGCGCGATTATCTTGATGCGATTGTCGACAAGGTCAATGCCCTGGGCGCAGACATGGTGGCTGTAACGGGGGACCTGGTCGATGGCAGCGTCGAGCAATTACGCGAACACACCGCGCCGTTATCAAGGTTGGCGGCGCGTCATGGCGCGTTCTTCGTCACCGGCAATCATGAATATTATTCGAACGCGCCGGCCTGGGTGGCGGAAGTGCGGCGGCTTGGCTTGACGGTGCTGATGAACCAGCACGTGCTGCTGCGCCATGAAGGTGCCACCTTGCTGGTGGCGGGGGTGACGGATTACACCGCACACCAGTTCGACGAGGAACAACGCAGCGACCCGCATGGGGCGCTCAAAGGCGCGCCGAACGTGCCCGTCAAGCTGCTGCTGGCGCATCAGCCACGCTCTGCCATTGCGGCGGCCGATGCGGGGTACGACCTGCAATTGTCCGGCCACACGCATGGCGGGCAATTTTTTCCGTGGAATCTGTTTGTGCCTTTGCAACAGCCTTTTACTGCCGGCTTGAACCGCTTGCACCAGCTTTGGGTGTACACCAGCCGCGGCACGGGTTATTGGGGGCCGCCAAAGCGCTTGTTGGCACCATCGGAAATCACGCACTTGACGCTGGTCGCCGCAAAATAATTCTCTTCGGCAATGATTTGTCATGCTGGGGTCACATGGGCGAGGCATACTGCAAGCCTCCTCGTCCATTCTGATACCTCCTTAAGAATGGAATTAGCCGCTCCCGATTGGGTGAGCGGCTTTTTTTTGTCCATATTCCATTAACAATAAGGTTACATATGTTACGTAATTGGAATTTCTGATTTACATTTGCACTCTACACTCGGGCATCCCTTTACACCGAGCAAGCAGTGCCCATGTCCGAACCCAAGTCCTATGCCCTGGTGGAGCAAGCTGCAGCCCTTATCCGGCAAAGGCAATACCAGGAAGCCTTTCAATGCGCGCAGGATGCGATCAAGACGGGTGACAACAATCCCAACGCCTACTTCATCTTGGGTGTGACGCTGTTGCACCTGGGGTATTTACGCGAATCGATAGTCGCGTTCAAGAGAACCCTGGTCCTCGAGCCCTTGAACAGCCATGCGCTCAATAATATTGGCACGGCGCACCGCCGTCTTGGTTTGTTGATCGAAGCAGCGCAATTTCACCGTCAAGCCATCCACATCCAGGCCGACCATGTCGGCGCGCGCGTCAATCTGGCCGGCATTCTGTGCGACTTGCATCAATATGCCGAAGCTGCAGAGCAATGCCGGATTGCTGTCAATATCGATGGCGCAATGCCGGAGGCACATCACGGACTGGCTGAAGCCTTGCGTGGATTGGATAAGACGGAGGAGGCGAAAGTGCACTATCGCAAGGCGCTGGAACTGGCGCCGGGGCTGGAGCTAAGCCAGCGCCGCCTGGCCGAGCTTTTGGCTGCTGGCAATCCTTGATCGACGTGCCGCCTGGCCGGGTCAGGACAGCAGGGCCTTGACGCGGCGCGAGACGAGAATGGGCAGGTAGTCTTGCACGCTGGCACGGTCTTTCAGATGGGCCAGGATGTCTTCGTAGAGTGGTTCGACTTCAGCGATGGAACGGCTGGTTTCATTGGCGAGCATGCCGATGATGCGTTCGTGCTGGGTTTTTTCTTCGGAATTGGAATACGGTGAGGCGTGTGTAGCGTGTGTGGCAGGGCTGGGCATTACAAAATGCTGTTTGCGCAGGTCCATGAATCGTCCCGGTTTCAAGGGTGATCAAGCTGCTACCGCTGGTTTGCGGCGAGCGAGTTTTGATCGTAGTCGAATTTCCGGAAATGTCCTTGGCAGACAGTCAAGTAGTGGAACAAGCTGCGTAGTTTAACAGAGCGGCGCTGCAGGCGCTTCACCTATTAAATTATTGCTATTGCGCCATGTTTCTCGCTAAGATTCGGGTTCAACCCGTTCCAGGGAGGAACATGCTGCAAGGACTGACCCGGCTCGTGCAAGGCCCGGCGCGCTGGCATGCCGCCATCGGCGGCGTGTTTGCGCTTGCGCTGGCCGGCGAAATGTTCGGCTTGCATGCATTGGACACGGCCGAGTCGCGCCTGGCCGACGTCTACATGCGCCATCACGCAGACGACTTCAAGGCCGACCCCAATGTGATCGTGGTCGATATCGACGACAGGGCCATGCGCGAGATGGAAGATGTCGCCGGCCTGTGGGCCTGGCCGCGCGAAATCCATGCCGACCTGCTCGACGCGCTGGCCGAATTCAAACCGCGCGCCGTGGTGTTCGATATTGCGTTCACCGAACATGACATCAAGCGGCCAAAGAGCGACGGCCGCCTTTCCGAAGCCCTGGCCGACTCACCCAATGCCTATCTCGGCGCTTCGCTCTTGCCGAATGAAGGCGGAAAGCCCCAATTGATCGCCTCGGTGCAGCAGGCCTTCGGCATTGCAAAGACGGGCAGGGCCGATGCCGCAGCAGTCATGCTCCTGCCGCATGCAGTCGATCCCAAGTTGTGGCGCCTCGGCCTCGACAATACCGAGGTCGACGCAGACGGTGTGGTGCGCCACCACCGCATGTTTGCCGACGTGGGCGGCTGGCGCATTCCTTCCTTGCCGGCGCGCGTGGCAATGGACCTCGGCGTTGCCTTGCCGCCTGAAAATGTGTTCCTGATGAACTGGCCGAAAAGCGAGACCCGGCAGCGCTACTCCTATGGCGCGCTCTATCAAAAACTGCTCAATGAACGTCCGGGCATGACGGCGGCGCAGGTGCAACCGCTCGCCGACGAATTGCGCGGCAAGGTCATCCTGATCGGCTCGTCGGCCACCAGTAACTTCGACCACCATTTGACACCTTTGGGCGCGAGTTCGCCCGGCGTGGATTTGCTCGCCAACGAGATCGACAACCTGCTCAACCACCATACCGTGCGGCCGTTGTCGCCCGGGTGGCCATTTGGTTTCGGCGTGCTGCTGCTGGCCTGGCTTTCCCTGGCGTTTGCGCGCCGCCTCAACCCGCTGGCCATCGGTGCCGGCTTGCTGGTGCTGACGCCGTCGACCCTGTATTTCGCCGATTTCGCGCTGGCGCGACTGTTTCTGCTGCCCTTGCTGACGCCGCTACTGTTTGCCTGGGCGTGGTACCTCACTGCCGCCGTGGCCGGTTACCTGCGCGAACGCCGCTCGCGCGATAAGGCGGTGGCGCTGTTCGGCCGCTTCCTCAATCCGGCTGTGGTTGGAAAGCTGGTCGACAAGGGCGAGACCATCGACAGCATGTCGGGCCGCAGCAGCGAAGTGACGGTACTGTTTTCCGACATCCGCGGTTTTACCACCCTGTCTGAAACGACGGCGCCGCAAAAGGTGGTGGACTTGCTCAACCGTTACTTCGAACGCCAGGTTGAAGTGGTGTTCCGCCACGGCGGCACGCTCGACAAATTCATCGGCGATTGCATCATGGCGTTCTGGGGCGCACCGATTGCCGACCCGGCGCATGCCAGGCGTGCCGTGGCGGCGGCCATCGAGATGCAGGAAGTGCTGCTGCAATTCCGCAAGGAGCTCGAAGAAGAGGGCAATGAGTTGGCCGATCTCGACGTTGGCATCGGTGTACACACTGGTAGTGCTGTGGTAGGCTTTATCGGCGCCAAGCGCAAGCTCGATTACACCGCCATTGGCGATACGGTCAACCTGGCGAGCCGCATCGAAGGCTTGACCAAGGGCGTGGCGCGCGTGCTGGTCAGCCGTGAAACCATGCAAGCCTGCGCCAGTGCCGGCGACCTCGAATTCGAATTACGTGGCGCCTTTGCCGTCAAGGGCAGGGTGGCCGAGGTGGAACTTTACGAGCCTAAAAAGGCATAAGGGATAGACAGATGAAAATTTCCAGGATTGTTGGCCTTGGCCTGCTGTTTGCAGGCGGCCTGGCTTCCGGCGCTGTATCGGGTGATGCTGCCCGTGTCACGCGCGATACTGAACTCCATGCGGACTTCCAGTCAGACTCCGCCACCATCGGCGAACTGCCGGCCGACATGCACGTGGAAGTGCTGCAGCGTCACGGCGCCTGGTCGCAGGTGAAGGCGCAAGGCAAGACCGGCTGGGTGCGCATGATGGCATTGGATATGAACGCTGGAGGAGGCTCCGGTGGCACCATGAACCTGGCTTCGGCTTCGGGGCGCAAGTCCGGTGCCGGTACGGAAACCAATGCGGTGCGTGGCCTGGGTGCAGCGATCGAAGGGGCCAGCCCTAACGCAGACGCATTTGGCAAGATGCAATCGCTCGCGGTGCCTGCTTCGCAGGGGCAGAGCTTTGCGCAAAAGGCCGGTGCACGCCAGAACCAGGTTGCCTATCTGAACAAGCCGGCAGGTTGAGGAGGAAGACATGAAACAGATCAAACACATTCTCTCCGCCTGCGCTGTTCTGCTCGCCTGCGGCAGTGCCCACGCACAATTCAACATGAAGTTGCCCAACGTCGGTGGCATGGACGCCAACAAGATGCTGAACAATGCCAAAAACATGCAGGACATCGACCAGCCGCATGAAATCGAAATCGGCCAGCAGTTCGCGTCGGTGTTGCTCGGCGCGCGCCCGCTGTATGCCGACCAGCGCGCCCAGCGCTATATCAACGACCTGGGGCGCTGGCTGGCTTCGCAATCGGAACGTCCTGACCTGCCATGGACCTTTGCCGTCATCGACGATCCGAGCTTCAATGCCTTTTCCACACCGGGCGGCTATGTGTTCGTCACCAGCGGCCTGCTGCAGCAATTGCATAGCGAGTCGGAACTGGCCGGGGTGTTGGGCCATGAAATCGGCCATATCATCCACAAGCATTATTTGAAAGCAGTGAAGACCCAGGCGGGCATGTCCATGGTCACGGACAACATCCGCGCCAATTCGCAATTGAAGGCAATGGTGCTCGACCTGGCGAAGAATGCCTTCACCAAGGGCCTGGATCGCGAAGACGAATTCGACGCCGATGCCGTGGGCGTGGTGATTGCAGCGCGCGGCGGCTTTGACCCGTTCGGCCTGCCTTCCGCACTACAGATACTGGAACAGCATGAAGGCCAGGGCGACAGCTTCTCGCTGGCATTCGATACCCACCCGCAGCCGTCTGCGCGCATCGAACGCCTGGATGCCTTGATCCAGAAACGCTTCGACAATTTCAACGGCGCCATCGGCCCGGCGCCGATGCAACGGCTCAAAGAGTATTGATCGAGGAAGATGTCCCGCAGCCAGCGACTGCTAGACCTGCTGCAGATCCTGCGCCGCCACCGTTTTCCGGTGGCGGGCAGTGCCTTGGCCGAGGAGCTCGGCATCAGCTTGCGTACGCTGTACCGCGATATCGCCACGCTGCAGCAGCAGGGCGCGAACATCGCGGGTGAAGCCGGCATGGGCTATGTGCTCAAGCCCGGCTTCACCTTGCCGCCCCTGATGTTCACCGAAGAAGAGATCGAAGCACTGGTGCTCGGTTCACGCTGGATTGCCGAGCGCGCCGACGCACGCTTTGGCGCCGTGGCGCGTGATGCACTGGCCAAGATCGCTGCGGTGCTGCCGCCGGAGTTGCGCGAGTCGCTTGATGCCTCCACGCTGTTGATCGGGCCGGGCAAGCCGCTCATGCGCGGCGATATCGACTTGCCGGCCCTGCGCCGTGCCATCCGCAATGAGCGCAAGCTGTCCGTGACTTATCGCGACGTTAATGGCGTCGAATCGGTGCGCACGCTGTGGCCGTTTGCGCTGGCGTTCTTCGACAATACCGAACTCGTGGTCGCGTGGTGCGAGATGCGGCGCGACTTCCGCCATTTCCGCGCCGACCGGATTGCTTCACTGCAAGTGCTGGACGAGCGCTACCCGCGCCGGCGTGCCGCCCTGCTCAAGGAATGGAATAGCCTGCGCCAGGCATACCAGGCTGCTGACAGAAACTGACAGCGGCTACTTTTACGATGGTTCCTGTTCTCTCTCACAACCACCAGGAGCCATCATGAAAGACATGAATATGATTTTGCTGTACGTCGATAACCCGCCGGCCAGCGCAAAGTTCTATGCCAGCCTGCTCGACAAGCAGGCACTCGATGTTGCCCCCACTTTCGCCGTGTTCATGCTCGATTCGGGCGTCAAGCTGGGATTGTGGTCAAAGCATACGGTGGAACCTGCTTCAACGCCGGTGGGCGGCAGCGAACTTGGATTTTCGGTTGGCGGACGCGAGCTTGTTGATGCGCACTACGAAGCCTGGGGGCGCATGGGCTTGAAGGTGCTGCAGGAGCGCACGGAGATGGACTTTGGTTACACCTTCGTGTCGCTCGATCCAGACGGGCATCGCCTGCGCGTGTTTGCATTGAATCCACAGTAAGCCGGTGCAACCGTGGATACGATGATCTATTTCCTGTCGATGCCGCTGTGGACGGTGGTATCACCATCGTTGATCAGCACCTTCTGGCGGATCGCGGAAATTTTCCATCCTTCGGCGTCGCGCCTGAAGCCGAAGAAATAGAGGCAATGGGTGTTGAGCGTGCGGCCATCGGTGCTCTTGCGAAAAATCACGCAAGACACGGTGGCTTGCGCACTGTCGCCATCGGCCTCTATAACATGGTTGCCCATCAGGTGCTGCGTCGCCAGCGGCGTCAGCGCCTTCTTGCGTAACTCGACGAAGCGCTTGGCCGTCAGTGTTTCCGGCGGTGTGCCGCGCAGGTCGGAATAGTCGGTGTCGATCTTGCTGCACAGGCAGGCCTGCATGCTTTGCCAATCCTTGAGATCGAAGCTGTTGGCAAAGCGGTTGACCAGATCGCGGATCAGGTTATGGTCGTCGATGCCGGGCGCGTCCCGGTGCTGTTCTGTCGGGTCTGTCTTTTTCATCGATTCCTTTTCCAAGCCTTTCTGCGCCGCGATTTTCCATGCTGCTTCCACGGCTGGTCGCATCAAGCCAGTTCTGGCCTGCGCCAGTTTGAGCAGTACGTAAGGATGCTTGAGGTAGTGATCGGTCAGATAAAACACGTCGGGGTAGGTCGCCATCAGGCGCTCACGTTCTTCCCATTCGCATTTCAAGACCACGGTCTCACCATCTTCCCATAGCCGTGCCATGAGTTTGCCTCGCACCTTGAGTGCAGGTGTGCCGTACGATGTCGACTCTTCCACGCCCGGCAGCGTGAGGGCGAATTCGACCAGGTCGGCGTAGCTCAGGCCGCGCTTGGCAGGCATCAGTCACGCTCCATTTCCTCTTTCGGCATGACCTCGGTGCCCTTGCCATAGGTGACCAGCATCAGGCGGCATGCACTCGTGGTGCGCGCGGTGTGCCAGGTGCCTTGCGGGATCAGGAAACTGTCGCCGGCTTGCAATGCAACCACGCTTTCTGCTGCGGCGGCATCGCTGCCGTTACGCAAAACGAGGTCGGCCCGGCCTTCCAGCAGGCAGGCCAGCTCGTCCCCGTGCGGATGCATTTCCCAGGTCGCCCAATCTGCATCGAAGGCGAACGAGGAGACCAGGATGTGGCCGAAGCGTGCATTCATTTCCTCGGGCGAGAGCGACCACAGTCTGTCGGCGGCGATGGTTTCCGCTTTGCCTTGCGCGTTGAAATGCAGGTGTTCGTTGGCGAGGTCGAACGCACCTGGAATTGATTGGTTCATCGGCTCGATTCCTGTTCCGGAGTTGAGAGAGCCATTGTAAAACAGCCGGCATGCACTTCGCTCGCAGGGCGTCTACCTGTCAATCTTGACAGTTGTCTGTGGTTCAGGCTTTGCCAGATCATGCAGGAAAACAGGTCCGAAGTCATGAAGGATCGTTAAGTTTTAGATTGCGCAATATTTCACAAATAATCCGTCAAAACAAGGGGAGGGGGACGCGAAGCGTTCGGCTGCACGACATCTGCTTCGTCCACTTGTCGTGTTCCATTTCAGTGTTCCATTCCCATTTCAAACGTTCTGCGATACCTAGACAGGAGACACGCGCATGGCCAGTCCGAAATCGAAGGAAGATCCCGTTCGCCCGCTGAGCAAGGCGGAAAAGCATCTGGTGCAGTACATTGACGAGCATTGGAATCGCGAGCAAGCCTTGTCGGAATTGCGCGGCGCCCTGCAGACCGCGATCGAGATCGAGCTGGCGACGGTGCCGATCTACCTGTTCACCTATTACTCGATCGACCGTACGCCGAAGAACCAGGCTTTTCCCGCAACCGAACTGTCGCGTTTTGCCGACCGCGCCGGCGGTATCATCATGAGCGTGGCGGTGGAAGAGATGCTGCACATGTCGCTGTCATCGAATGTGCTGTATTCGCTGGGCACGCTGCCCCAGCTCTATCTGCGTTCACCCGCGCCTTACCCGACCGACTTGCCGGGCCACGCCAAGCTGGGGCCGGACCACAAACCGCTGGCGCTGCCGCTGGCCAAGTTCTCGTTCGAGCAGTTGTGGCATTTCCTCGAGATCGAATACCCCGCGACGGCCGATGCGCCGCCCGAGGGCAGCAACTGGAAAACCATCGGCCAGATCTATTCCTACGTGCGCTGCATCATCAGTTCGCGCTACATCACCGACAAGGACTTCCAGCAAGGCAAGTCGCCGTCGCAAATCCAGCCGACCAACTATTCGCCCAACAATATCGATACCGTTTATCCGAATGCAGGATTCGACAAGGCGTGCCCGGTACCGGTGCCGGCGCCCGGTTCTGCCGCGAAGGTGGCGGTGTACCCCAGCCATGGCGACAGCCATGCCGGCCGCAACGAACTGATTACCATCACCACGCGCAAAGAAGCATTGCAGGCGATCCAGACCATCGATGCACAAGGCGAGGGGTTCGGCCCGCACAAGTTCGACGATAGTTCGCACATGGAACTGTCGCACTACTACAAATTCCTCACGCTGCAGGCGCAACTGGACGGCTATGCAGCCAACCGCGAAAAGCTGCCGGCGCATCCGCACCCGCCCGCACCGGCCGAGCGCCAGTTCAGCCGCCAGGAACTGGCGCAGATCGTGTACGACTTTCCCGACAATCCGATCTCGGCACTTTACCCGCCAGGACGGCGCGAAGCGGCCGACATCGTCAGCGGTTTGTACCAGTACATGCTGATCCTGACCGAGAGTATTTTCCTGTGCGCACCAGGCGAGCAAAAGCGCTATTTCAACCAGGCGCTGCATCGTTCAATGATCTGGGTGCTGGACAAGCTGTGCCGCACCATGCAGGGTATTCCCTTGTATGGCGACGACGTCAATGGCAGCGGCCGGCGCCTGGCCCCCACCTTTGAGAACATCAATCTCGGCACACGCGACCAGGCCTTCGGCAACCTGTGCGCCATGGTCGCGGCGATGGATGCCAAGTATGGCAACGAAACCTGGTACAACAGCGACCTCAAGGGCTACATCGACATGATCCCGACGCTGCCGGACGTCAGCGGCCTGTGGCTGGCCGAGCCGCAGCAGCCCAGCCTGGGCAAGACCGGATGTGAAGTGTCGAAGTACCAGGGTATTCCGAAATTCCCCGCCGCCCCGCCTGCGCCGGGCGACCTGTTCCCCGGCGAAGCACCGCATGCCTGCCTCGGTCTCAATTCGTGCAAGAACCAGGGACGCACGCGCGACAACGCCTGCGCCGGCCAGGGCTACTGCTCGACCGCGCTCGAATTCAACTACGCCACGCCGGATTCACCGTTCGTGTCGGACCACACTTGCCACGTCAAGAACAATTGCGCCGGCCAGGGCGGTTGCGGCCTTTATGGCACGGGCGAAGAACAGAACCGGCCTGGCAGCAATGCCTGCGCCACGCTGGGGTCGTGTGCCACGCCGATCAACGCGGAGCGCTTTTCCACCGATGGCCCGAACCGCGGCAAGGGTGTGTGGCAGCGTGCGCGTGAAGTGTTCACCGCCGAAACCTGGCCCAAACTGCGCAAGGCCAATCCTAAGCTCCCGGCCAAGCCGCCGCTGCCCAATCCGATCTTCCAGTATGGCCCGACCATCGAATGGATCCAGGAATACAGCGGCGAAGGCATGACGGCTTGCGGTTCAAGCGGCATGAGCGGCGCAGGCAGCTGTAGCTGAGCGCAATGGCGCTATCGACTGTGCAGGGAAGCAAGCTGGGGTTCGGCCTCGGCTTGCGCAACAGCCACTTCGAACACATCCTGGCCGAGCGGCCTGCAGTGGACTGGTTCGAAGCCATCTCGGAAAACTTCATGGACTCGGGCGGCCGCCCGCGCGCCATCCTGCGCCGCATTGCCGAGCATTACCCCATCGTGCTGCACGGGGTGTCGCTCTCGATCGGCGGCACCGACCCCTTGAGCCGGACCTATCTGGCGCGCTTGAAGCACCTGGCCGACGAGGTGCAGGCGCGCTGGGTGAGCGACCATTTATGCTGGACCGGTGTGCTGGGTAACAACAGCCACGACTTGCTGCCCTTGCCCTTGAACGAGGCCACGCTGGCGCATGTCACGGCGCGCGTGCATGAAGCACAAGACCTGCTCGGCCGTTCGCTTGTGCTGGAAAACCCCAGCACCTATGTGCGCTTTCGCGGCACCACCATGGACGAGCCCGAATTTCTTGCCGAGCTGTGCCGTGCCACCGGTTGCCGCCTGCTGCTGGATGTGAACAACGTCTACGTCAGTTGCTTCAACGCCGGCACGGACCCGTGGGAATACCTTGCGCGCTTTCCGTTTGAACACGTGGTCCAGATGCACCTGGCGGGGCACCAGCATTGCGGCACCCACATCGTCGATACGCACGACAGCCCGGTCTGCGATGGCGTATGGCGGTTGTTTCACTCGGCTTGGCAAAAGAGCGGTGGTGCCTCCACTTTGCTCGAATGGGATGGCGACGTGCCGCCGTTTGCGCGTGTGCAGGAAGAATTGATGCTGGCGCAGCGCGTGGCCGATGGTGACTTTCCCGTTGTTGCCCCAAACACGCCGGAAAATGCCGACGCGCTTTCCACGCCAGTCGATTTTCTCGTTCCTTCCATCATGGGCGATAGCGCCCTGCATGCCGCATGAATACCGACCTGCGCCAATTGCAGCAATGGATGCAGGGAAGCCTGATCGAACCTGGTGCAGTAGCGGCGGCGGACATTGCGGATGTCATACTGCCCGGACCGAGGATGGCGGCATCGGCCTGTCTCGCGGTCTACCAGCGCAGCTACATCCTGCGTTTGCGCAAATGCCTGGAAGAGCAATTCCCCGCCAGCCGCCACGCGCTGGGCGCGCAACTGTTCGCCGACTTTGCCGACGAATATCTGCGCGACTATCCGTCGGACAGCCATACCCTGTATGACCTGGGCCGCCGCCTGGCGAAGTGGCTGGAAGAAAACCGTCCTGACCGTGACGAAGTGCCGGAACAGCGCGAGAGCTGGATCGATTTCATGGTCGACCTGGCCGGCTACGAATACGAGCTGTATCGGCTGTTCGATGCGCCCGGCCATGAAGGCAGCGCCTGGCCCGATGCTTCGGCCGAGGATGATGCGCTGGTCTTGCAGCCTTGCCTGTCGCTCGCCGTGCATCGCTTTCCGGCGGCCTGGTATTACCATGAAGTGCGGGCCGGCCGGGCCCCCGAATTCCCCGCTGCAGAGGTTTCGCATGTGGTCATGCTGCGCCGTGATTTCCTCACGCACACCTATCCTGTCACATCGCAGCACTACCGCTTCCTTCTGCTGCTACAGCAGACGCGGCATGTGCCGACCGCTTTGCGTGCCATCGCTGCGGAAAACGGCCGCGCCCTGGGGGAAGTGGAGAGTTCGTGGCGCGACGATGTGCGTGTGCCGTGGCTGGAAGCCGGGTTCTTCATCGAGCAAGCCCGCTAGCCCACGCATCAGGCGCTGCGGACCGGGATCAGCAACTCCGTCAGCAAGTCTTGTTGCGCCGTATTGTGCGGCGAGTTCAGGTAGGCTTCCAGGCTGGGGCGGTCGTCCGCTTCGTAACCAGATGCCGGCAGCCAGTTGGTGCACAAGGCGGTGAGCACGGCATTGATTTGTGTGTAGGGACCCCGCAACAGATACCTGGCGTAGCGCCCACCTGGTATGGTCATCGCGACCATGGCGGGGTCCAGAAGCGACTGCCCTGCCTCGCTGACCGCTGCGTAATAGGCGCAGCCCTCGGGCCCTTCATGGTCGCCTTCGATGATGCCATACCATATTCCGGTGGGATGGTTCCCTGCGATATCGACGAGCCGGCCGAAAGTGTGAGGTATGGTCACGGCAGGCCCGTCATGGCGCAATGCCTGCACCTCAACGGCGGGACGTTCGACGATCTGCACTTCGAATTCATTGGTTTCGGGTTTCATGGTCAATGCTACCTTTCTTTGGAAGTCACGCGGTGCGAGACCGGTGAATTGGGCGAAAGCGCGCGAGAAGGCTTGCGGGCTATCGTAGCCCGAATCGAAACTGATCTGCGTCACGCTGGCATCCCCTGTTCCGAGCAATTGCGCCGCCTTGGCCAGGCGCACGCGCCGCACCGTGGCTGCTACCGTTTCGCCGATCAAGCCGCGGTAGATGCGGTGGAAATGGAATGGCGAGAAGTGCGCCAGTGCAGCCAGGTCTTCCAGCCGGTGTTCGGCCAGCGGGTCGGCGAGAATGGCGGCCACGGCGCGCGAGATGCGCTCGCGGTAGTTGCGCTCGGGATGAGTGATATCCATGGAAGCGATTGTAATGCCGCTCCCAGGCGCAGACTTAGCAGACTTTGCGGAGTTGACTACCCCTTGCTTTACTCGATCAACTGTTGCAACAGGTAAAGCCGCTGGTAGATGCCGCCGGCGATTTCCATCAGTTGCTCGTGCCGCCCCTCCTCGGCAATGCGGCCGTGATTGAGTACGACGATGCGGTCGGCGTCACGTATGGTGGAGAGACGGTGGGCGATGGCAATGATGGTGACCCGGCCACGCAAGCCGGCCAGCGCGGTTTGCACCACCTGTTCGGTTTCGCTGTCGATATGCGAGGTGGCTTCGTCGAGGAACAGGATGGAGGGCTTGCCGGCCAGGGCGCGCGCGATGGCGATCAATTGCTTTTGCCCGGTCGACAGGCGTGCACCGCCTTCACCAAGCGGCGTGTCGTAACCGTTTTCGAGTGCGCAAATGAAGTCGTGCGCTTTTGCTGCACGCGCGGCGGCTTCGATGTCGGCCTGGGCAATGTCGCGTCCCATGGCGATGTTTTCTCGCGCGCTGGCGGCGAGCAGGAAAGGGTCTTGCGGCACCAGGCCGACGCGTTCTCGGAAGGTAGTGTCGCCGATTTTATCGAGCGCAAAGCCGTCTATCTCTATCGTGCCGCTCTGCGCATGATAGAAGCGCAGCAGCAGCGACAACAGGGTCGACTTGCCGCTGCCGGTGTGGCCGACAATACCGTAGAAGCCGCCGGCCGGAATCTTCAGGCTCAGGTCGTGCAGCACCGGCGTTTCCGCCGTATAACCGAAAGAAAGGTCGCGGATGACGACTTCGCCGGCGGCGATCGTGGCCGTGCCGTCGTTGAACTCGGGGCGGTTTTCCTTCAGCAGCACATTGACGCGCGCGCTGGAGATGACCGATTGCTGCAACTGGCTGAATTGCAGTGTGATCTGGATCAGCGGGTCGACCACGCGGCCGATGTAGCTGACGAAGGCATACAGGATGCCGGCCTCGAGCGTGGAAACCCGTGCTGTACCGAAGCTGTAGATCACCGCGACCAGCAGGAGGATGTTGAGCATGTCCAGCGCCGGACGCAGCAGCCAGGCATTGGCGCGCAATTCGCCGAGGCGCGATTCGTAGTGCGCCATGCCGGTGCCGGCGAAGCGCGCGTAAAAACGGCCCGTGGCATTGGTGGCTTGCAGCACGGCCATGCCATTGATCGACTCCGCCATTTGCGCATTGATGTCGCTGCGCAGTTCCCGTGAGCGTGTCACGGCGGGTGCGCTTTTCTTCTGGTAAAACCAGACGATCACGATCACCACGGGGATCAGTGCCGAGACGATCAGCATCAAATGCCAGTCGAGAAGCGCCATGGCGATCATGGCGCCGGTGATGACGATGCCGCTGTCGAGCATGACGAACAGCACCTGGATATACAGCGTCTTGACGGCTTCGGTGTCGTTGGTCACGCGGCTGACCAACTGGCCGGTGATGGCCTTGTCGAAGAAGGCCATGGGCAGGCGCATGACGTGGCCATAGACTTGCTCGCGCAGGCGCCGCACCGAGCGCATCGCCAGGCCGGCCAGGCGCAGCAATTGCAGGTAGCGCACGATGGAGGCGGTGCAGCCCGAGAACAGGCTCGCAGCGATGAGGGCGACCATTAATGTCCAGTCGAGCTGATGCGGCAAGAGGTAATTGTCGATCAGCGATTTGCTCAGCATCGGCCCGAGCATTTCCAGGCCGGCCGCCACCAGCAGCCATGCCACGCCCTTGTGGAGGTGATGACGTTCCGGCCGCGCGGCGTCGCGCAGCAAGGCGATGGCTTGCCAGGTTTCAGAGCGCATCGAGGCTTTCTTCCAGTTGTTGGTATTGCCATTGGCTGGCGTACCAGCCATTGTCGGCCAGCAGGCTCTGGTGCGTGCCGGTTTCGATCACGCGGCCGGCTTTTAATACAATGATGTGGTCGGCGTCTGCCACCGACGACAGGCGATGGCTGACGATGACGACGCTGCGGCCGGCCTTGTCCTTGCGCAGCGCCTGCAGGTGTCCCAGGATTTGCGCTTCCGTGCCGGTGTCGACCGCGGACAGGGCGTCATCGAGCAGCAACAGTGAACCGTCGGCCAGCAGAGCGCGCGCTATGGCCACGCGTTGGCGCTGCCCGCCCGAGAGTGTGATGCCGCGTTCGCCGACCAGCGTGTCATAGCCCTTGGGCAATCGCATGATGTCGTCGTGCACGGCCGCCAGTTGCGCCACGCGTTCGACGTCGGCACGGCCGGCTTCCGGGTTGCCCAGCGCAATGTTGTCGGCGATGCTGGCTGAAAACAGGAAGGATTCCTGTGGCACCCAGCTGATGGCGTGGCGCAGCTTGTCGAGCCTGTAGTCGTGCAGGGCATGGTTGCCCCAGTGCAGGGTGCCGCCCTTGGCATGGTACTGGCGCAGGATCAGGCGCAATAGCGTCGACTTGCCTGAGCCCGTGGCACCGACCAGGCCCAGGGTCTGGCCTGCTTCCAGGCGCAGCGACACATCTTCCAGTGCGAGGCCGGCCTGGCTGGGGTAGCCGTAGTCGACGTGTTGCAGCACCAACGAGCCTTCGGGCATGTCGTCCAGCGGGCCATCGTCTTCGATGGCGAGCGGCTCTTTCAGCACCGGCTCCAACCGTCTCCATGCCGCCTTGCCGCGTTCGATCAGCGACAGTACCCAGCCGGCGGCGAACATGGGCCAGATCAACTGGCCCAGGTACATGGAAAAGCTGGTCAGCGCGCCGATGCTCAATTGATTGTGCCAGACCAGGTAACTGCCCAGGATCAGGGTCAGCGTGGCCGATGCCGTAAGCGTGATACCGACGGCAGGTTCATAGGCCGCTTCCCAGCTCTGCGCCGTCAGGCTGGCCGTGGCGGCATCTTCCGCCAGTTGCGCGAACTGGCTCGCACTGCGCGCTTCCAGCCCCAGTGCACGCAGTGTGCGCACCCCGGTCAGCGTTTCCTGGACATGGTCGTTCAATTTGGAAAAGCGTTCCAGAGAATCGCGCCAGCCGTCATGCACGCGGCGCGACACGACCCAGAACGAGAAGGCCATGAAAGGGAAGGGCAGCAGCGCCACCAGTGCCAGGCGCCAGTCTACGCCGAGGATCATGGTAGCCAGCACGATGACCAGGGTGGTGCTACCGTCGTAACCTGCCAGCATGGCTTCGCCGGCGGCCATTTCGATGGCGTCGATGTCGTTGGTGGCCAGCGCCATCAAGTCGCCGGTGCGCTGGCGCGCATAGAAAGCCGGCCCTTGCTGCGACAGGCGGGAATACAGTTCGGTGCGCAATTCCATGCCGAAGCGGTAGGCGGCGGCAAACAGCTTCAGGCGCCAGCCCACGCGCAGGAAGTAGATCACCACGCCCATGGCGACGGGAATGGCCAGTTGCAGCACCAGTTCGTGCCTGGCCAGCCTGCCCGCCACGAGCTCGTCGATGATGTGGCCGATGCGGCGCGGGATCAGCACGCTGAGTCCGCTGATGCCGGTCAGCATCAGGGCGGAAGCGAGGTAGGCAGTCCAGTGTTTGGCGATGAAACGGCTGATCAGGCGGAACAAACTCATGCGGTCTCGCGTTATTCTTGTCGATGCAGTGCCAGGCTGGAGTAGATGTTGCCGGGCTTTACCATTGCGGACTGTTGATTATAGCGCCATTGCACATCATGGGATGGGAGGTCAAGGCTGGCGGGGTTTTCTGGCACAATGGAAGCCAACCGTTTTGAGGCAAATCACACCATGTTCCCAGCCAAGCCAGACCAGCCCGACGATGGCAAGCGCGCCTACGACGTTTTCAATGGCGATGCCGATGGCTTGTGCGCCTTGCACCAGCTACGCCTGGCCGAGCCGCGCGATGCGGTGCTGGTCACCGGTGCCAAGCGCGACATCGCCTTGCTGTCCCGTGTGCCGGTGGAGCAGGCCAGGCAAGTGTGTGTACTCGACATTTCGCTCGACAGCAACGTCGATGCCCTGCGCAAACTGCTTGATGCCGGCTGCAAAGTACGTTACTTCGACCACCATGGCGCACAGCAGGCGTTCGAACACGGCGCACTCGAATTTCACTGGGATGAATCGCCTGAAGTCTGTACCAGCATCCTGGTCGACCGCTACCTGAAGGGCAAGTATCGCGGCTGGGCGATTGCCGCGGCCTTCGGCGACAATCTTGAAAGTGTGGCGCAAGCCATGGCGCAGGAAATGGGCATGACGGCACAGCAGGCAGAAGCCTTGCAGCGCCTTGGTACGGTATTGAATTACAACGCCTACGGCGAGAATGTGGCGGACCTGCATCTCGACCCGGAAGCCCTGTTCCGTGCCTTGCAGCCCTACGCCGATCCGTTCGACTTCATTTCCCAATCTGCCGAGTATCGCGTGCTGGTCGAAGGTTACCGCGAAGATGCGCATCGCATGGAAAGCCTGGCGCCACGCTGGAGTGAAGCCTGCGGTGATATCTATGTCTTGCCCAACGCGGCCTGGGCGCGGCGCATCTCGGGCATCTTCGCCAACAAGCTGGCGACGGCCGGAGCGGGCAAGTCGTTTGCCGTGTTGACCGAGCAAAGCAGTGGCTGTTTTGGCGTCAGTGTGCGTTCAGGTGCGCCGAACGAGGCGCCGGCCCACCGGTTTTGTGAAGGTTTCGAATCGGGCGGCGGGCGCAAGCTGGCCGCCGGAGTGAACCGCCTGCCGGCACAAGAGATCGAGTCTTTCCGTGAGCGGTTTTTTTCTTATTTTGGCGCGGCTGCGCTATGATGTTCCCCGATAATCAAAAGAAATTCTAAGGGATCGCCCTCGTCAGGGGCATCCAATTAATTCAGGGGGAAGCATGCCTGTAATCCAGAGCATGGAGTTCAACGCGTTGCCTGAAACCATGCGGCAGCGTTTTCTTGCATCCATACGCAGCGCTGAGCGCGATGTTGCGCCGGTAGCGCGGCAGCTTGTCAGCGACCGCTCATTCATCGTCTGGATGGGGGCGGGTGCCTTGTTTGCCGGCCTTTTGCTGTTCATGTTTGCCTCGATGGGCTATGGCGAGCTTGAAGCGTCCGGTGCGCTGTGGCATGGCAACGGGGTCGGTGCCTTCTACATCGGCTTTGCCGTGATGTTCTTTCTCTGCGTCCTGCTTGCGGTGCGCCGCATCGGGCAAAAGCGCGGCTTGCCTTATCCGCCGGGAAAGTACCTCTTTGCATTTTCCCTCATTGAAACCCGGCTTTCGCTCATCAGCCATTACGATCTGACCCAGGCACGGGAAATCAAATCCTCTCCGCTGAGCGACGGCAATGGGCGTTACAAGGGCATGCGTTTTGTCATCTTTTTCCCCGACGGTAAAAAGGCGGAAATCGTCGAGAACGACTTCGACCGCGCCAAGCAATTGGGGGCCGAACTCGGACGGCGCCAGGCATTGGTGCAGCAGGCGGCCGCCGCGGGCGACAGTGCGACGCTGTATCGCCATGACCCGTTCAACGAACTGCGTATCGGCAAGTTCACACCGGGCAAGATTCAACGCGGTCAATTCATGACCAAGCCTCCGGCCGAGATACTGCGCTGGAGCCCCTTCCTTGCCTTGGCGCTGGGCCTGGTCTTCGGCATAGTCATCTGGTTCGCGCGCAATGTCGGCAGTGACGAAGCAGCCTACCAGGAAGCCAAGGCCGGTCACAAGGAGTCGCAATACCTCGACTACGTCAAGAACGGCCACCGTCACGTGCAGGAAATGCAGGACGCCTTGCCCCATGTTGCACTGGACGAAGCGCGCAAGACGCGTTCGGTAAGCAAGATCCGCGATGTAGTGCGACGTTACCCCGATGCAGGTATCGACGACGAGGTCAAGGCGGAAGTGCACAAGCTGTATGTTGCCGCGATGGAGCGCTTCGCCGGCCAGGCCGCCGATGCCGACCCGGCGCTGGTGCCTTTCATGCAAAGCCTGCTCTCGAGCCTGGAAGCGAGCGGCAACCCCACGGTGCAAGTGCGCTTCACCCGCCCCACTGCCGACGACTTGACGGCCATGGATGCCAAGAGCGGCCATTTCGCCGCAGCCCGTGGCAAGACCATGGTTTCCGCCGCCACATGGTTCGCGCAAGACAATGTGGCCGAACGCGAAAAACGCATCCTGGAAGGTTTGCAGCAGGGTTTTGGCGCGATCTTTTCCAGCGACGTCTTGCACGTCACGGCCCAGGGCAAGCCCGACCCGAACCAGCCCGTGATGGATATCGCCTACCAGATCAGCGGGTCCGGCGATTATTTCGTGGTCACGCGCGAAAACAAGGATGGCACTACCAAGGACTCGGGCGACAACCGTCTGTTCGTCGGCCTGATCTGCAACTTCGACGTCAACGTCGCGCTGGCCAACCAGCCCGCCGGCTGGCATTTCGCCCTGTCGGTATTGCCGCCGGACCATTTCCACATCGATCGCGATGATTCCGCGCCCGCGCCGAACGGCATGGTGTCGGATGCGCGCTTTTACCACGTGATGGCCGAGCGCGCCTTCGATGAGTTGCGCGGAAAGATGCGCGACGTGTTGTTCCGCCGTGGCAGCGAAGCGTATGCCAAAGCAGGTGGCAGCAGGAAGCGCTAAGCCCCATTCAAAGGGCCCGGCCTGCCAGGGCCGAGTCCCGCGCCATTCAAGCTTTTTGGGCAGCCAGCGCCGCTCGCCGCATCGCTTCCAGGCTCGCGCCCGGCGTCAGCAGCGTGCCGTCATAGCGTAACTCGATCAAGGCCGGCAGGCCCGTTTCCGCGATATGCGCCTGCGCGCGCTGCAGGGCCGGGGCAAAGTCGGCGGTCTTGTCGACCATTTCACCAAACGCACCATAGGCACGTGCCAATGCCGCGAAGTCGGGATTGTGCAATTCCGTGCCGGAAACGCGTGCCGGGTAAGTCTTTTCCTGGTGCATGCGTATCGTGCCGTACATGCCATTGTTGAACACGATGAACAGCACGCCTGCGCGGTATTGCGCCGCCGTGGCCAATTCCTGGCCGTTCATCATGAAGTCGCCGTCGCCGGCGAAATTGAGCACGCTGCGCGCTTTGCCCGCATGTTCGCTGGCGATGCGTGCAGCGACCGCTGCCGGCACGCCATAGCCCATGGCGCCGGAAGTCGGTGCCAGCTGGGTGCGCAAGCCGTTTGACTTGTCACCATAGCGCCAGAAGCGGTGGCCCCAGGTGGCAAAATTGCCGGCGCCGTTGGTGAGGATGGTGTCGGGCGGCAGTTCGGCCTGCAGCGTCTGCACCACTTGCCACAGGTTCAGTGCGACCTTGCCATCCTTGAATACGGCCGGTTCCTTTTGCCAGGCCAGCAGATCGGCGCGTGCTTCTTCGAGCATGCCACGCCAGGACGGCGCCGGGATGGGTTCAAGCGCCGCCAGCGCCCGGGCGAACTGCGCCATGCCGCTGTTGATCATCATGTCGGCCTGGTAGACCCGGCCGAGTTCTTCCGCACCGGCATGCACATGCACCAGCTTTTGCTTCGGCCTGGGCGCTTCCAGCAGCGAGTAGCCACCTGTGGTCATTTCACCGAGGCGCGGGCCGATGGCCAGGATGAGGTCGGCATCCTTGATCCGTGCGGCCAGTTTGGGGTTGATGCCGATGCCGACGTCGCCGATGTAATTGGCATGCCGGTTGTCGAACAAATCCTGGAAGCGGAAGGCGCAGGCGACCGGCAGGTGGCTGGCTTCGGCGAAGCGGCGGATATCTTCACATGCCTGCAGGCTCCAGCCGCCGCCACCGAGCAGCACGACCGGGCGCTGTGCGGCAGCAAGCATGGCATGCAGCTCCGCCATTTGTTCAGCCGACGGTGCCGCCTGCACGGCGCGATAGCCAACGGTGTCGGCCACCGTGGCCGTGTCGGTCAGCATGTCTTCGGGCAAGGCCAGCACCACGGGGCCGGGCCGGCCGCTGGTGGCCACTTGGAACGCATGGGCAACGTATTCCGGAATGCGGTCGGCGCGGTCGACTTGCGCCACCCACTTGCACATCGGCCCGAACATGCGGCGATAGTCGATCTCCTGGAAGGCTTCACGCTCAACAAAATCGTTGCCAACCTGGCCAATGAAGAGAATCATCGCGGTCGAATCCTGCTGTGCCGTGTGCACGCCGATGGCGGCATTGGTGGCGCCCGGGCCGCGCGTGACGAAACAGATGCCGGGCTTGCCGCTCAGCTTGCCATAGGCTTCGGCCATGAAGGCTGCGCCACCTTCCTGGCGGTTGATGACGAAGCGGATCGGGGAGTCGTATAGCGCATTCAAGACGTCGAGATAGCTTTCGCCGGGAACGCCGAAGGCGAGGTCGACGCCATGCACCTGCAGGGCATCGACGAGAATTTTGCCGCCTGATCGCGCGGCTGGGCTTGCTGCTGGCATGCTGGTTGTCTCCGTTTTGTTTTTCCAGTGGAATTCCAACTGGTATGGTATGCCCGTAACAGTATCAGAAAAACAAGAGCTCACCAATGAACCGAGTCAACAGATTGCTGTCAGAGCAGTGACGCGCAAATAGATGGTTTTGCCGCGGTTCGTGGGGATTTACTGCAACTCTGTAATACAATGTCGCCTTGAAGCAGGCCAGACAGTCGCTGGCTCATGGTGCAAGCCATGGGCGGGAGGAAGGTCCGGACTCCATAGAGCAGGGTGACGGTTAACGGCCGTCCGCCGTGAGGCGAGGAATAGGGCCACAGAGACGAGCGTATTCAGTTACGGTGAAACGCGGTAACCTCCACCCGGAGCAATTCCAAATAGGCACGCGTTGATGTGACTCGCGGAGCGTGCGGGTAGGAAGCTTGAGCCGTGAAGCAATTCACGGCCTAGAGGAATGGCTGTCATAGCGGGGCAACCCGCCGTAACAGAATCCGGCCTATCGGCCAGCTTCAATTTATTCATGATTGCACCCCACGTGATGCGTGGGGCGGCAAAAACAAGAAAGAAAACAACATGGACATCCATCTCACCATGGGCCCGCTGCTGGCCCTGATCGCCGGCATCCTGATCCTGGTCATGCCCAAGCTCTTGAACTTGATCGTTGCGATCTACCTGATCCTGTTCGGCCTGATTGGCATCTTTGGCTTGAGTGCCTTCCATCTCCACTAGAATTTTTTCTGGAGCAACCAACGGTTCAGCATCCTTTGGAAGCAAAAGTTTGTGTCTGAATTTTGCAGCTTTCCGCTGCTAAATGTCATGCTCCGTATATTTTTACGCGTTATGATAAAGTGACTTGGGGCAAGTCGCGCGTCTCCCTGCCGCCTGAAATCTTGCAGTGCAAGATAGCCGGGTTGATGCGCTTCATTTGCTTGCCGTATTTCATGGAATATGCGCTGATGTTGCGTTGCAATGTATGACCGCAGCATCAGGGCACGGAATCATCATAACCAGAGGATGGAGGAAGACATGGCATTGAAATTCAAGGTATTGACTGCGGCAATCGCGCTGGGCTGGGCGTTCACCGCGGCAGCCGCCGATCCGATCAAGATCGGCGTATCAGGCCCTTACACCGGCGGCTCCGCACCAATGGGCGTTTCGATGCGCGACGGCGTCAAGCTGGCCGTGGCTGAAATCAATGCCAAGGGCGGCGTGCTGGGGCGCCAGATCCAGGTCGTCGAACGCGACGATGAAGCGAAGAATGAACGCGGCGTGCAGGTTGCGCAGGAATTGATCAACAAGGAAGGCGTGGTCGCCACGGTCGGCTTCATCAACACCGGCGTGGCACTGGCTTCGCAAACCTTCTATGAAGATGCCAAGATTCCCGTGATCGACAACGTCGCCACCGGTTCCAAGGTCACGCAGCAATTCCCCGACAAGCCTGACAATTACGTGTTCCGCAATGCCGCGAACGACACGATCCAGTCCGGCATGATCGTCGAAGAAGCCGTTACCAAGCACAAGTTCACCAAGGTCGCCATCCTGGCCGACTCGACCAACTACGGCCAGCTCGGCCGCGCCGACCTGGAAGCGCAGTTGCAGAAGAAGGGCATCACGGCCGTCGCCGTGGAAAAGTACAACATCAAGGACGTCGACATGACGGCCCAACTGCTGCGTGCCAAGCAGGCCGGCGCACAGTGCGTGCTGACCTATGGCATCGGCCCGGAACTGGCCCAGATTGCCAACGGCATGGAAAAGCTGGGCTGGAAAGTGCCGATGATCGGCAGCTGGACACTCTCGATGGGCAACTTCATCGACAACGCCGGCAAGAATGGCGACGGCGCCAAGATGCCGCAAACCTTCATCCAGGACCCGAGCACGCCCAAGCGCAAGGCCTTCATCGATGCCTACCTGAAAGCCTACAACCCGCCACAGGGCCGCATCCCCTCGCCGGTTTCGGCCGCGCAAGGCTATGACTCGATCTACCTGCTGGCGGCAGCGATCCAGCAAGCCGGCACCACCGACGGCCCCAAGGTGCGTGCCGCCATGGAAGACTTGAAGACCAAGGTCGATGGCGTTGTGACGACCTACGACAAGCCCTTCACGCATGACGACCATGAAGCGATCAAGTCGTCCATGGTAGTGTTTGGCGAAGTCTCAGGCGGCCGCGTCGTCCAGGCCAAGTAAGTTTGTTGACATTCCAGGGCGGACCCGCTTGACGGCGGTCCGCCCTTTGCTCATGCGTCGCGACATATTCTGTAGGTGCATCCATGGAAATCCTGCTGCAACTTCTCATCAGCGGCGTCTCGCTCGGCATGATCTATGCCGTTGTGGCGTTCGGCTATCAACTGACCTTCGCCACGTCCGGCACACTCAACTTCGGCCAGGGTGAAGCGCTGATGCTGGGCGCCCTGGTCGGCCTCTCGCTGGCCGGATCGGTGCACGGCGGCCCATATCTGAATTACTGGCTGATGATTCCTCTGGTGATGCTGTTCGGCGCAGTGCAGGGCACGGTGGTGGAATGGATTGCGGTACGGCCGGCGCTCAAGATCAAGTCCGAGTTCGGCTGGATCATGTCGACCATTGCGCTGGCCATCATCTTCAAGAACGTGGCGGAAAACATCTGGGGCAAGGAAGACTTGCCGTTTCCTTCGCCCCTGTCGGCGGCACCGATTGAAATCTTCGGCGCCAACGTTCAGCCGATGCAGATCGTGGTCGTGGTGGGTGCCATCGGCATGATGCTGGCGGTGGAACTGTTCAACCGTAAATCGATATACGGCAAGGCCGTGGTGGCAACCTCGAATGACCGCGATGCCGCCGGCTTGATGGGCATCAACACCAGCGTGGTCATCACGTTTTCCTATGCGCTGTCTTCTGCCGCGGCAGCCTTTGCCGGCGTGCTGATTGCCCCGCTGACGCTGACCGGCGCCACCATGGGCGCCTCGCTCGGCTTGAAGGCATTTGCCGTCGCCATCATCGGCGGCCTGACCTCGGGCGTTGGCGCCATCGTGGGTGGGCTGATCCTGGGCATTGCCGAAGAATTGACCGGCTACTACGTGGCTTCCGGCTACAAGGAAGTGCCGGGCCTGATCCTGCTGCTTCTGGTCCTGGCAATCAAGCCAGCCGGCCTGTTCGGCAAAACCGCGATCAAGAAAGTTTGAGCATGTCCAACAAACTGCGCATCGTCTCCATCCTGGGCTTGCTGGCCCTGTTCCTCGTTCCTGTCGTCGAACACAATCCGTATTACGTGCACCTGATCGAAACGGTGCTGATCTATGCCATCCTGCTGTTCGGGCTCGACATCGTGGTCGGTTACACCGGCCAGGTGTCGCTGGGCCATGCCGGGCTGTTCGGCATCGGGGCTTACACGGCCGGCGTGCTGGTGTTGAAATTGAGCTGGCCGTTCTACCTTGCCGTGCCCGGCGCCATCGTGGTGGCTGCCTTGTTCGGGGTGGTGCTGGCCTTGCCGGCCTTGCGCGTCACGGGGCCCTACCTTGCCATGGTGACGCTGGCCTTCGGCACCATCATCCAGATCCTGATCAATGAGATGACCTTCCTGACCGATGGTCCGCTCGGCATCAAGCTGCACAAGCCGGTGATTTTTGCCGACAAAATCGGCGACAGTGAAATGCTGACGAAACTCTTCGGCGAGCGCGCCGGGGGAGTCGATTATTTTTATATCGTCGTCGTCCTGATGGTGTTGTCGCTGGTCGTGATCGACCGTATCGTCAAGTCGCACCTGGGCCGGGCCTTCCAGGCCCTGCGCGACAGCCCGATTGCGTCGGACTGCATGGGCGTGTCGGTCTACCGCTACAAGGTCTATGCCTTCGTTGTCAGCGCCGCATTGGCCGGGCTGGCCGGCAGCCTCTCGGCGTATTCGACCGAATACATTTCGCCCAACACCTACGATTTCGAATTGACGATCAGCTTCCTGCTGGCCGTCATCATGGGCGGGCGCAAGACGCGCAGCGGTGCCTTGATTGGCGCCCTGATTGTGGTGATGTTGCCCAGCCTCCTGGCCGACATCGACCTGTTCCGCGAAATCACCACCGCTTGTGCGGTGCTGGGCGTTCTGGTTGCCGGTTTCCTGGTTGTCACCAGGCGCAAGACCTGGCGCGAAGTATTGGTGCCGACCGTCGCCGTCGTGGCCATGGCCGGCGTATCCTACAAGCTGGAAAACATTATCGACTGGCACTTCACCATCTTCGGCGCGATGATCCTGTTTGTGGTGTATTACCTGCAGGACGGCATCGTCGGCTTCATGCGCAACCTGTTCGGCCGTTTCCTGGTGCAAAAGCATGTGCAGGCCGTCGACCCCAATGTCGTCAAACAGGCCGGCGTGGTGCTGGGCAATGCCGCCGGCGCGCCGGGTTCGGCCATCCTGCGCGTGCAAAACGTGCTGATGCAATTCGGCGGCTTGAAGGCGCTGAACCAGGTCAGCCTCGATATCGCGCAGGGCAGCGTACATGGCTTGATCGGCCCGAACGGCTCGGGCAAGAGCACGATGATGAATGTGTTGACCGGCATCTACCGCCCGACCGATGGCAGCGTGGAGTTCGGCGGGCGCAGGATTTCAGGTAGCGCACCGTCTGCGATTGCTCTGGGCGGCGTGGCGCGCACTTTCCAGAACGTGCAATTGTTCGGTGAAATGACGGCCACCGAGAATGTGCTGGTCGGCCTGCACCATACCTTCAAGAGCAATATCGGCGACGTAATGCTGCGCACCCCGCGCTACAAGCGCGAAGAGGCTGCTGCGCGCGAACGCGCGGCGGCCATCCTCGAGTTTGTCGGCCTTTCTGCCGTCGCCAATGAAGAGGCGCGCAACCTGCCCTACGGCAAACAGCGTCTGCTCGAAATCGGCCGGGCACTGGGCTTGAATCCGAATCTGCTGCTGCTCGATGAGCCGGCTGCGGGGCTGACCGCGCCCGACATCAAGGAACTGGTTGCCATCATCCGCAAGATACGTGAACACGGCATTACCATCATCCTGATCGAACACCACATGGATGTGGTCATGTCGATTTCCGACACCATCACCGTGCTCGACTTCGGGCAAAAGATCGCCGAAGGCAAACCGGCCGAGGTGCAGGCCAACCAGAAGGTGATCGAAGCCTATCTGGGCGGCGCGGCTGCCGAACCTGTGGAAGGAGCCTGAGATGCTCAACATCGCCAATCTCCACGCCGCCTATGGCAAGGTCGAAGTGCTGCATGGTATTTCGCTCGATGTGCCCAAGGGAAAAGTCGTCACCCTGATCGGTTCCAACGGCGCCGGCAAGACCACTACCATGCGCGCCATTTCCGGCATGATCAAACCGAAAAGCGGCAGCGTGACGCTGGCCGGGCAAGACGTGACGGGCCAGCCCTCGCACAAGATTGCGCGTGCGGGCCTGGCGCATTCACCTGAAGGGCGGCGCGTGTTCGCCAGCATGAGCGTGACCGACAACCTGCTCCTGGGTGCCTTTCCGCGCTTCACACGGTCACGTCCGCGTGGCGATGTCCAGGGGGACCTGGAACGCGCCATGGAATTGTTCCCGCGCCTGGCTGAACGGCGCACGCAGCTGGCAGGCACGCTATCGGGTGGCGAACAGCAGATGCTGGCCATGGCGCGCGCCGTGATGCTGAAACCCGAAGTGATTCTCCTCGATGAGCCATCGATGGGTCTTGCGCCCATCCTGGTCGAAGAGGTGTTCAAGATCATTGCTCGGCTGAAGGAAGAGGGCGTGACGATGCTGCTGGTCGAGCAGTTTGCTGCAGCCGCCTTGAACGTCGCTGACTACGGCTACGTGTTGGAGAATGGCCGCATCTCTGTGCACGGCGAGGCTGAGAAGCTGAAAAACGACCCGGCGGTGCGGGCTGCATATCTTGGCGGAGCGCACTAGCTCCTGAAGGACGTCGGGCGTCGCCTAGTGCGTGGTGCCCAGCACAAGCTGGATTGCGACAGCGCTTACTTCAGTTGAATATTGTTCTGCACCGACAATACACCCTCAACCGAACTAGCATCGGCCACGGCTTGTGCAATGCTGGTCTGCAGCGTGACGAAGCCATCCAGTTGCACCACCCCATGATTGGTCTGTACCTGGATCTGCAAACCCTTCAAGGCAAAGTCGTCGACCAGCCTGGCTTTGACCTTGGCGGTGATCACGCTGTCGTCAATGACTTGGCCGGTGCTGTCATGCGTCGAAGTCGCCGCGCAAGCGCCAAGGAGCATGCCTGCGACGATAAGCGGAGCGACAGAAAACGATACAAAAGACGATAATTTGGTGGTTTGCATGATGGGGCTCCTTGTTGTTTTGCTTTTTTCTTCTGACCTGCGCAGATCATCGAAGTTCCAGTTCTCTTGCATCCATGCAATTCGGTTCGGCCGCACCAGTTTGGCGCGTTTTGGCAGGCTGAAGCGGCGCGGATGGGCTATCCTATAGGCCATTATTGAAGGAGAGCATCATGTTGGAAAATCTGCAGGCAACGCCGGGTGATTCGCTGATCGCCTTGATGGGCGCCTATCGTGCCGACCCACGGCCGGAAAAAATCGATGTCGGTGTTGGCGTCTACCGCGACGAAGAAGGCCGTACGCCGGTCATGAAGGCAGTCAAGGAAGCTGAACAACGCCTGTTCAGTACGCAAGACACCAAGGCTTACGTTGGCCTGGCCGGTGACCTGCGCTTCAATGCCGCCCTGGTCGAGATGGTGTTCGGCACTTCCGCCGCCACACTGGGCGACCGCGTGCGCGCAGTGCAGACCACCGGCGGCTGCGGCGCCTTGCGTGCCTTGCTCGACCTGGTCGCGCTGGCGCGGCCCGACGCCACGGTCTGGGTCAGTGATCCGACCTGGCTCAACCACATTCCACTGGTGAAGTCGGCGCGCCTGAAGCTGGCCACCTATCCTTATTACGACAAGGAAAACAGCCGCGTCCGCTTTGAAGAAATGAGCGCCTGTCTGGCACAGCTCGGCCCTTCAGACGTGGTGCTGTTGCACGGTGCCTGCCACAACCCCACCGGTGCCGACCTGACCGAAGAGCAATGGGACAGCATCGCCGAACTGGCCGAGAAGCGTGGCTTCCTGCCCTTTGTCGACCTGGCCTACCTCGGGCTGGGCCGCGGTCTGGATGAAGATGCCTATGGCGTGCGCCGCATTGCCGAGCGCGTGCCGGAATTGCTGGTGGCGGTGTCGTGCTCGAAGAACTTCGGCCTGTACCGCGAGCGCACCGGTTGCGCCATGCTGTTGCATCGTCAATCGCAAACCGCGCAGCTTGCCTACGACAACCTGCTCGTGGTCTTGCGCGGCAATTACTCCATGCCGCCCGACCATGGCGCGGCTACCGTGATCGGTGTGTTGTCCGAACCCGAGCTGCGCAAGTCCTGGGAAGAAGAGTTGGGCGCCATGCGCACGCGCATCGGTGAATTGCGCGCTACGGTGTCGGCCCAGTTCCGCGCCAAGCTCGGCAATGGCAAGTTCGACCACGTGGCCGGCCAGTACGGCATGTTTTCGCTGCTGGGCTTGAGCGCCGACCAAGTGAAAATCCTGCGCGAACAACACGCCATCTACATGCCCGGCGACAGCCGTACCAATGTGGCCGGTTTGCAGCAGCAACAGATCGAACGCTTCGTCGAAGCCGTCATTGCCGTCTGCGCCTGATCGGGGAACTGTCATGAAGGTTTGCATTATCGGTGCCGGCGCCATTGGCGGATTCATCGGTACACGGCTGGCCCTGAAGGGCCAGTGCGAAGTCAGCGCCGTTGCGCGCGGCGCCACGCTGGCGGCCTTGCAGCAGCACGGCTGGCGCCTGCAGCAGCAAGGCGAATTATTGAGTGCGCCTGTGCGTGCGGTGGAATCTGCCGCTGAACTCGGCGTGCAGGACGTGGTCGTGATTGCCGTCAAAGGCCCGGCCCTGGGTGCCGTGGCAGAATCGATTGCGCCGCTGCTCGGCCCCGACACCATCGTGCTGCCCGCAATGAATGGCGTGACCTGGTGGTTCGGTGAAGGCTTGCATGGCTTGGGCGGTGCGCCGCTGCAAAGCGTTGACCCCGGCGGAAGGATCGCCGCGCGCATTCCGCTGCAGCACGTGGTCGGCTGCGTGGTGCATGCCAGCACGCTGACGTCGGAACCCGGCCTGGTGCAGCACAAGATGGGGCAGGGCTTGATCATCGGTGAACCGTCGGGGCCGCCGCAGGAACGCACAAAGAAGCTCGGCGCCGTCCTGGCCGATGCCGGCTTCGATGTCACCGTGTCGTCCAACATCCGTTACGACATCTGGTAGAAGCTGTGGGGCAACATGACCGCCAACCCGATCTCGGCCATCACCGGCGCGACGTTGGACCGCATCCTGGGCGACCCTCTGGTGAAGAAATTCTGCCAGGACGCCATGCGCGAAGCGGCAGAGATTGGCAAACGCATCGGCTGCGAAGTGACGGAAACGCCGGAAGACCGGCACGTCATCACACGCAAGCTTGGGGCCTTCAAGACCTCGATGCTGCAGGACGCGGAAGCGGGGCGAGCCATAGAGTTGGACAGCATCGTCGGTGCAGTGCAGGAGATGGGCGTACGTTTGGGCTTGGCTACGCCGAATGTGGATGCGCTATTGGGGATTACGCGCCTGTTTGGGCGCGTGCATGGCTTGTACCCTGCCGAATAAGTTGCGACTGAACCGGCCATGAAGGTCATCGCAAAGTTGGAAAAAATCGTGGCTGCCACCGGCTTGGAAATGATGCGGCTTGTGGCGGTGCCAGAGGCCGGTGCTTCCGACATCGAGATCGCTGCGCTGGCCCACGTGTTGCCTCGCAGCCTGGGCAAGACGCACGAAGCGATTCTGCGGCGTTGGAATGGTTTGAATGTCGATATTATCCGCGTATTTCGCGCAGGGCCAAGCATCAAAAAACTCCCGGGCTTGGCCGATCACCAGCATCCGCCCCTTTCCGGGATGCCCGGCGTGATCATCTTCGCCAATGATCCGTCGGGCTTTCAATATGGCGAAGCCGGGACGGGAGAAATCCTTTGCTTCGATCACGATGGCGGCGAGGTCAAGAAGCTGTCTTCATCAATGGAAGAGTTCTTCGACGAGTTGATATTCGGCGCCAGTGCGGCAGAATTCGCCGGGCAGGATTGGCATGACGAATTGGCTGCCGCTGGAATTATCTAACAGCGCTTCGAATCAAAACACCCGCTTCCCCCCGACCCAAGTCTGCTCCACCTTGATCTTCCAGATATCGGCCGGTGCCATCCTGAACAGGTCCTGGTCGATCACGATGAAGTCGGCCCACTTGCCGGGCTCCAGCGAGCCCTGGGTATGTTCCGCATGCTGCGCGTAAGCCGCGTCGAGCGTGAAGGCGCGGAAGGCTTCCATTAGCGTCATCTTTTGCTCGGGATGCCAGCCGCCCGCCGGCTTGCCGTCGTGGTCCATGCGCGTGACTGCGGAATAAATGCCGAAGAAGGGATTGTCGGACTCCACCGGGAAGTCGGATCCCCCGGCGATGATGGTGCCTTGCTTGAGCATGCTGCGCCAGGCGTACGCACCCTTGAGCCGCTCCGCGCCGATACGGTCCTGGGCCATGTTCATGTCGGACGTGGCATGGGTCGGCTGCATCGAGGCGATGATGTTCAACTGCTTGAAGCGCGGGATGTCCGATAGCGCCACGACTTGAGCATGCTCGATACGGTTGCGCAAGTCCTTGCCGCCGACGTTCTTGTACGCGGCTTCGAAGGCATTGAGCACCTGCCGGTTTGCGGCGTCGCCGATGGCGTGCACGTTGACCTGATAGCCGGCCTTGAGCGCGGTTTCCACCTTGGACTCCATCTCGGCATCGCTCATGAAGGGCAAGCCTTTCTGGTCCGGCTTGTCTGAATACGGCGCCAGCATGGCCGCGCCGCGGCTGCCCAGGGCGCCATCGGCGAACAGCTTGACGGCACGCACGGTGAGACGGTCATTGCCGTAGCCCAGCAAGGGACCGGCGGGGGCAAGTTGCTGAAAGTCTTCCCCGGTGTCGCGGATCATGGCATAGACGCGCACGCTCAATTCGCCGGCATCGGCAGCGCGCCTGTAGAGCGCGATATCGGCTGCGGTGTCGCCCGCGTCGCCGACCGAAGTCAATCCCACCGAGTTGATGTGATGCAGTGCCGCTGTCAAGGCTTGATGGCGTTCGGTATCGCTCGGCTGGGGCAAGGCCTTCGCGGCCAAGTCCATCGCCTTGTCAACCAGCACGCCGCTCGGGTTGCCATGTTCGTCGCGTTCGACGCGGCCACCCACCGGGTCTTTGGTTTCTGCGGTAATGCCGGCCGCTTGCAGCGCCTTGCTATTGAGCCAGGCAGCATGGCCATCCACGCGCCACAGCAGGGCTGGCCGGTCGTTGACAGCGGCGTCGAGTTCCAGGGCCGTGGGGAAGCGGCCCAATTGCCACTTGACCTGGTTCCAGCCGTCGCCCTGGACCCAGGCATGCTGCGGATTGGCTTCGGCATAGGCGCGAATTGCGCCCTGCGCCTGCGAGAGGCTGCCGGTGTCGGACAGGGCGACTTGTGTACTTTCATAGCCGAGGTCAAGCACGTGGCCATGTGCATCGATCAGGCCGGGTAGCACCGTCTTGCCCTTGCCGTCGGTCACTTGCGCATCGGGGAAGCGTTTCTTCAATGCCTTGGCGTCGCCGGTTTGCATCACCTTGCCGAGGTCGAATACCATGGCATTGAATTGCACCAGCTTGTTGCCGGCAAGCGTGTAGCCGTGGATGTTTTCGAGCAGGGTGGGTGCTGCATGGGCTGGAACCTGGGCTGCAAGGGTGGCAGCAATGGCGAACAGAAGAGGTTTCATCGATGGCATGGTGTCTCCGTCAAACAAGGTTTGAATTCAGCTATGCCGATGATTGTAACGGGCATCCGGCTAGCGGACTTAGAACCCGTTTCAAAATGAACATGGCGTTGTTGTCGCGCCTTGCCGTACAGTTGTACTGTCTGCGGCGCTCCGCCTAGGGCCTGTTGACATTTAATTTGGGAGATGCGTTCAAGCCAGAATGCGTGCTGGCAAGGCGCGCGGCGAAGCGAAGGCTGGTGCCTTCGCAAGCCGTGCAACGCGGCCAGCGCGCATTC
>Ga0134128_10000263_pt1 | contig 74906 bp, 59 predicted proteins | sample KB31754_FD_96462 | JGI IMG/M metagenome (GOLD analysis project Ga0134128, IMG submission 96462) | Terrestrial soil microbial communities with excess Nitrogen fertilizer from Kellogg Biological Station, Michigan, USA - KB3-175-4 | ecosystem: Environmental > Terrestrial > Soil > Unclassified ... | reverse complement strand
GTGCGGCGAGTTTGGGGCTTGCGGCGGCTTCGACGTCGCCGGCGGTGGGGGTGGCGGACAATTTGACGATCAGTGCGAAGGATGCGTATGGGAATGTTGTGGCTGGCTATACGGGGTTGCATAATTTGACGTTTGGGGGGCCGCATGTGGTGGGGTCCTTCACGCCGACGGTGACCAACAGTGAAGGTGTGGCGACAAATATCGGTACTAGCACGCCGATCTCGTTCACGAATGGCGTGGCAAGTAGTGTGATGGTCTTGTATAAGGCGGAGACGGTGAGTGTGACGGTGAGCGATGGCACGCTCTCCAATGGTGCGGGTCTGTCGGTCACGGCGAGCGCGGGCGCGGCAAGTACGCTGGCGCTGACAGCTGCATCCTTGACGCCGACGGTCGGCGTGGCGGACAGCCTGACGGTCACCGCGAAGGATGCGTACGGCAATACGGCGACGACGTATACGGGTCTGCATGGCTTGGTGTTTGAAGGCGCGAGCAATGGGCCGGGTGGCGCCCCTCCGACGGTGTCAAACAGCACCGGCACGGCGACAAGCTTTGGGGCGGCGACGGCGATCTCGTTTACGAATGGTGTGGCGAGCGTCTCTGGTGCCAACAATGGTGTGATGAAGCTTTATAAGGCTGAGGCGGCGCCGGTCACGGTGAGCGATGGCTCGATCGGGAATGGCTCTGGCCTGTCGGTGTCGGTGGTGGCTGCGGCGGCGGCGAGTTTCTCGGTGACGGCGGTGTCGACGTCGGTGACGGTGGGCGAAGCGGACAACCTGACGATCACGGCGCTGGATGCGTTCGGCAATACCGCGACGAGCTATACGGGCTCGCACAGCTTGACGTTTGGGGGCGCGGCCAACAGTCCCAGCGCGACCCACCCGACTGTCTCAAGCGGCGCCGGCACGGCAACCAGCTTCGGTACGGCGACGGCGATCTCGTTCACGAGTGGGGTGGCGAGTGTGGCGGGTGCCAATAATGGTGTGATGAAGCTGTATAAGGCGGAAGCGGCGAGTGTGACGGTAGTGGCAGGGACGGTCAACAACGGCGCGGGCTTGGCGATTACGGTCGCGGCCGGCCCGCCTGCCCGTTTGGCGTGGACCCACGTTACGGTGAGCGCGGGCACGCTGAGCTCGCCGTGCCTGTTCACGTGCACCGTCACGACACTGGGCAATGCGGGCACGTTCACCGCGAACGTCAGCGTCACCGACAGCGCCGGGAACACGGTGAGCGGCCTCGAAGCCGGCTATGCGAGCAGTGTGTCGACACCATCTAGCGGCGCCGGCAGCGGGGGCAGCTTCACCGCGCCTTCGGCGGGCACATCGGTGACGTTGCCGATCGGCAACAGTGGACTGGCAGACTCGACAGTCCAGCTCACGTTCAATGCGCAGACCGGCGTGTGGGCATCCGACACGATGACCGCGCAGACGCTCAGCGGCACCAGCTACACGAGCGCGACGGCAACCCTCAGCAAATAGGCCCAGGGCTAACGCATAGAACGCCACCACTGGCGCCGTGGTTTGGCCAGCGGCGGGCGGCGCCTACGAACCCTAGGCCAGCGCGTTGTCGAGCGCGCCTAGAAGCCGTGCAGAGGCCGAGCTGTTGCGCAGGCTGATGCGCACATGGCGCGGCTCACCAAGTGCGGAACCGGCGGCGACCAGCACACCGCTGCGTGCCAGGCGTGCGGACAGCTCGCCGCCGTCGAGCGTGGGATGAGCGGCCCAGAGGAAGTTGGCCTGGCTGTCGGTGACCTCGAAGTGGCGGCGGCGCAGCTCCTCGGTGAGGCGCAGGCGCTCCTCGCGGACACCCTGCACGCGGCGGGCCAGCATCTGCGTCCCGCTGCGCAGATCCTCAAGCGCGCCGGCCTGGGAGAGCTCGCTGACGCCGAGGTCGGGTTCGAGCTCGGTGAGCAGATCCTCGGAGCCGGGGCCGCCGATGGCATAACCCAGGCGCAGGCCGGCGAGACCGTGGGCCTTTGAGAAGCTGCGAAAGACGATCAAGCGCGGATACTCCTCAAGCAGCGCGAGCGAGGCATCGATCGGCTGGGCGTCGGCGAACTCGATGAGGGACTCATCGAGCAGCACTCCCACGCCCTCGGGTAGCCCCGCGAGCAGCCGCTTGAGCTCCGCCACCATCAGCAGCTCGCCGGTGGGGTCGTTGGGCGAGGCCAGGGCCACGACGCGGGTGTTGTGCTTAGGCACCGCTGCAAGCAGCTCATCCACGCCGCCGCTGATGGGCACAGCACGACCGTGGGCGCGGCGGGCCATGATCGGGAACAACGGATAGGAGGGCCACGTGGTGAGAAGCTCCTGACCGGGCTCGATCAGAGCGCGGGTGGCGGCGGTGAGCAGCTGTCCGGCGCCATCGCCAACGATCAGGCGCTCGGCCGGAACGCCACGAAGCCGAGCCAACTCCTTGCGCAAGGCGCTACCGCGCGTGTGGGGATAGCGATGCAGGCCGGCGCGAGCCGTGAAGGTGATGGCATTGACGACATCGGGGTGGGGCAATTCGGGCCAGGTGGTCTGGGAGAGGTCGATGGTGACAACGCGTGTGAGCGCCTTGCGCCGGCGCTCCGCGGCCTGCTCGCGCAGGTCGACGTTGACCTCCTCCTCGGTGAGCGCTTCGAACTGACGGTAGTAGTCGAGCAGGCCCATGGGCTCTGGCTCAAAGACCGTTGTTTGTGAGGCCGCCGGGGCCGGGACCGTGGATGACGACCCACCAGAAGGCGAAGACGCCGCCGCAGACGGCGGCGGTGATGGCGAAGATGCGTCCGAGCGTGCCGCCGCGCTGATCGTGGCCGGCGGCGCGCCGCACGAGGATCCAGGCGCCGTCGAGGCGGCGCATGACGCTGAGCGCGCCGAACAGCAGCAGCCCCAGCGCGAGGACCGATGCGACGATGCCAAGGCTGATGCTGCCGGTGTAATAGTTGATCTGCGAGCCAACCCACAGGCAGGCGATCGGGATCGGTCCCCAGCAGAGCAGGCTCAGGAGCACGATGGCCGCCTGCATGGTGGCTGCTATGAAGCCGTCGATACGCTGGCGCTTGGCGCTGCCGCGTTCGGGCAGCGCACGAAAGCGAACCGGCGCCGTGCCGGGACGTCGCCCAACGAACAGGCCGCCGTTGTCGCTTGGATCGCTGCGCATCTAAACCTCTTGTCGTCCTGCTGCCCTTTACACGCTAGCGCGTATAGAGGGAGTCTATGACCTCAGAAAACTTCTCGGAGACGACATTGCGCTTGACCTTGAGCGTGGGCGTGAGCTCACCCGTCTCCTGGGTGAGATCGCATGGCAGGATGGCGAAACGCTTGACCTGCTCCACCTGGGCGTAGCGAGTGTTGACGCGGTCCACCTCGGCGCCGATCATCTCCTGGATGGAGGGCTCTTCGCACAGCGAGGCAAGGTCCTCGGGAAGGTTGTGCTCGCGGGCATAGCCGGCGATCTCCTCCGCGTCGAGGGTGATGAGGATGACGGGGAAGGGACGCTTGTCTCCCTGCATGACGGCCTGGGAGATCCAGCGGCACTGGCGCAGGTCATTCTCGATGTTGGCGGGGGTGAGGTTCTTGCCGCCGGCGGTGATGATGATGTCCTTCTTGCGGCCGGTGATCGAGAGGTAGCCGTCCTCGTCGATCGAGCCGAGATCGCCGGTGTGCAGCCATCCCTCGGCGACCGCGCCGAAGCTGGCATCGGCGTTGTGGTGGTAGCCCTGAAAGATGTTGGGACCCTTGATGAGCACCTCGCCGTCCTGCGCGATCTTCAGCTCGACGCCTGGGAAGGGGCGCCCAACGGTGCCGAACCTGTGGTTCTCGATCGTGGAGATGGTGGCGGCGGTGGCAGTCTCGGTCATGCCATAGCCCTCAAGCACAGGCACACCGGCGGCCCAGAAGAACTCCAGGATCTCACGCGCGATGGGCGCGGCGCCGCTGGTGGCCCTGCGCACCTGCCCGCCGAAGATGGCGCGCACGTTCTTGAAGAGCTTCTCCTCAGCTTCCGCAAAAGGCTGCTTGAGGTCCTCGGGGATCTCCTCGCCACGGACGAGCATGCTGCGCACCTTGGCGCCGAGCTCGATGGCGGCCTGCGTCTGAGCGCGTTCCTCCGGCGGCTGCGCCTCGATGGCGCCGTGGGCGATCGTGTAGACCTTTTCAAAGACACGCGGCACGGAGGGCAGGTAGGTGGGCTTGACCTCCATCAGCTCAGCCACTATCTGCTTGGTGTCGCCGCCGAAGTAGGCGATCGTGGTGCCGAGATCAAAGGCGGCGAGCTGGATCAGCAGCGCGTAGGCATGGGCGAGGGGCAGATAGAGGTAGGTGACCTCGTCGTCTTCGATCTGCCCCACCTCGCTGACCATGTCCATGATGGCGCGGTAGTTGCCGTGCGTGAGCACGCAGCCCTTGGGTGGCCCGGTGGTGCCGGAGGTGTAGATGAAGGTGTAGGGGTCGGCGGGTGTGATGGTGGCGCGGCGGGAGTGCAGCTCCTCGGGCGAGCGCCTGCGCCCGCGCTCGCGTACCTCATCCAGCGCGACGGCGTCTGAAGTCTTGCCGGCGGGCGGGTCGATGACGATCACCAGGCGCAGCTGGGGAAGCTGGTCGTGTATGGCAGCGACCTTGGCAAGCTGCTGCTCGTCCTCGCAGACGATCGCGCAGGCTTCAGAGTCGGAGATCACCCAGAGGCACTCCTCGGGGGAGTTGGTCTGGTAGATGGGCACCACCACGGCGCCGGTCTCGGTGATGGCCATGTCCGCGTAGGACCACTCGGGGCGAGTATTGGCGAGGATGCAAACGCGCTCGCCTTTTTCGATGCCGAGATCGATCAGCCCAAGGGCGATCTCCTGCACGATCTCGCCAACCTCGGCGTAGGTGACGTCATGCCAGGAGCCCTCGCGCTTGTAGCGCACCGCGGGCCTCCGGGGGTGCTCGACGACCGCCCTGGGGATGACATCCGCGATCGTTCGCGCTGCGGTGGCGGCGGCGGTGGCGGGTGCCGCGGTGCTTGCCTCCATAACTTGACTCTCCTCGGGTAAAGCTGGTTAGGGCCAGTGGAACCTCTCATCCCAAAGGATAGGCCCTTGGCGCCAACGGGGAGGCGAGCCGATGTATGGGCTCAGGTCTTCAACAGGGCTGTGCCGCGCTTGTTAGCGGAAGTCGCTCGGATGCTGGCGAGAAAGAGGTTCTTATCGATGCGGCCCTTGAAGATGGGCACCCCTGTTTCGAGGCACTTGCGGAGCACGTCCGAGCGTCCTATCCCGGACTCGCGGGCGAGCTCAGTGGGAGTCAGGTGGTTGGCCATAGAGGGTTTCCTCCAGTTTGAGGTATGGCTGTTGTGTCTATCTATACCGCTTCGGGCGGATGAGCTCAATAGCGATTCCCTGCAATTTGCAGGAGCTAATGCCTCAACAGCTGCACATTCCCGTTGACATAGGTCCTATGATGCGCGCGCTCGCCAGGAACGGGTAAGAGCACTCATCAGCAAGCAAGCGTCGAAACGGAGGCGATATGTCGCTGAGCAGCGTCCTTGAGGTTGAGAGCCTCGAAGCTGAGTTCGAGCAGGAGGAGGAGTGGGAGGAGGACGAGGAGTTTGGCAGCGAGGATGACGAGCTTGAGCTGGACGAGCTCGATGAAGACTTGGAGGAGGAAGACGACGACATCTAAGACGCCCTGGGGGCGCTGGCCCTACGCTTGAGCCATGCCCTTTCTTCCGGCGTCAACTTCGATAGCCGACAGCCTCAACGCGTTTGTCGAAGCGGCTGGGCAGTTCTTCTCCGACCTGGCGGCGGTGCATTGGCCAGCATTGGTGTTGGGGCTGATCTGCTTTGGCCTGAACTTGACGCTGCGCTCGCGCGCGTACTTCAACAGCCTGCGCGCCGCCTATCCGGCGACCTCCTTTCAGTGGCGGCGCATCTGGGGGGCGTACTTCGCGGCGGTGGGCTTCAACAGCGTGGTGCCGGCGCGCGGTGGCGACATCATCAAGCTGTTCCTGACGCGCAGCTCGATCCCAGGCTCGACCTACCCCACGGTCGCCGCGGCGTTTTTCGTCGAGGCGGTATTCGACGTGGCGATGGGCGTGCTGGTGCTGATCTTCGCCTTCAGCCAGGGTGTCTTTCCCAAGCCGCCGGACTTCTCAAAGCTCAGCTCCTTCGACATCTCCTACCTGGCCGAGCACTTTCGCCTGACGCTCTTCCTGATCACCGCGCTAGGGGTATTGAGCTTGACGGCGTTCGCTCTGCTGTCGGTGCGCGTGAAGGCGTTCTGGGCGCGGGTGCGCCAGGGCGTGACGATCCTCACCGACCGCCGCCGCTACTTGCGCGAGGTGGCCTGCTGGCAGGCAGGGGCGTGGCTGTTTCGCTTCGCCGCCTTCTGGTTTCTGCTGGACGCATTTCGCGTGGGGGGTTCGGTGCAGAACGTGCTGCTGGCGTTCGGCGCCGGGCAGGTGGCCGGGGCGGTGCCGTTCACGCCGGGGGGCGCAGGAGTGCAGCAGGCACTGCTCGTGAAGGTGTTCGCGGGAACCGCTTCAACGTCGGTGGTGGCGGCCTACTCGGTCGGCCAGCAGATCGCGATTGCAGCCTTCACGGCCTTGATGGGCTTGGGCGCGGTGGTGTTTGTCTTCCGCTTCCGCTCCTTCCGCGAGGTGATCGCGGCGGGGCGCGACTCGCGCGAGGCCGAGCGGGCGGCAGAGCGCGCGGGCGTGATGCTGGTGGACGACGCAGCTGAGGTTCCTCGCGCGCCTCGCGCCCGTGTGTAACGAGGCTACTGAGGGCTACTGAAGTCCCTCGCGCGCCTCGCGCACGAGTGTGACGGCCTCAGGGAAGACGACGGCCATGACGGCGCGGACCTGGAGTGCCTGTGCCTCGGCGTCGCCCTGAAGGTTGATGCGGTTGATGGCCGCGACGGTCATGTCGACGGCAAGCTTGATGGCGTTATCCGCCCAAGCGAGCGCCTGCTGGCCCTGCATCTGCGCGGCGAACTCAGCCAGACGACGCTGCAGGTCCTCAGGGTCACCGAAAAGATCGCCGAAGCCGCTGCCCTCCATGAAGCTCATCCTAGCGACGAACTCATAGACTGCGTTGCCAATGGCCAACGTGCACGAGAGCGACTACCCGGAACCGAGCAAAGCCGAGATCAAGGCGCAGGTGGCCCGTGAGAGCGAACGCCGCGCGCGCCTGGGTGTGCCGGCCGCCGCGGGTGGCGTGCTGTATCTGCTGAGCGGCATCATCCTGACGACAACGCTCAGAGGCATCCCCACGGTAGGCGTGCTGCAGGGTGTCGCCCCGGCGCTGCGCGGAGAAGCCAACCCTTTGGTCAGCCCACGCGCGGGCGAGGTGCGCTTCCAGAGCCACCATTCATTCGGCTTGGTGGCGGGCAGCGTGCTGGTGGCGCTGGCTTACGCGGCGATCGTGCTGGTGCTGCTGTTCATATTTGAGTCCACGCGTTTTCGCCAGCCGCAGCTGCGCCCGGCCGCGCGCTGGCTGATTCTGGTCGGAGGCAGTGCGGTGGCGCTGCTCAGCGTCGCCACGCAGATCCTGCTTGCGATCAAGACGCACAACTTCGTCACCGGCCACGACTTCTCCGATCACGCCGTGGAAGCGGTGACCCACAACAGCATCTACACCGCGCTGGCCTATGTCACGCCGGTGGCCGGCATCGCGCTGGCGGCGGGGATGATCATGACGATGCTGGGTGCTGTGCGCGTCGGCCTTGTGCCGCGCTGGGTGGCGATGGTAGGAGGCGTCTCGGCAGTGTTGTTGCTGCTTCCCACGGCGGTGCTCGACTTCGTCCCTGCCTTCTGGATGGTGGCGATGGGCATCCTGATCATGGAGCGCTGGCCGAGCGGCGATCCCCCGGCGTGGGCCAGCGGCGTGGCCGTTCCCTGGCCTTCGCAGGTGGAAATGCGCGAAGCCAAGGAAGCGGATCGGGCGAGCAAGAAGGGACGAGGGAAGGCAGACGCGGACGTGGTGCCCGAGCCGGCCCAACCCGCGAGGAGCTCAAGCCGCAAGCGGCGCAAGCGCAGCGCCAGCCGTTGAATGCGCAGCGCCGGCCGATGAATTGATTCATCCGCAGGCGGGTAAATAGAGGAGGAGAGGGGCGCGGGAGGGCTCCTGAGCTCGTCCGCGCCTCAGACCCATCCGACAGGCACTAGCTGCCGCCCCGGGATGGGGCGGCGTGAATGGAGGGCTCCATGGAGGCTGCATCGATCCATCCTCACCCCGCGCAGGGAACAGCCACGCGAGGCGACGTATATGACCCGACGCGAGGCGCTGCCGAGCGTACGGGGCTCTGGAAGCCGGCTGACCCGGCTCCTCTTGGGCTGGCCGCTTTTGCAATGACGACATTCGTGCTGTCGATGTTCAACGCCAATCTGGTCGATGAAAAGGGCACCCCTGTGGTTCTTGGCCTGGCGCTGGCCTACGGCGGCATCGTGCAGCTCCTCGCCGGCATGTGGGAGTTCCGCACGGGCAATACGTTTGGCGCTGTCGCATTCTGTTCATACGGCGCCTTCTGGCTCTCGTTCTGGGCGCTGAATGTCTTTTACGCCAAGGAGATCGGTGGCAATGTCGGGCACGCGGTCGGCGTGTACCTGTGGGCGTGGGCGATCTTCACCGCCTACATGACGGTTGCCGCGTTGCGCGTGAGCGGAGCTGTGCTGGCGGTCTTCGCACTGTTGACGGCGACGTTCATTCTGTTGGCGATCGGCGCGGTCGGCCCGCACACGACGGTGACTCACTGGGGCGGCTACATTGGCCTGGCGACCGCCGCGGCCGCTTGGTATGCCTCGTTTGCGGCTGTGACAAACTCGACATTCGGGCGGACGATAATGCCCGTTCTGCCCTTGCGGCATGAGTAAAACCCTGGATGCGAGTGAGGAAAGGCGGCAGCAAGCATGGCGACCGAACCGAAGCAGGCCAGTGGCGAGGAGCTCGACCGCGATCTGGCGGCGCTGCTTGAGATCGAGCGCTTCGAGCCGCCCGCGGAGTTTCGCGAGCACGCGCTCCTGAAGGACCCGTCCGTCTACGCGGAGGCAGAGCGCGATCCGCAGGCGTGGTGGGCCAAGCAGGCGGCGGAGCTCGATTGGTTTGAGCCTTGGGACACGGTGCTGGATGACAGCAAGGCGCCTTTCTATGAGTGGTTCACAGGCGGCAAGCTGAACGTCTCTTACAACTGCCTGGATCGCCACGTGCTGGCAGGACGCGGCGAGCGCGTGGCCTTGCACTGGCGGGGTGAGGATGGCGAGGAGCGCGACATCACCTACGCGGAGCTGCTGGCGCAGGTCAAGCGCTTCGCCAGCGCGTTGAAGGCGCAGGGAGTGGAGAAGGGCGACGTGGTGGGGATCTACCTGCCGATGATCCCTGAGGTGGTGGTGTCGATGCTCGCCTGCGCGCGCATCGGCGCGCCCCACAACGTCGTCTTCGGCGGCTTCTCCGCCGAGGCGGTGCGCGAGCGCATGGAGTTCTCCGAGGCAAAGCTGCTGATCACTGTCGACGGCGCGGCGCGCAAGGGCAAGATTGCGCCGGTGAAGGAGCGCGTGGATGAGGTGATAGGTGACTTGCGCACGCTCCAGAGGATCGTCGTGGTGCGCAGCAAGAACGTCCCCTGCGCGATGCAGGAGGGCCGCGACGTCTACTACGACGAGATCTGCGCGGCGGCGGGGCGGGCGGGCTCCGAGTGCGAGGCCGAGCCGTTGGACGCGGAGCACCCGCTGTACATCCTCTACACCTCCGGCTCGACGGCCAAGCCGAAGGGCATCCTGCACACGAGCGGCGGCTACCTGACGGGCGTCTCAGCGACGCACCGCTACGTATTCGACCTCAAGCCCGAGTCGGATGTGTACTGGTGCGCCGCGGACGTAGGCTGGGTGACGGGCCACTCCTACATCGTCTACGGCCCGCTGGCCAACGGCGCGACCTCGGTGATGTGGGAGGGCGCGCCGGACTACCCCAACAAGGGCATCTGGTGGGAGATCGTGGAGCGCTACGGCGTAACCATCCTCTACTGCGCGCCGACGGCGATTCGCGCGTGCATCAAGTGGGGCGCGCAGTGGCCCAACGCGCACGACCTCTCCTCATTGCGACTACTGGGCAGCGTGGGAGAGCCGATCAACCCGAAGGCGTGGCTCTGGTACCACAAGGTGATCGGAGGGGAACGCTGCCCGATCGTGGATACGTGGTGGCAGACGGAGACCGGCGCAATCATGATCACGCCGCTGCCGGGCATCACGGCGACCAAGCCAGGCTCAGCCACGCAGCCATTCCCTGGCGTGGAGGCGAAGGTGCTGGCGGAGTCAAGCGGTGAGCCGCTGGAGGAAGGGCAGGGCCTGCTGGTGCTGACGCGACCCTGGCCCTCGATGCTGCGCACGCTCTACAAGGAGCCCGAGCGCTACGTGAGCACTTACTTCGAGCGCTTTGGCAGCAGCACCTATCTGGTGGGCGACGCCTCGCGCCGCGACAAGGATGGCTACTTCTGGGTGATCGGGCGCATCGATGACGTGGTGAACGTCTCTGGACACCGGCTCTCGACAGCCGAAGTGGAGTCGGCGATCGTGGCGCATCCCGATGTGGCGGAGGCCGCGGTGATCGGCCAGCACGACGAGGACACAGGCCAGGCGATCGTGGCCTTCGTGACCCTGCAGGGAGACCTGGAGGGCGATGAGAGCACTGTGGCAGGCATCCGCGCGACGGTGGCCGAGCGCATCGGCAAGTTCGCGCGCCCCAAGCGGATGATCTGGACCGACGATCTCCCCAAGACACGCTCGGGCAAGAGCATGCGCCGGCTGCTGCGCGATATCGCCGAGGGTCGTGCGCTAGGCGACGTCACCACCTTGCGCGATCCGGCCGTGATGAGTCAGCTGGAGGAGCGCGTCAAGGAGATGCAGGCCCAGGAGGACTAGCTACACCTTGCGGTACTCAGGCACCCATGACCCGTCGTCCTGCTTGACGAAGTCCTGGAAGAGCCCAGGTGCCTCGGCCTGCATGATCTGAGCGATGCGATCGAACACGATGCGCAGCTCCTCCTCGGCGCCCTCGGCAGTGCGCATCTCAATGACATGGCGCAAGGTGCGGGCGTTGGCGGTCCAGATGATGTCGGTGCTGAGGCCGATCGGCGCGAGACGGCGCAGCGCGGAGGTGACCTCCTTCTTGACGTGGAAGGGCACGCCCTCCTGGTCGATCCCCAATGCTTGGGCGGCGCTGACCTGAAACTCCTCAAGCTGCTCGACGATCGAGAGCACCTGCTCGCGCACAGGCTCCAAAGCAGGGGGCACGCGAAAGCCGATATCGGTGAGGCGCACATAACGCAGGCTCTCCTGGCTGAAGGCTGAGCCGGCGCGATGCCTGACAAGCTCATGGGTGAATACGCGGCTCACGTTGCGCAGCGCAAATGAGTAGTTGGCGTGCTCAAGCACGCTGCCATGCGCGCTGCGCAGGATGTTGGCGAAGTATTCGCGCTGGTCGGTGCGCACCTTGCTGACGTTGGGGTTCAGCCCAGGCTCCCAGCTGCGGTAGCAGGCGCGGCCCCCGAACTCGACGAGCAGCTCACCGCCATTGACACTCTCCCCGGCGCCGGTCTCGATGCCGCTGGCCCCCGCGCCACCGCTGTCGGCGCCACCGGCCTCGCCGAGCCGCCGCTGCAGCCACGACTCCCCGCCCACATCGCGCAGATATCCACGCATCCCCTCGACGTCAACAGAGGGGCGGGCGATCAGGAAAACGGTGGGAACGGTGGGGTGCACGGGGCGGACGATGCTACCGGCTGCGTCGGGCGGCACTATAAGCTTGGACCGCGATGGCCACGAGCACCTCAGAGCCCACAGACCCCGAGCTGGAGCAGGCGGCTTGGGACCTCGATGCACTGGTCGATGGCGAGGGCGAGGCGGGCGTCGAGCGCCAGCTCGATGACGCTCTGACCCGCGCGGGGACCTTCGCCGAGCGCTACGCCGGCAAGCTGGCGGATCTGGATGAAGCTGGCCTGGCGCAGGCGATGCGGGAGCTGGGCACGATCCACGATCTGATCGGCCGCGCGGGCACGTATGCCGCCCTGCGCTTCTCGACTGACACGGCCGATCCGAGCCGCGGTGCGTTGTTGCAGCGCGTGCAGGAGCAGGGAACGTCGATCGAGACAAAGCTGCTGTTTTTTGATTTGGAGTGGGCCGCGCTGCCCGAGGATCGCGCGCGGGAGCTGGTGCAAGGCGAGGCGCTGGATTTCGCGCGCCATCACCTGCGTAACGTGCGGCGCTACCGCGAGCACCTGCGGAGCGAGCCCGAGGAGAAGATCCTGGCGGAGAAGTCGGTGACGGGCAGCGGCGCGTGGGCGCGGCTGTTCGAGGAGCTGACCTCGGCGATTGAGGTTGAGCTGGATGACGGGCGAGTTGCCCTCGATGTGGCGTTGAGCCGCCTGGCGTTGCCCGACCGCGAGGTGCGGCGCAGCACGGCGGAGGCGGTGACGGCCGCGCTTGAGCCGGGCTTGCGCACGCGCGGGTATGTGCTGAACACGCTGCTGGCGGACAAGGCCACGGATGACCGCTTGCGTCGCTACCCCAGCTGGCTGGCGGCGCGCAACCTGGCCAACGAGGCCAGCGACGAGTCGGTGCAGGCGCTGATCGAGGCGGTGCGCGGGCGCTATGAGCTGCCGCGGCGCTGGTATCGCCTGAAGGCCAAGCTGCTGGGCGTGGAGCGGTTGGCCGACTACGACCGCATGGCGGCGGTGACGCAGGACGAAGTGACCTTCAGCTACGCGCAGGCGTGTGAGCTGGTGCGCGACTGCTACGGCTCCTTCTCCTCTGAGCTGGGGGATCTCGTGCAGCGCTTCTATGACGAGCGCTGGATCGATGCGCCGGTGCGCCCCGGCAAGCGTGGCGGCGCCTTCTGCGCGTCGGCGACTCCCGAGGTGCATCCCTATGTGATGCTCAACTACACCGCGCGCCGCCGCGACGTGCTGACGCTGGCTCATGAGCTGGGCCATGGTGTGCATTTCGCGTTGGCGGCCCGCCAGGGCATCTTCCACCAGGGCACGCCCTTGACGCTGGCCGAGACGGCTTCCGTGTTCGGCGAGACGATTGTCTTCGGGCGGCTGTTGGAAGAGGACAGCTCGCCCGAGTCGCGCCTGGCGCTGCTGGCCGAGAACCTGGAGGGAGCGATCGCGACCGTTTTCCGCCAGGTGGCGATGAATCGCTTTGAGGACCTGGCGCATACAGCGCGCCGCGAGCAGGGCGAGCTGTCGATCGAGCGCCTGGGCGACCTGTGGGCGGAGAGCCAGAGCGAGATGCTGGGCGACTCGGTGGAGATCACCGCGGGCTATCGCTCGTGGTGGAGCTACATCCCGCACTTCATCAACACCCCTGGCTACGTCTACGCCTATGCCTACGGTCAGCTCCTGGCGCTGTCGGTCTATCAGCGCTACGAGCAGCGCGGCGCGGAGTTCGTCCCCCAGTATCTGGAGCTGCTGGCCGCCGGCGGCTCGCGCTCACCTGAGGATCTCGGCAAGATCGTGGATGTCGACCTCGCCGATCCAGGTTTCTGGGACGCCGGTTTGGATCTCGTCGAGCGCCAGCTGCAGGAGGCTGAAGCGGCGGCTCAGAGCAGCGGACTGCTTTAGCGCTGCGTGCTCAGTTGGTGAAAGCGTGAATCACTGCGGCCAGTCGTCGCGCAAGCGCTTCAGATAGTCGGGCGGATAGTCGCCCGTCATCGCTCCTGCCGTGCGCTCTGCCGCGTCGGCGTTTTCGACAGATGGCAGATGCTCGAGATCGTCAAGATCGCGTGGCCTGCCGGCTGCCTGCTTCATGGCACGAAGGTGCGCCAGCCCACATATCTTGACTGGCACACCAGCCGGACGACCCTCAATGGCCTGCTTGGCCAGCTCGGTGTAGAGGTCATCCGCATCAATCCCGGCTATCCATTGCATGATGTCCAACTCGCCATGGTCCGTTTCCAGACGAAAATTGCCGCCTTGGCTGAGGTCCTCGATCGAGGTTGAGTCGAGCGGAAACTCACCGTCGAGGAAGTCTCCACCCTCGGAGTTCTTCGCATTCAGTTCCCGCAATGCAGCTGCCAGCCGACTGAGATTTTCAGCACTCGGGTTGGGCACAATGTCGAGATCTTCCGAGGGCCTGACGAATCCGTGGGCACTGACCGCGACGCCACCGATGACAATGTGTTCGACGGCCCGTTCGTGCAGAAAGCGCAGAAGTGGCAGCGGGTCAAGCGCCTCGGGCATGCTTGAACGCCTCAGCGATGACATTGGCTGCTCGGGTTAGGGCTGCGGCCTCCTCTAGATTGGCCGTCACGCCCCGTTTACGGTTGCGTATCACACGTGCCCGCGTAACACGCTCCTCGCGAGCGACCTCCTCTGGTGTCCAAGGACCTTTTGGCCTGTCTGCTGGTACCGACGCCATGCTCTGATCTTAGCCTTCCGACGGTTGGGGCTCAGGTGCTTAGAACAACCCGAACCCGCCACCCACGCCGTGCACGAGGTCAAACAGCGGCTGGGGCACGATGCCGAAGAAGAGGGTAGCCGCGCCCGCGAGGACGGCGACAAAAACGACCTCTGGCTGGGCGCTCTTCCCAGGCGCGACAGGCAACTCATCGTCAAGCTCGGACGAGCCACCGGCAAGGGCTGGAAGGGGGGCGGGGGCCTCGCCCATCCACATCGTGGCGATCACGGGCAGGTAGTAGGCGAGCGAGATCATCGAGCCGATCACGATCACGACACCCAGCCAGGTGTAGCCGCCCGCGACGGCCGCATCGATCAAATAGAACTTGCCGATGAAGCCCGCGGTCGCGGGGATGCCGGCGAGGGAGAGCATCGAGAGCGTCAGGGGCCAGGCCAGCCAGGGATTTGAGCGACCGAGACCGGCGACCGACTGGACGTTGTCGCCAAGGCCGGCCCGGCGCTCGCGGGCGATGATGACGGCGAAGGCCGCCATGTTCATGAAGAGGTAGATGGCGAGGTAGAAGACGGTGGCGCGCACGCCCAGCTGCGTGGAGACGACCACGCCCGCCAGCATGTAGCCGGCCTGCGCCACCGAGGAGTAGGCCAGCATACGCTTCAGCGAGGACTGGCCGAGGGCGCCGACGTTGCCGACGACGATCGTGATCGCGGCGAGGGCGGCCACGGCCGGCCCCCAACTGCCCTGGGCTTCCACCAAGGCGACGTCAAAGAAGCGCAGGAAGACGCCCAGGGCCGCCACCTTGGTGGCCACGGCCATGAAGGCCGTCACGGGCGTGGGGGCGCCCTCATACACGTCGGGTGTCCACTGGTGGAAAGGGGCGACGGAGGACTTGAAGGCGAGGCCCACGACGCACAGGGCGATGCCGGTGAGCAGCAGCACGTCGCTTGCGAGGCCCTTGCCGGAGATGGCGGATGCGATGGTGGCGAAGTCGGTTGCGCCGGTGGCGCCGTAGATCAGCGCCAGCCCATAGAGCAGTGTGGCGCTGCCCACCGAGCCGACGATCAGGTACTTCAGGCCGGACTCCAGCGAATGCTCGCGGCGCATCTCGGTGGCGCACAGCACGTATAGGGGGATCGAGAGAAGCTCAAGGCCCACGAACAGCATGACCGTGTTCTGCGCGGCCGCTAGCAGTGTCATGCCGCCGATCGAGGTCAACAGCAAGGCGTGAAACTCGCCGTGGGCCGCTTCGCGCGCGGCCAGCGAGCGCCACGCCAGCAGCACTGTGGCGGCACCGCCAATCGCCAGGATCATCGTGAGCACCAATGAGAGGTCGTCGATGCGCAGCGCGCCGGCCAGGATCGACTTCTCTTCGCCCCACTGCCAGATCGTCAGGCCCAGCGCCGTCCCCAGCGCGGCGAGGCTGAGCGCGGGCACCACCTGCGCGCGCACCCAGCGGGAGCCGAGCAGGCCGACCAGCAGCACCACCACGGCGCCGCCGAGCAACGCAATCAGGGGGGATAGGCCCGCGAAGTCGACGTGGGGGCCTTTGAGCGTCGCCAGTGCGCCGGTCATGGCGTCACGCTCGCGGAGGCGGTCGACGGACTGGCCGCCGCCTGGGCGGCGGTGGATGGATTGGCTGCCGCCTGCGCTGGGGCGACCGCTGCCTTCACAGAGCCTTCGCCGCGGCGCAGCGCCAGCTGTGGGTAGACCGCGAAGAGGAGGATCACGGCCACCACCGGCACCAGCACCATGCGATCGAGTAGCCCGATGTCACGGGACTCCACGCTCTTACCCGCGCGATTGTGCATCGCGCGGATGAACAGGCGCAGCGCGTAAACGCTCGCCATCACCACGCCCGTGAAGGCGATGATCGCGATTGCGAGCTTGGCGTTGAAGACGCCCAGCAGGATCAGGAACTCGCCGACAAAGTTGGCCGAGCCAGGCATCGCCAAGGTGGCCAGTGCCACGATCAAAAACAGCGCCGCCAGCACCGGCGCGCGGAAGGCGATGCCGCCCATCTCGCGGATGTCCTCGGAGCCGCCCGCGCGGCGTGAGAGCAGTGCGACGATAAAGAGCAGTGGCGCGACGACCAGGCCGTGGTTGACCATCTGAAGCAGTGCGCCCTGCGCGCCTTGGGAGTTCAGGGCGAAGATGCCGAGCGTGATAAAGCCCATCTGCGCCACCGAGGAATACCCGGCGATCAGGCGCGCGTCGGTCTGCGTGAAGGCGACCATCGAGCCGTACAGGATCGAGGCCAGCGCGATCAGCAGCATCAGCGTCTGGAAGTGCGCCGCCGCCTGCGGGTAGAGCGGCAGGGCGATGCGCAGGAAGCCGTAGGCGCCGACCTTGGAGAGCACGCCGGAGAAGACCATCAGGACCTCGATTGGCATCGTACGGTAGCCGTCGGGCATCCAGCCATGCAGCGGGAAGGCGGGCATCTTCACGAGGAAGGCCGCCGCGAAGAACAGGAAGATCCACTCCTGCGAGCCACGGCTCAGCGGCAGCGTCTGCAGGTTTGACAGCACAAAGGTCAGCGGGGCGTTGTTCTGCTGGGAGGCCAGCACGCCTGTGGCGATGGCCGCGGCGAGCATCAGCAGCGAGCCCACGAGGGTGTAGATGACGAGCTTGATCGTTGCTCGCACGCGCTCCTCGCGGGGGACGCGGGTGGGTGGGTCCCCAATCAACATCATGAAGTAGAACGGGATCAGCATCAGGTCGAAGAAGGCCACGAACAGCGCCAGGTCCTGGGCGAGGAAGGCGCCGAGCACGGCTGACTCGGCGAGCATGAAGTAAAAGAAGAAGAGTCTTGGCCGCTCCCACTCGCGCAAGTTGGCGGCCAGGGTGGCGATTGCGAACAAGAGGGTTGTCAAGCCGATCAGCATCACGTTGAGGCCGTCGATGCCGAGCTTGTAGTGGATGCCCAGTTCGGAGATCCACACCACGTCGGTGACGTGTGTCAGACCCTTGGATTTGGGACCCACCCCCCCATAGTCGACGATGTAGCCGATCGCCAGCGCCAGCGCCGCCACCGAGCCCAGTAGGGCGAAGGCGCCGGGTGCGCGCCGGTCGCGCAGCGCGAGGGCTGCTCCAAGGACGCCGCAGACGGCGGGCAGCCAGATGAGGATCGAAAGGGCCGGCATCAGGACTGGAGGAGGAAGTAGAGGCCAATCGCTGCTACGCCCAGCACCAGCGCCGCCGCGTAGTAGCGCACCAAGCCGCTCTGCACCGCGCGCACCGCGGCTGAGCCCGCGCGCACCACGCTCACCGTCCCATCGATCAAGCCCCCCTCGACCACGGCGCGCTCGAAGGTGCCTGCGGCGAAGCGCCCGGCGGTGCTCATCGGGCGCACGATCAGGCCATCGATCAGCTCATCGAACCACCACTTGTGCACCAGCAGCTCGTACACCGCATGCCACCGCGCTTGCAGCTTTGCGGCGGTTCCGGGCCGCGCGACCCACACCCTCCAAGCCAAAGCGATCCCGGCCAGGCCCAGCACCGTTCCGAGGATCAAGCCGAAGGCCATAAGCCCGTCCTTGGTGTGCGTTTCATACACCGCCGAGCCCGCGAAGCTGGGGCGCAGGAAGTCATTGATCACGAAGTCCACGTTGGGGATCTGCAACAGGCCCAGGCCGACCGAGCCGACGGCCAGGATGCTCATTGCCACCTTCATCGGCAGCGCCCGTTCGGCGATCGCGTGCGTGGGGCCGGGGAAGCCCACGTCGAGGTCCTCCAGCTCGCCCGTGGCGGGGTTGGTGGGGTGCTCGGCGTGGTGCAGGTGGGGCGGGTGGGATTCCAATTCAAGCTCTCTTGCCTCCGGCACGGGGTCGCCGTAGAAAGCGCGGAAGATCATGCGGAAGGTGTAGACCGCCGTCAGGAAGGCGCCGATGTAGCCGATCGCATACAGCGCCCAGTGCCAGCCGCCCAGCTCGCCTGTGACGAGCAGGATCTCGTCCTTGCTGAAGAAGCCTGAGAAGGGGGGGACGCCCGACAGGGCCAGGCCGCCGATGATGAAGCAGCCGAAGGTGAAGGGCATCGCCTTGCGAAAGCCGCCCATGCGATTGAGCGACTGCTCGCCGCCCATCGCGCCGATGATGCTGCCGGCGGCCATGAACAGCAGGGCCTTGAAGAAGGCATGCGTCATCAGGTGAAATAGGCCGGCCGCGTAGGCGCCGACGGAGACGCCCATGATCATGTAGCCGATCTGCGACATCGTGGAGTAGGCGATCACGCGCTTGATGTCGGTCTGCACCAGGCCGATCGTGCCCGCCACGAACAGCGTCGTTGCGCCCACCACCGCGCCCACGTCCTGCGCGATCGGAGCCAGTTCGAAGAGCACGTGCATTCTTGCGATCAGGTACACGCCCGCGGTCACCATCGTCGCGGCGTGGATCAGCGCGCTGACGGGCGTGGGGCCCTCCATCGCGTCGGGCAGCCACGTGTGCAGCGGGATCTGCGCGGACTTGGCGAAGGCTCCCACCAGCAGCAGGATGCAGCCTGCCACCAGATCGGCTTCGTTGTGCGTGAACACCTGCCCGGCTGCATGGAATGTCTGTAGGAAGTCCAGCGTGTGGGTGTGCTTGAAGATGAAGTACGTGCCCAGCACCAGGCCAACATCGCCGAGCACGTTGATCACGAACGCCTTGATGCCAGCGCGCGTGGCCGTCGTGCGCCGGTACCAGAAGGAGATCAAAAGGTAGGAGGCCGCGCCTACGAACGCCCAGCCCACGATCAGCAGCAGGAAGTTGCCCGCCAGCACCAGCAGCAGCATCGAGAAGACGAAGAAATTGAGGTAGGCGAAGTAGCGCGCGAAACCTCGATCCTTGTCCATGTAGGAGATCGAGTAGAGGTGGATCAGCGTGGAGACGCCGCTGACGATCAGGATCATGAAGACGGACAGCGGGTCCACCAGGATCGACAGCTGCGCGTTCACGCCGACCGTGTTGGCGTAGTTCCACAGCGAGGAGGTCACCTGCCGGTGTGCCGGTGTGAGGCTCTGGATTTCCAGCAGCGCGCCGAGCGCGGCGAGGAACGCCAGGAAAATCGCGCCTGTGCCGATCCAGCCCGCTGTGCGTCCGGGCAATACGCGATAGCCGAAGGCGATCGTCAGCATGCCCAGCAGCGGGAACAGCAGCACGAGCCAGCCGTAGGTCGTCGCGCTCATCCCTGCAGCTCCCGCAGCTCGTCTACGTCAATCGGCAGCTGGCGGCGGTAGATCGCCACGATCATGCCCAGGCCGATGCACACCTCGCAGGCGGCGACCGTCATCACGATCAGCGCCAGGATCTGCCCGTCGCCGTCGCCCCACATGCGCGAGAAGGCGATCAGCGCCAGGTTCGCGCCGTTGAGCATCAGCTCCAGGCACAGCAGCAGCACCAAGGGGTTGCGGCGGGTCATCACGCCCACGGCGCCCAGCGTGAAGACGATCGCGGAGACCGCCAGGTACCAGGCGATGCTCACCAGCCGCCGTCCTTGGCTCCCGCGCTCACCTTGGGGCGCTCGGCTCCGTTCTGGCCTTTGTCCGTCTGCGCGGCGGCAAACGGCAGCCCCGCCACGCCCTCGGCCATCGTGCCCGTGCCCTGCGGGCGCAGCAGGTCCAATGGGGTGAGGATCTCGCGTTCGTCCTCCTCGCTGAGGCCCCGGCGGCGTCGCGCCAGCACCACCGCGCCCACCGCCGCGATCAACAGCAGGAAGGAGGCCACCTCGAAGGCCAGCAGAAAGCGCGTCAGCAGCAGCTGGCCGATGTAGGCGGGGGTGCCGTAGGCGCGCGGCCCCGGCGTGTAGCCCGCGCCGTTGCTGTCGATCGCCTCAAGCCCCGTGCCCAACAGTGCGATGAACAGCTCCACCAGCAGCGCCGCGCCCAGCACCGCCGCGCCCAAGCGCAGGCTGGAGGTGCCGACCCCACCCACCCCGCGCAGCCGGGCGCCCAGGGACTGTTCCTGATCGCCGACGTAGGCGACGACGAACACGTACAGCACCATCACCGCCCCGGCGTAGACGACCACCTGCACGGCGGCCACGAACTCGGCGCGCAGCAGCAGGAACAGCAGCGCCAGCGAGATCAGGTGCGTGACCAGCGCCAGCACGCTGTAGAAGGGATCGCGCAGGCTCACCACGCCGACCGCGCCGGCGATCGCCCCCAGGGCCGCGATGAAGAACATGACCGTGCTCATCCGCGCGCTATTCGTCCTCGGTCCTCAGGGGCGCACGCTCCAGCGGCTCGGCCAGCAGCATCTCCTTGGTGAAGATCAGATCTGAGCGGCTGTAGTCCGAGAGCTCGTAGTCGTGGCCCATCGTGATCGCGTCAAACGGGCAGGCCACCTCGCAGTAGCCGCAGAAGATGCAGCGCGAGAGGTTGATCTCATACACCGCCGCGTAGCGCTCGCCCGCCGAGACGCGGTTCTCCGGGGTGTTCTCGGCGGCCACCACGCGGATGCAGTCGGCTGGGCAGGCGGCTGCGCACAGCGAGCAACCCACGCACTTCTCAAGCTTTGTGTCCTCGAAGCGGTGCAGCTTGTGGCGGCCGCGGAAGCGCGGATATACCGGTACCTTCTCCTCCGGGTACTGGATCGTGTTGGGTCCCTCCGCGATCCGCGCGAAGGTTGTCTTCAGGCCGCGCAGCGTCTCGCCGAATGCTCGATACGCGCCACCGGCGCCGCCTGGCTGTGGGCCGCGCTGGACCGCGAGCATGTCATCGCCTGGGGTCCACATCAGTGCGTCGCCACCACCAGGATCGCCGTCACCAGGGCGTTGAGCGTGGCCAGCGGCAGCAGCACCTTCCAGCCGAAGCTCATCAGCTGGTCGTAGCGCAGACGGGGCAGCGTCGCGCGCACCCAGATGAACAGGAAGGTCACGAGCGCCATCTTGCCCAACACCACGAACGGGTCCACCCAGCCTGGGGGGTCGATGCCGAAGGGCAGCAGCCAGCCGCCCAGGAAGACGGTCGTGACGATGCCGGAGACCACCAGCACGTTGAGATACTCGGCGAAGTAGTAGCTGGCGAAGCGCCCGCCACCGTACTCGGTGTTGTAGCCGCCCACCAGCTCCGCGTCGGCCTCGGTCAGATCGAACGGCGCGCGGTTGGTCTCCGCGAAGCTCGCCACCAGGAAGATCAGGAAGCCGACGAACTGGGGGACGATGTACCACATGCCTTCCTGTGCGTGCACGATGCCGGTGAGTGACAGCGTCTGCGCGGTGAAGACCACGCCCACCAATGCCAGTCCCTGGGAGACCTCATAGGAGATCAGCTGCGCCGCGCCACGCATCGCGCCCAGGAAGGAGTACTTCGAGCCCGAGGCCCAGCCTCCGAGCATGATGCCGTAGAAGGCGATCGCGCCCAGCGCGAACAGGTACAGCGGGCCGATCGACACGTCGATCCCGTACAGCCCCACGGGCGTGCCGAAGATGTTCTGCACGTCGCCGAAGGGGATGATCGCAAAGGCTGCGACCGCTGTGAGGATCGAGATCAGCGGTGCCAGCGCGAACAGGAAGCCGACCGAGGTCGTGGGGCGGAACTGCTCCTTGGTCAGCAGCTTGAGGATGTCCGCCAGTGGCTGCAGCGCGCCGTAAGGGCCGACGCGGTTGGGGCCATAGCGCCCCTGCATGCGTCCCATGATCTTGCGCTCGGCCATCAGCACCACGGGCACCAGCTGCAGCGCCACGGCGAAGATCACGATCCCCTTGAGGATCTGTATCCACCACGGCTCGTAGTAGCCGACGAGGGCGATCACGATGACGCCACTCCCGCCGCTGTCTCGCGCTCCGCCCAGCGGACGCCCTTGCCGCCGATCTCCTCAAGCGTCAGGCCCGCGTAGAACGGCACCGCGTCAAACAGCTGCTGTGAGGCCATCGCTCCGCTCTGCACCTCAAGGTCAAGGCCGACGTGTCTGGCCAGGTCGCTCAGCACCCGCCACTCCGCGCGCGTGTCGCCGATGCGCGCGACGGCTGGGCGCAGGCGCTGGAGGCGCCCATCGGGATGCACGATCGTCCCCTCCTTCTCGGCATAGGCCCCGGCTGGGAAGACCACATTGGCGTGCTCGCGGATGCCCTCGGTGAGAAATGTCGCATGCGCTACAACGGTGCCGGCGTGCTCCAGCGCCTGCTCCCACAGCGGGCGCTGCTGCTCCCACGGCGAGCGGCTGCGCGAGAACACTGGCAGGGAGGAAGAATCCTCCAGCGGGTCCACCCCAAGCAGATACAGGGCGCTCAACTCGCCCGCGATCAGCGCCTCGGCAATACCTGGCGAATCCAGGCCATCGTGGGGCAGCACGCCCGCCTCGCGCAGACCGCGCCCGTTGCTCTGCGCTGGGATTTCCAGCAAGCCCGCGTTCTCTGTACCCGCCAGCGAGAGTGTCGCGGCGAGGTCGAGCAGCGCACGAGCGGCATCCGCGCCCTTAGGGCCGGCGGTGAGACGCTCGTGCCACAGCACCACGATCTCCTCCCCGGCCGCTTGCAGCGTCTTGACGAGCTCGGCTGTGGACTGCGCATTCAGCAGCTGCTCGGAGCCGGCGCGCAGCAGCTTCATGCCATGGCGACGCACGCCCTTGCGCAGGCGCAGATCGAGGATCGCCGCGTCCTCGATCGGCTCGGTGTCGAGCAGCAGCACCGCGTGGGCGAACTCCAGGTCGCTGACGTGCGCCTGCAAGCTGGGGTCGCCCAGCTCGCGCTGTAGCTCCAGCGGCAGCGCGCCCGCCACGCGCGAGTCGATATGGGGTGAATCCAAGCCCTCGCGCATCAGGCGCGCGAGCAGGAAGCCCTCCTCGTTCGTGGCCTGCCCGCCGACCAGCGCGCCGGTGCGTGCGCCCGCGCGTCGCAGGCCGGCGGCGGCCTCTTCCAGGGCGCGCTCCCAGGAGACGGGGCGCAGCTCGCCGCCGTCGCGCAGCAGCGGCTCGCTCACGCGCTCATCGCCGCCCAGGCGGGGATAGGCGAAGCGACCGCGGTCGCACAGCCAGCCGTCGTCCACCTCGGGGTGCTCGCGCGCCAGCACGCGCACCACGCGCTCATCGCGCACGGTGAGGGTGACGTTGCACTGGGCGGGGCACAGCGTGCATACCGAGCCCGAGTCCTCGATGTCCCAGGGCCGCGCGCGGAAGCGGTAGGCGCGCGATGTCAGCGCGCCCACGGGGCATAGCTCCACGATATTGCCGCTGAAAGGCGCCACATAGGGGTGGCCGTCGAAGGTGGACACGTAGGAGTGCGCTCCGCGCTCCTGCAGCACCAACTGGTAGTCCTCGCTGATCTCCTGCGAGAAGCGCACGCAGCGGTAGCAGAGGATGCAGCGCTCGCGGTCGATCGCAATCGTCGGCGAGAGCTCCAGCGGCTTGACGAAGTGGCGCTTGGGCTCGATGAAGCGCGAGGTGCCCTTGCCCCAGCCGAAGGCGATGTCCTGCAATGGGCACTCTCCGCCCTTGTCACACACGGGGCAGTCGAGGGGATGGTTGATGAGCAGGAACTCGACAACCGCGTTCTGCGCCTCTTTTACGCGCTCGGACTGGGTGTGCACGACCATGCCGTCCTTCACGGGCGTCGAGCAGCCCGTCTGCAGCTTGGGGATGCCCTCGATTTCCACCAGGCACATGCGGCACGCGCCAACGGGCTGGCCGAGCTTGGGCTCGTAACAGAAGACGGGGATCTCGACGTCGCCGTGCTTGGCGGCGTCCACCAACATTGCATTCTCGGGCGCCTGCACCTCCAGGCCGTCGATCGTGAAGGTGATCGTGCGCGGTTGCGGTCTAGGCATGGACGGGCTCCAGCCGGCGACTCTGCATGTGGCTTTCAAACTCCTCGCGGAACTTGACGATCATCGAGCTGATCGGCATCGCCATCGCGTCGCCGAGCACGCACAGGCAGTTGCCCATGATGTGCTCCTGCACGCTGGCCATGATCTCCAAATCCATCGGCGTGGCCTCGCCGCTGTCGATGCGCTCCAGCATCTTCACCGTCCAGTTGGTGCCCTCGCGGCAAGGGGTGCACTTGCCGCAGGACTCGTGGCGGTAGAACTTCGCCACCTTCAGCGCCACGTCGAGGATCGGCGTGGAGTCGTCGACCACGATGATCGCGCCTGAGCCGAGCATCGAGCGCGCTGCCGCCAGCGAGTTGAAGTCATACGGGATGTCGAGGTCCTCCGCCGTCAGCACGGGCGAGGAGGAGCCGCCGGGGAACCAGCACTTCACCTCGCGCCCTTCGGGTGGGCCGCCGGCGAGGCCGTAGATGATCTCGCGCGAAGGGATGCCCAGCTCGATCTCGTAGTTGCCGGGACGCTGCACGTGGCCGGAGACACTCACGAGCTTGGTGCCGGTCGATGTCTCGACGCCGAGCTTGGCGTATTCATCGCCGCCCATGCGGATGATCGCCGGCACCGTCGCCAGCGTCTCGACGTTGTTGATCAGCGTCGGTCCCTGATAGAGGCCCTGGTTGGCCGGGAAAGGCGGCTTCAGGCGTGGGTTGCCGCGCTTGCCCTCAAGCGAATCGAGCAGCCCCGTCTCCTCGCCGCAGATGTAGGCGCCGGCGCCGCGGTGGACCACCAGCGACAGCGAGTGTCCCGAGCCGAGGATGTTCTCGCCGATGAAGCCCTGCTCGCGCGCTTCGTGCAGCGCCGTGTCGAGCATGTCGGCCTGCAGCACATACTCGCCGCGGATGTAGATGAAGGAGCGGTTGGCGCCGGCCGCGTAGGAGGCGATGATCAGACCCTCGATCAGCATGTGCGGGGACTTCTGCATCAGCTCGCGGTCCTTGAAGGTGCCCGGCTCGGACTCGTCCGCGTTGCACACGAGGTACTTGTCCATCGCGCCCTTGGGCAGGAAGGAGACCTTCTTGCCCATTGCGAACCCCGCCCCGCCGCGCCCGCGCAGGCCGGAGGCTTCCAGCTCGTTCAAGACGGCCTCGGGCGGCATCGCCAGTGCCTTGCGCAGCGCCTCATAGCCGCCGCGCGCTTCATACACCGACAGGGTGTTCAGCCCTGGCTCATCGATGCGATCGAATAGCAGCTTCATGCGTCGCTCGCCTCCGCGTCGGCGCAGGGCCGTCGCGCCAGCTGCTTCTCGGGCAGGACCTCGCGGCCGGCGCGCACGTCATCGAGCAGCTGCGGCACGTCCTCGATCGTCAGCGGTCCCACGTAGACGCCATCGACCGAGGCCATCGGCGCCAGGTCGCAGGCGCCCAGGCACTCAAAGGCGCGCACGTTGAAGTCTGCGTTCTCGCCTGCGGCCTCGTCTATCGCCGCATACAGCTCGTCCGCGCCGCGCAGCGAGCAGGAGATGTTGGTGCACACGTAGATGCTGTGCTTGCCCACGGGGCTCGTCTCAAGCATGTCGTAGAAGCTCGCCACCGACACCAGATAGGCAGGGGTCAAGCGCATCACGCACGCCACCTGCTCGATCGCCTCGGGCGAGCACCAGCCGTGCACGCGCTGCGCGGCCTCAAGCGCGGGCAAGGCGGCCGAGCGGCTATCGGGGTAGAGCGCCATGTGCGCCTCGATCTGCTCGCGCAGGGCGGCTGGCACGTCGGTTGTAGCCGGATCGGGGACTGGCGAGGGGTCCTTGCTCAGGTCGGCCGCTTCATCCCAGCCAGGGGGGACTCTTGAGCCATGCGCGTAGCGGGGGATGGCGCTCATCGGTCGATGCCTCCCAAGATCGGGTCCAGCATCGCCAAGGTGGCGATCAGATCGGCGATGTAGGAGCCCTCGGCCATGCTGGAGAAGGACTGCAGGTTCACGAAGGAGGGATCGCGCATGTGCACGCGCGCGGGCTTGGACGAGCCATCGGAGCGCACGAAGCAGCCCAGCTCCCCGCGCGGGCTCTCGATCGGGTAGTAGACCTCGCCTGGCGGCACGCGGAAGCCCTCGGTGACGAGCTTGAAGTGGTGGATAAGCGCCTCCATCGAGGTCGCCAGCTCGTGGCGCGGCGGCAGCGCCACCTTGCGGTTCTCGGTGATGTAGGGCCCCTCGGGCAGTCCTTCAAGCGCCTGGTCGATGATCTTCACCGACTCATAGATTTCCGCCAGGCGCACGGCGAAGCGGTCGTAGTTATCGCCCACCGTGCCCACGGGGATCTTGAAATCGAAGTCGCCGTAGGAGCAGTAGGGGGCCGCCTTGCGCAGGTCCCAAGGGTTGCCGGCCGCGCGCAGCAGCGGGCCGGTGACGCCAAAGGACAAGAGCTTTTCCGCGTCGAGCGGGCAGGTGCCGCGCAGACGCTGCAGCACGATCTCGTTCTTGTTGAGCAGATCGCCGTACTGGTCGGCACGCGTGGGCATGATCTTGGTGAACTTGCGCAGCTTCTCGGTGAAGCCCTGGGGGATGTCCTCGATCACGCCGCCCACCTGGAAGTAGCGCGTGTGCATACGCTGCCCGGAGGACATCTCGAACAGGTCGAGGATCGCCTCGCGCTCGCGGAAGCAGTACCAGAACATCGAGATCGCGCCGAGGTCCAAGGCGCTCGTGCCCAGCCACACCAGATGGCTCATGATGCGGTTCAGCTCCATGTGGATCACGCGCAGGTACTGCGCGCGCGGGGGCACCTGCACCTCCAGCAGCGTCTCAACGGCGCCGCAGAAGGCCATCGCGTTGAAGTAGTAGGCGAGGTAGTCCATGCGCTCCACCACCGGGATGACCTTCCAATAGGACTTGTCCTCGGCGGTCTTTTCGATGCCTGTGTGCACGTAGCCGATGACCGGCTTGATGTCGCGCACCACCTCGCCCTGCAACGTCACCAGCAGGCGCAGCACGCCGTGCGTCGCCGGGTGGTGCGGACCCATGTTCAGCGTCAGCAGCTCCTGATGAGCCTCGCCGTCGCCCGCGGGCTTGATCAGCGGCTCCTCCAGCGGCTCAAGCGTGATGCTCTGCTCGCGCTTGCGGTACTCCGAGAGGCTGCTCATCCTCGCGCTCCCATGCGAGCCGACTCGTTATAGGTGAAGAGCACGGGCTCGCCGCCGATCGGGAAGTCGCGGCGCTGGGGGTGGCCCTCGTAGTCCTCGGGCATCAGGATGCGGCGCAGGTCGGGGTGGCCGTTGAAGACCACGCCAAACATGTCGTAGACCTCGCGCTCCTGATGGTTGGCGGTCGGCCAGGCAGTTGCCACCGAATCCACCTCGGGCGCATCGCTTGGCACGCGCAGCTTGACCGTGATGCGGTCCACTCGCTCCATGTCGAGCAGCTCGTAGTGCACGCCCAGGCGGGGCTCCTCTGGGTAGTAGTCCACGCCGTGCAGGCTTGACATGAAGGCGTAGCCCTTGCCGCGCAGCTGCTCCAGCACGGGGCGAATCAGCGTGGGGTCGATGCTCAGCGTGGCGCGTTCGCGGAAGAACAGCGTGTCGAGCACGGCACGCTCGCCCAGGCCCTCGGCCTCGCGCAGCTCCTGGGCGATCAGCTCCAACCCGGTGGCATCAGGCACCGGGAAGGACCTCCTCGGTGCCGACCGCCTCGTAGCGCTCGCGCCAACCCATCTCGGGGTCGTCCTGCACCATCTTGCGCAGCTTCAGCACGCCGTGCATCAGCGCCTCCGGGCGCGGCGGGCAGCCGGGCACGTGCACGTCGATCGGCATGAACTTGTCTGAGGGCACGAGCGCGTAGTTGTTGAAGACGCCCATCGAGGAGCAGCAGGCGCCCATCGAGATCGCCCACTTGGGCTCAAGCATCTGGTCGTAGATGCGCCGCACGACGGGCGCCATCTTGATCGACACGCGACCGGAGAGAATCAGCAGGTCGGCCTGGCGCGGGGAGGCGCGGAAGGCCTCGAAACCGAAACGCGCCACGTCCACGCGCGCGGCGACGATCGACATCATCTCGATCGCGCAGCACGCCAGCCCGAAGGTGGCGGGGAAGAAGGAGTTGGACCGCGCCCAGGCTGTCGCCTTCTCAAGCGTCGTCGTCAGCACGCGTTCCTCGACGAAGCGTTCGAAGTCCGCGCCCTCAAGGTGTGCGGACGCGTTGGGGCCTTCAACCTCGGCGCCGCGCAGCAGCTGGCGCGAATTGAGCCGGCGCACGCGCAGGCCGGCGGGATCGATCGGTTCGCGCTTTATCTCCACTCCAGCGCTCCTCGCCGCCAGACATACACGAAGGCCACGACCAGCAGCACGATGAAGGTGATCGTCTCGGCCAGCGCATAGCCGCCGTAGGCGCGCAGCTCGACCGCGATTGGGTACAGAAAGACGACCTCGATGTCAAACAGGATGAAGAGCATCGCGATCAGGTAGAAGCTGATGCCGAAGCGCAGCCCGCGCTTGACCTCGGAGGGCAGGCCGCACTCATAAGGGTCCTGCTTGTGCGCAATCGCACGGCGTGGGCCGATCACGGAGTTCAGTACGGCGAAGGCTCCGCCTACGGCTCCGCCCAGCACGAGGAAAACGATCGCCGGGAGGTAGGAGCGCAGCACTGGCGCTGTTATATCACCGCTTGTGGCAGACTGTTACATAGTGACGAATGGTGCGAGGCGGGGGGGCGGTGAGCACCGGTGAATGGGGCCGTCGTCGCCGGCGCACTGGCGCTCGCGGCACTCAACGCGATCCCCGGCGCACTGGGGGCCTGGCGCTGGTATCGGGATGAGCCGAGCCGGGCCTTTTGGGTGCTGCTGCGCATCGCGCAGGCTGCCGCGCTCCTGTTCGCCCTGGCCGTGGGACTGCTGGCCGCGGCCGGCAAGAACCCAACCGACAACCTCTTCTATTTATATTCATTGCTGCCGCTGGCGGTCAGCTTCCTCGCCGAGCAGCTGCGCGTCGCTTCGGCGCAGACGATCCTTGATCAGCGCGGCCTTGAGGATGCTCAGGCGGTCGGGCGCTTGGCAGAGGACGAGCAGCACGCCGTCGTCGCCGACATCGTCAAGCGCGAGCTGGGCATCATGACGCTCTCGGCGCTCGTCGTCGTCTTCCTGGCGCTGCGCGCGGCCAGCACCGCGCACGGCTTTAGTTAGGGAAGTTGGCCTCGGCCGGAACCTCGTCTCCCAAGGTTCCATAGCGACCCTGGTACCAGACCAGCGGCTGCCCCGCGGGGTTGTAGTGCATGTCGATCACGGCGCCTACGCAGATCGTGTGATCCCCGCCCGCATGCGTCTCGCGCAGCTCGCACACCAGCCACGCGAGCGCCTCCTCAAGCACCGGAGCGCCCTCGTGCAGACGCCATGGCACGCCTTCGAACTTCTCCCGCTCGGGGGCTTTGGAGGCGAACACGCCCGAGAGCACGTGCTGCTCGTGGCGCAGCACGTTGACGGCGAAGCGCTCGGACTCCCTGACCAGCGGCAGCGTGCGGGCCGAGCGCTCGAAGCACACCAGCAGCAGCAGCGGGTCAAGCGACAGCGAGCACAGCGCGTTGGCGGTCATGCCCGCGGGGCCTTCGTTGCCGTGGGTGTCGTTGCCATGCGCGGTGACGACCGCGACCCCGGTGGCGAAGTGCCCGATCGTCTCCCGATAGCGCTGCACGTCCACGGCCGCGGTCATAGCACAGCCTTGCATGAGCCGCGACCTATATATTCCGCCGCGCATGACGCCTCGCCCCAAGATCTTCGCCGCGCTCGCTCTGCTGCTGTGCTCAATCGCCGTCGCCGGCGCCTGCGGCTCGCAGGGCGTGCAGGTCTCCAAGACCGACCCTTACTACCGCGGCGCGGTGCTGTTCCGCGATCACTGCTCGGGCTGCCATACCCTCTCAAGCGTCGGCGCGCAGGGCTCGGCGACCAGCATCAAGGATCGCCTGCGCACGAATGGGCCTAACTTCAACGTGCGCAAGGAGAACGAAGAACAGGTCCTCTACGCGATCCGCAATGGCGGCTTCTCCGGGGCGATCATGCCCGAGAACATCGTCGTGGGCGACGACGCCAAGGCGATTGCCAAGTTCCTCGCCAAGTACTCGGGCGTGAAGGCCGAAAAGGTCCCCACGATCGAAACCAGCCAGTAGGCGCCGGCAGGCACCACCGCGTGCTCGACATCAAGCGGATACGCGAGGAACCGGACGCCATCAAGACAGCGCTGGCGCGGCGCGATCCCACGCTGGCGGGGGCCATCGACGCGATCTCCGAGCTTGACCGGCAGTGGCGGGCGGCCACGAGCCAGGCCGAGGATCTGCGTGCCGCGCAGAAGTCGCGTTCCGAGCAGATCGCCCAGGCCAAGCGCGCCGGCGAGGACGCCACGGCGGCGCTTGCGGAGATGAAGGAGCTCAGTGCGCGCGTCAAGGAGCTGGGCGAGCAGGCGCGCGACGCGCAGGAGGAGCTGCAGCGGGCCTTGGCGCCGCTACCCAATCTGCCGGACCCCAGCGCTGCGCCTGGGCCCGAGGATGAGCTGGTGCGCGAGGTCGGGGAGGTCACCAAGCTCTCGTTCAAGCCCCGCGACCACCTGGAGCTGGCGGGGGAGCGGATCGACATGGACCGCGCCGCCAAGCTCTCGGGCGCCCGCTTTGCCTACCTGAAGGGCGATCTGGTGATGCTGGAGCTTGCGCTGGTGCGCTGGGTGCTTGAGAAGCTGCGCGGGCATGGCTTTGAGCCTGTGATCCCACCGGTGCTGGTGCGCGAACGGGCTCTGTACGGCACTGGCTTCCTGCCCGACACCGAGCAGCAGATCTATCACCTGCCCGAGGACGAGCTGTATCTCGTCGGCACCTCCGAGGTGGCGCTCGCCTCATTGCACGACGAAGAGATCCTGCAGGCCGAGCAGCTGCCGCTGCGCTACGCCGGGCTCTCGCCCTGCTTTCGCCGCGAGGCCGGCGCGGCCGGCAAGGACACGCGCGGCATCTTTCGCGTGCACCAGTTCGACAAGGTGGAGATGTTCAGCTTCGTTTTGCCGGAGGAGTCAAGCGCCGAGCATGAGCGCATCCTGGGCATCGAGGAGGAGATCCTCCGGGAGCTGGGGTTGCCTTATCGGGTTGTCAACATCGCCGTCACCGACCTCGGCAGCTCGGCCGCGAAGAAGTACGACTGCGAGGTGTGGCTGCCCAGTCAGGAGCGCTACCGCGAGCTGACGTCGTGCTCGACCACCACCGACTACCAGGCGCGGCGGTTGAACATTCGCGTGCGCCGCGAGAAGCACACCGAGACGCTGCACACGCTCAACGGCACCGCTGTGGCCGTCGGGCGCACGCTGATCGCGCTGCTGGAGAACGGGCAGCGCGAGGACGGCAGCGTGGCGCTGCCCGAGTGCCTGAGGGCCTACGGGGCGCCGGAAAAGCTTCAGGGATAGCTTGTTCGTCGCGCGCTCGACGAGCGCTATGAAGCGGTGTCCAAGGCCGAGCGGCCGCGATTGTTCGACAGCGCCTTCGGCGCGTGGGCGCCTCGTGACGAGAGCGGCGCCGCCTTCGTAGAGCGGGTTCGCTCGGGCACTGGCCGTAGGCTGCGCTCGACTACTGCGTGGCCGCCTCAGCGCTCGTGAACGAACTGGAGCTGTGGACGCTCAATGTTCGACACTTCCCGATGTTCCAGGGGCTTCGCCCGCGCTGGTAGGCAGCCTGACCGCTTGCTGGCTTGCTTGTTCGCCTTCGGCTGCCCGCATCGGGCGAAGCCCGACGGCTCTGCTTGGCGTCGGCTGCATACAGCGTTTCTTGTTGGGGGTTGCAATTGGGTGAGGGTCCTGTGTATGATGTACGAGTCATGGCGGCCCTGGGTGGGTTGCTGACATCGATAGGTTTGGTTTGGGTTGGTCTTCTGGATCGATTGCAAGCTTGCAGAGGGTTGTTTTGGGAGAGGGTGCCGGGCCAATGTATGAGGGAGATGTTTTTCGCGTGAGGTCGTCTTCGACAGACGTGCTGGGGATGGTTGTGGCTCCGTTTGGGGTTACTACTAGATGCGTCAGCATCACTGACGCATCTCTCTCTCTCTCTCTCTCTCTTGGCCGGACCAAGGCTCTCTAGGGTCTAGCCTCGACTGGCCTGCGGGCCCTGCCCTCCGTGGGAGGGTGTTGTGATGTCGGGGCGTGTTCGTTCCCGCGTCGGCGTAGCCTCCAGGGCTCCTGTCGGCCCGCCGCCGGTGGAGGGTGTTCCGCATCCGCAGGTCGCTGGGATCCAGCGCTCGCGGCTGTTGGCTGCCGCAGTGCGTGCGGTGGAGGAGTTGGGTTATACGCAGGCCACTGTGGCGCACATCACGCGTCGTGCGCGGGTTTCGCGGCGGACGTTCTATGAATTGTTCGCCAACCGTGAGGAATGCCTGATCGCGGCGCTAGAGAGCGTCGTTGACGGTATCCGCATGGAGGTGGCCGCGGCTGATCTTGAGGGTCTTGCGTGGCGTGAGCGGTTGCGCAGGGGGTTGTGGGCAATCCTCTCCTTCTTCGATCGCGAGCCGGTGTTGGCGCGGGTTTGTGTGGTTCAGGCGTTGCGTGGGTCGCAGAGTGTGCTTGAGCGTCGTGAGGAGATTCTTGGTGGTCTCGCGGCGTTTGTGGATGAGGGGCGTGGTGAGGGTGCGCGTGGGGTGCAGTGTCCGCCTTCGACGGCTGAGGGGCTGGTGGGCGCGGCGTTCGCGCTTGTCTACTCGCGGTTGTTGCGGGGGGAGCGCGAGCCTCTCACCGATCTGACGGGCGATCTGATGGGGATGATCGTGCTGCCGTACCTGGGGCCGGCGGCGGCGCGCAAAGAGCAGTCACGGCCCGCGCCAACCGCGACGGCCAGGCCGGCGGCGAAAGATGCGTCCAAGCCCGTGAAGGCGCAGAGCGATCCGCTGGCGGGTATCCCGATGCGTCTCACCTATCGCACGGTGCGCGTGCTGGAAGTGATCGCCACCCAGCCGGGGGTCTCAAACCGCGGCGTCGGCAAGCAGGCCGGGGTCTCTGACCAGGGACAGATTTCAAAGCTCTTGGCGCGTCTTGAGCGTCTCGGGCTTGCCAGTAACACCGGAGAGGGGCACCTGAAGGGTGAGCCCAACGCCTGGACCTTGACGCCGACGGGGCGCAGGGTCGCGCAGACCATTCGTATCCATACCCACGAGGAGGCAGCGTGATGTTCGATCGTGCTCGTAACCGTCTGACCTATGCGAACGTCACCGCGACGCTCGCCTTGGTGTTTGCGATGAGCGGTGGCGCGTATGCCGCGAACAGGTTTCTGATCACCTCCTCCAGGCAGATCAGCCCCAAGGTGCTCAAGGCGTTGAAGGGGGCGCCCGGCAAGAACGGCAACCCTGGTGCTGCCGGGGCGCAGGGGCCGGCCGGCGCCGCGGGTGCGCAGGGTCCGGCTGGGCCGGTCGGACCTGCCGGCCCCGTGGGTCCGGCGGGTGCTCCGGGGGGTGAAGGCAAGGAAGGCAAGCCCGGTACGACCGGCTTCACCAAGACGCTGCCGTCCGGGGCGACCGAGACGGGTGTGTGGGCTCTGCAGACGCATGGGGAAGCTCTCGGGATAACTTCGATCTCGTTCTCGATTCCGTTGGAAAACGGCCTGGGTGCGAGCAACGTTGTGTTCGTTGGGCCTGAAGAAAGCAAGCCGCACTGCGAAGGCAGCGTGGCCAGCCCGGAAGCGGAAAAGGGCTTTCTCTGTGTGTACACGCAGCGCTTGGCGGAATTGACGCCGTTCGTGGGGGCGGCGATCCAGAATCCGTCAGCCCCGCAGTTTGGGCCCACCGGTGCCGGTGCGGGAGCAAGCGGGGCGCTCATCATGCTCTCCCCGCCCGAAGGCTCTGAAGTCTCGTCAACCGAAACGGCTTACGGCAGCTGGGCGGTGACTGCGGAATGAGCCATCGCGCCCCGTTCTGGACTCCCGCGGGCCGTCGTGCCGGGCGAGCCGCTGGGCTCGTGTGGGCGGTGGTGGCTGTGTGTGCTCTTGTTGCCGTGTCTGCTGGTGGTGTGTGCGCGTCCGCGTTTGGGGCGCAGGCGCACTATTACGCAGGGTTGAGCTTCGGCTCCGCGGGGTCCGGGGCGGGGCAGATGTCGCTGGTGGCGCCTGTTGCATACGAATCGGCAGGCAGCGGTGTCGCGGTCGACGTAGCAACGCATGATGTGTATGTGGCGGATACGGGCAATCGTCGTGTGGATGAGTTTGAAGCGGATGGGACGTTTGTGCGGGCGTTTGGGTGGGGTGTTGCTGATGGTGAAGCGAAGCTTGAGGTGTGTACGGGGGTGTCTGGTTGCCGGGCAGGGTTGTCGGGTTCGAGCCCAGGCGAGTTTGTGACGCCGTTGTTCGTGGCGGTGGACAACGATCCGGGCAGCGCGTCCTATGGTGATGTGTATGTGGGAGATATGGGCGATCTTTTGGTCTCGAAGTTCACCTCCGAAGGTGTGCTGGTGGGATCGTGGGGTGACAACGGCGCCGGCGGGGAACCGAATGGGCAGCTCTCCCGTGAAAGCTTGCGGGGGGTCGCGGTCGATGGCTCGGGTCGCCTGTGGGTTATGGGCATAAATGGAGGGCTCTTCGAGTTCAGCGAGGCCGGCGTCTCAGTACAAACATGCTTGAATCTTCCTGATGAGGGGAATTTGTTGGGTTTGGCGGTCGATGGCAGCGATGGTCTGTATGCCGGTGGGGGTGGGGGTTTTAATACAGTTGTAAAGTTCGCATCTGGCTGTGCCGCGCTGGGGCTCGTGGCCTCGAACGATAAGACAGGCTTGGCGGTGGATGCCGTTTCCAACGATCTGTATGTGGATGCGGAAGGCGCGTTGATCGAAGACATCCCGCTCGCGGAGTGCGTTCCGGGCCCCCATCCCTGTGTCGCGGATCAGCTGTTCGGGGGGGAAGGGGAAGGCCCGGAAGGCAAGGGCGTGCTCGACGGTGGGGCGGGTGTGGCGGTCGATCCTGGGTCGGGGCTGGTGTATGTGGCGAATACGGTCGCGGGGCAGATCGTGGGTTTCGCGCCGGCCGTCGCGGCCACGGCTGGAGCGCCGGGTGAAGTGCTGGCGCATAGCGCGATGCTGCATGGCAAGGTGAACCCTGAGGGTGTCGAATTGTCGCGCTGTCGTTTTGAATACGGTGAAGGGGAAGCGTTCGATCACAGCGTCCCGTGTGAAGAGGGCCTGTCCGCGATCGGCGCGGGCAGTTCGCCGGTGGATGTGCAGGCCAAGGCTGAAGGGCTTGTGGGCGGTACGAGCTACAGGTTCCGTGTTCGCGCGACGAGCACCCACGGCGATGTTCGCAGCGAAAGCGAACCGTTCACGACGCTGCCCGTCGCGGTGATCGAAGCGGCCGCGAGCAGCGGGCTAAAAAAAGAAGCAGGTGGAGATGTATCGGTGTCGTTGAGCGCGAACGTCAACCCGGAGAACGTGGCTGGCACGACGTGTCAGATCGAATACGGAACCTCAACAGCTTATGGGACGACAGTGCCGTGCGAATCAGCTACGCTCACGGGTAACACGAGTGTGGCCGTGTCCGCGCATCTTGCGGGTCTGAGCCAGGCAAAGACATACCACTGGCGTGTCGTCGCGCGAGATGAAAACGGCGCCGCTGAAAGCGCGGATCACACGTTCGTCTATCTGACGGAGACCCCTGTGCGGCATGGATGCGCGAGCGAAGCGGTGCGTGGAGAAAGCGACTTGAACCCAGGCACAGGGCGCGCTCTTTCGCTTGCGTTGCCGGACTGTCGCGCGTATGAGCTGGTGACACCGCCCTTCAAGAACGGGGCGCTGACCGGCACTGGGTTTGGGATTTTTCCGTGGGCGGTTGCGGAAGGCGGGTCGCGTGTGTTGGTCCAGAGCATTCAGTGCTTTGACAGTGCGCCATCCTGTGTGGTGTCGGGAGAAAATGCGGTCGCTCAGCCGTTCTCGCTTGAACGTGGCAGTGCGGGTTGGGTGCCTGAGCCGTTGGCGCCGCCGCTGAGCTATACGAAGGATGTGCTGAGGCTGTACAACGCGGACACCGGAAACGTCCTCTACACGCTCGCCGAAGGCGAGGGGGGCCAGGAACGGTTTTATGTGCGTCGCCTGGACGGCACTTTTGAGACGATCGGGCCGACCGCGGAACTGCCACAGAGCATCGGAAGCTTCGCCTTTACCAGGAATTTGTCGCATCTTGCATATACGGGAGGCGCTGATCTTTGGCCGTCGTTGGACGCCGGAAGCAATACGGTCTACGAGTATGCGACATCCGGAGCGGCGCATCCGGAGTTGGCGGGTGTCACCGGCGGCCCTGGGAGTACCAGCCTTGTCAGCGCTTGCGGGAGTGTTATTGGCAACGGTGTGTACTTTCCGGGGCCTGGCTCACTGTCGTCGGATGGTCGCGTTCTCTATTTCGACGCAACGAAGTGTCTGACGGGGTCGGGGGAAAACTTGGGGATTCCTGTGCTTGCTGGGGAGTTGTATGCGCGGATCGATGGGTCGCGGACGGTGAAGGTGTCGGCGTCGGCGCCAGAACCGCAGTGCGGCGTGGCTTGCCAGGCGGAGCCGCCGGGTGACGCCCGGTTCGAAGGCGCCTCAGAAGACGGGTCGCGCGCGTTCTTCACCAGCACGCGCAGGTTGACCAACGAAGCGAGCGAGGACAATCACAAGGGAGACACGGCGGGTGGCGACCGATGCTCTGAAACGGCTGCTGTGGCGAGTGGGTGCAATCTGTATGAGTTCGAATGTCCCAGCGACTGCGAAAACCCGGCGGCCAAGCGTCTGGTAGATGTCTCGGCTCCGATGGCTGCTGGCGAAGCGCCGCGGGTGCAGGGCGTGATGGCGGTTAGCGCTGACGGGTCGCATGTGTATTTTGTCGCGAGGGGTGTGTTGACGCCGGGCGCGAACAGTGACGGGCGTGAACCGCTGGAAGGCGGGGAGAACCTGTACGTGTACGAGCGCGACAGTGGGCATCCGGAGGGTCAGCTGTCGTTCGTCGGGACGCTGTCGGCGTCCGATGCTAGTGAGGTAGACGCGGGCGATGGGAGTGTGACACCGGATGGTCGTTATCTGGTGTTCACGAGCCATCGCGCGTTGACACCGGATGTGACGCGCGTGGAAGGTCCAGCGCAGGTGTACCGGTATGACGCTCAGGCCCAGGCGCTGGTAAGGGTCTCGGCGGGCGAGCAGGGGTTCAACGACAACGGCAACAACGGTACGGTGGATGCGCGGATCGTCGCTACCGTGGGTAGTCTTAAGGCGGGTGGGCGTCGCGATCCGACGATGTCCGATGATGGACGGTTTGTGTTCTTCGAGAGCCCGGTCGGGTTGACGCCTGGTGCGTTGAACGATGTACAGGTGACCGGCGACAGCAAGGTGTTGGCGGAGAACGTGTACGAGTGGGAGGCGGCTGGAAGCGGTGGCTGCGAAGAATCGGGTGGGTGTGTGTCGTTGATCTCCGATGGGCGCGATGTGACCGAGGGCAGCAACACGCACTACAACGCCAGCGTGGTCGAACTGGTGGGTGTCGACGCGACGGGCGAGAACGTGTTCTTCGAGACCGCGGATCAGTTGGTGGGGCAGGACACGGATACGCAGGTTGACTTCTATGATGCTCGTGTTGGTGGTGGGTTCGCGGCACCGGCGCCGGCGGCGGCGTGTGACGCAGGTGAAACGCTGGCTGGTGAAGCGTGCAGTCATCCTGGGAGCACGGGTGGTGTGTTCGGTGCGCCGGGGTCGCTGACGTTCTCAGGTCCGGGGAACACGCTCGTGGAGGGCAAGGTCGTGGGTAGCCCGGCGCCGCGTCTTGGTTCGACGCGAGCGCAGAAGCTCAAACGGGCGCTGGTTGCGTGTCGCAAGCGTTATCGGTCGCGTGGTAGGCACACGCTGCGTGTGGTGTGCGAAAGGAGTGCGCGTAGGCGGTATGGCTCGCTCCCAAGGAGGGGCGGGCGCGCTTCGCGTCCACATGCCGTGAAGGGAGGGAGAGGCTAATGCGTTACGTGAGATCTGGTGTGGGTTGTGTGCTTGCGTGCGTGCTCGCGGTTACCGCCGTTGTCGTGGGTCCCGCCGCGGCGCAGGGCGCGACGCCCGCGGCGGCTTGGAATATCGCCTCGGCCGCCTATCCCAGCGACTTCCGCGCACAGGACAACGTAGGATGTGAAACGCTGGATTCCCAGTTTTTTGAAACGTCGTGCGCCAGGTTTGTGGTGACCGCGACGAATGTGGGTGGTAAGCCGACGGGCGAAAAGACGGTGACGTTGACGGACGCGATCCCGGCAGGGTTGACCGTGCACAACATTGCTTTGTTCATGGAAAGCGGGCCGCTCGCCATTCGGTCGCAGAGCATTGCTCAGGTGGAACCGAATCCGGTGGCGGAACCGGGTGTCAAGATCTGCTCGACGGTACCGGTGCGGTGTGTGATCCCAGGGTCGTTCTTGGCCAAGCAGGTCGAACCGAATCGGCACTTGCTGCCGGGTGGGATGTTGACTATGTATGTGTCGGCGACGGTGAACACGCCGGCGACGCCGGGCGTGCTGGTGAACCATGCGAGCGTGTCTGGCGGGGGGATCCCCGGCGAAGCGAGCACGAGCTCGCAGGGCACGCTGGAAGGGGGTGCGCCTGGGTTTGGGCTGAGCATGTTCGACGCGCCGCTACTGGCCGCGGACGGGCTGGCGGATACGCAGGCCGGCGCACACCCATACGGGCTGACGACCCAGTTCGGGTTGAACAGCACGATCCGGGAAACGCCGGAAGGGAACGTGAAAGCCACAACTGTGCAGGATCCTCGCGACGTGATCGCCAACCTACCGGTGGGTGTGGCCGGCAGCGGGATCTCGACGCCGCGGTGCACGCTTGCGCGACTCGCGTCCAGGCAAGCAGAACAGGTTAACCAGGGTCGTTCGGCGTGTCCGGCGGACACGATTCTGGGGTATATCCGTACCCATCCGGAAGGGAACTCGGCGGCGTTTGGCCCGCTCTACAACCTGATCCCGGATCGTGGGTATGCGGCTGAGCTTGGCTACCTTGACGGTCTCAACAGCACGCATGTGTTGTATGTGAGTCTCGTGCCGACTCCGGAGGGTTATGTGTTGAGCACTGCCGCCCGCGAAATCCCGCAGGTCGTGTTGACGGAAATCCTTGTGGGTGTGTTCGGTGACCCGGCTGCTCGGAACCGTGCCAATGCGGGTGTGGAAGGTGGTGGCCCGTACGTGTATGCCCCGAAGCCGGGCGACGTGCCGACGTTTACGAACCCGTCAGATTGCACGGGTGAACCGCTGATGACGACCCTGTATATGGACTCGTGGCAGAGCCAAGGGTCTTATAACGCGGATGGCACCCCGAACCTCAGCGACCCTCATTGGGTGAAGTCCCAGGCGGTGTCTTCGCCGCCGGTGACGGGTTGTGAAGCGCTTGCAGGGTTGTTCAACCCGGTACTGTCCGTGAGTGCGTCGGCGAGTGCGGCGGACACGCCGACCGGCCTGGACGTGAACCTGAAGCTCCCGCAGAGTGAAGGCGTCGAAGCGCTGGGTACGCCGCCGGTGAGGAACACGGTCGTGACGCTGCCCGAAGGCTTGGTCGTGAACCCGTCTTCGGCGAACAGGGTTGGGGCGTGCAGCGAGGCGCAGATCGGCTGGCAGGGCAAGACTCCCGCCGCTGAAGGGGAACTGGAGGACTTCAACGCGTCCCCGCCGGCGTGTCCGCACGCCTCGCAGGTCGGGACGGTCGAGCTGGAAGCCCCGGCATTGCCTAGCGAAGCGTGTAAGGAAGCGACGAAGCCGTTGCAGGAATGCCCGCAGGCTTCTGAACGTGAAAAGACGCCGCTGACGGGCGCGATCTATCTGGCGAGTCAGAACGAAAACCCGTTTGGGAGCACGCTTGCGCTATATATCGTCGTCAACGATCCGCGGACGGGTGTGGTTGTGAAGATCCCTGCCGAAGTGAAGGGCGATCCCGTCACGGGGCGCCTGACGACGAGGATTGACGACACGCCGCAGTTCCCGTTCAGCGAACTGCGCACCCACTTCTTCGGTGGGAGCACAGCGCCGCTGCGGACCCCGTCGGGGTGTGGAACGTATACCGTGGGCTCCACGATCACACCGTGGTCGGCACCGCAGTCGGGGCCGCCCGCGACGCCGTCCGCGAGCTTTGAAGTGACGTCGGGTGTCGGTGGCGGGGGGTGTCCGGGGGCGTTGCCGTTCGCGCCGTCGTTTGCCGCAGGGATGCAGAGCCCGCAGGCCGCGGCCTTCAGCCCGTTCAGCGTCACGGTCTCTCGGGGCGATGGGGAACAGAGCCTGAGTGGCGCGAGCGTCGTGACGCCCCCTGGCCTTTTGGGGATCATCAAGGGTGTGGAACGCTGCGGCGAACCACAGGCCGCGCAGGGCACCTGTGGTGCTGGGAGTCTCATCGGCAGCGCCACCACGAGTGCTGGTGCCGGGCCGGAACCGTTCTGGGTGCATGGTGGGCGGGTGTATTTGACGGGTCCGTATAACGGTGCGCCGTTCGGGTTGAGTATCGTCGTGCCGGCTGTCGCGGGGCCGTTCGATCTCGGCAACGTCGTCGTGCGTGCCGCGATCCACGTCGATCCGCACACCGCGCAGATCACCGTGCTCAGCGACCCGCTGCCGCAGATCCTCGATGGGATCTCGTTGGATGTGCGTACCGTGAACGTCACGGTCGATCGGCCTGGGTTCCTGTTCAACCCCACCAGCTGTGACCCCATGAACGTCACCGGGACGATCTCCTCGACTGGCGGGGCGAGCAGTGGGGTGTCAAGCCGCTTCCAGGCCGCGGGCTGCGCGGGCCTGGCGTTCAAGCCGTCGTTCAAGGTTTCCACGCAGGCCAAGACGAGCAAGAAGGGTGGGGCGAGCCTCGACGTGAAGGTCGGCTACCCATCCGATGCCTACCCTGAAGGGCACAGGCAGGCGAACATTCGCAGTGTCGCGGTGATGCTGCCCAAGCAGCTTCCCTCCAGGCTCTCCACGATCCAGCAGGCGTGCCCGGACGCGACATTCACCGCGAACCCCGCATCGTGCCCGGCAGGGTCGAACATCGGAATCGCCACAGCGGTGACACCTATCTTGGCGGGCTCGGTGGCGGGGCCGGCGTATTTGGTGTCGCATGGTGGTGCGGCGTTCCCGGACCTCGTGATCGTGCTGCAGGGTGAAGGCGTCACGCTCGACCTCGTGGGGAGCATCGACATCAAGAAGGGCGTTACCAGCAGCGCATTCAACGCGGTGCCCGACGCGCCCATCTCAAGCTTCGAGCTGAAGCTGCCCGAGGGCCCCCACTCCGGGCTCACCGCCGTGCTGCCCGCCAAGGCCAAGGGCAATCTCTGCGGCAGCAGCCTCGCGATGCCCACCACGCTCACCGGGCAGAACGGCACCACCATCAAACAGAACACCAAGATTCAGGTCACCGGATGCCCCAAAGCCGTCAAGAAGAAGAAAGCCAAGGCCAAGAAGCACAAGCAAGCCAAACACAAGAAGCACAAGCACAGGCAAGCCAAGAGGTAGGGCTGAAGGAGCGGGTGCTGCTAACCCTGACGGACGGGGCCTCGCTGTCCGTGTAGTCCAACTCAGGTCTGCCATTTCCATGGTATTCTTCTGCCATGCATGTGGCAATTGACAGTGCCGGGCGCGTGGTGGTTCCCAAGCCGCTGCGCGAGCAGCTGGGGATCACGCCCGATACGCCACTTGAGATCGAGCTGGTCGACGGACATCTGGAGTTGTCGCTCACCGGCGAGCCTCCCGCGGTGATCGAGGGCTTCCACGGGCCGTCCTTCGCGCCGACCGGCACGCCCATCACCGACGCCGACCTGCGGGGAGTGCTTGAAGCGGTACGCGAGCGCCGGTGAGCGCCGCTGCCGACACCAGCATCGTCCTTCCGGCGCTGCTTTCCGACCACGAGGCGCACCAGGCCGCGGCGGAGGCTCTCAGTGCGTGTAGGACTACGATCGCGCACGTCGCCTTGGAGGCCTACAGCGTGCTCACGCGCCTGCCGCCACCGCGTAGGGCTGAGGCGAGCACGGCTGCCACTGTGCTCCAGGCCAGGCTGGCGCAGGCGTTCATCGCTCTGGATGCCAGGGCCTACGCATCGGCTCCCGGCCGGCTGGCGGCGGCTGGAGTCAGCGGCGGATCGGCCTACGACGGGTTGATCGCGCTCACCGCGCTTGAGCACGATGTCGAGCTGATCTCACGCGACACTCGCGCTGCTCGCACATATCGAGCGCTTGGCGTTCGCTTTCGGCTGCTCGCTTAAGCCCGCCGCGAACGCCGCCTCCTACCAGAGACGTCGAAGCCTAGGCGCTGCCGGCCAACTGAATGTGATCGGCCTCAGCCGCGCCAGCAAACGGCCGCGTGAGCCCGAAGCGATTCAAGGTGGCCTCCGGCACGCCCTCGACCCCCGGCGTATCTGAGGCTTCACCGCGCGTGTGCGGGTCGTTGGCGAAGCCGCCGACCTCGACGGAGTGCTGCGGCGTGCGGTAGCCCGAGATGCCGATCAGGTGCAGGTGCAGCGCCTTGCCCAAGGTGTTCAGCCGCGCCGCGATCTGTGGCTCCTCGCCGACGCTGTAGTTGGTGCCGGCCGCCGGGAAGAAGCCGTATTCCCCGTCGGTTGAGAGGTTGATCGGGCCGACGGGCCCGGAGTAGGCCAGCGAATTGCCGGCCGCGGCCAGCTCGCGTGTCTGGATGATCGCCAGCTCGTGTTCGAGCCCGTGCTGATGCGAGCGCAAGGCGCTCAGCTCCGAGCTCTTGCGGTCGCGCGCATGGATGTACTGAAGCTGGCGGTTGACCAGCGCGAGGTGCAACTGCGCGACCTCATCGCGCTGCACCAGCACGGCGCTCGTGTCGCGCTGCTGGCGAGCCTCCAGTTCGGTGAGCCGCGTGGCCTGCACCGTTACAGCGTGGTGCTCAACGGCCACGCGCACTGTGGCCTGTGCGTTCTCGCTGGCGATCGCGCGCAGGTCATCGAAGCGCTCAATCAGATCGGCAAAGCCGTGCGCCTCAAGCACCACCGAGGCGATGTCGGGTGGCGGCGCCTCATAGGAGGCGATCACCTGGGCAACCAACACCTGCTTGTCGTGGGCAAGCTGAATCTGCAGCGCGGCCATCTGCTTGCGCGCGGCGCTCAATTCGGACTTCAGCCTGGCGAGCTGGCCGCGCTCGACGGCGAGGCTCGATTCAAGCGCGCTCAGGCGCGCCTGCAGATCGTTGATGTTGCCTTGGAAGCCCGCGATCTGGTGGCTGTCGGCGCTGATGCCCGAGTGCAGTTCGCCCGCGCGCGCCTGTGCGGAGGCGATGCGACCTTCAAGGCTTCCCGAGGAGCTGGCGCCAGCCGCGCTGAGGAGCTCGGCGGGGCCAACCGCCAAGGCGGCGACGGCGACGGCGGTGGCAGCGATGGCGGCGGCGCGGACGGCAAGTGGCATGCCGGCTCGCCGCGGACGGATGGGGGGACGGTGAAAGAAGCTCATATGCAGGCGCTTCGCGCGAACTGCGCAAGCTAGCTGCGAGCGCTCTGCACACCAACCTGTGCAGCCTTGCTTGCAGCAAGCTCATCCACGATCTCGCGCGCCTTGACGGGCCCGAAGAAGGGGGCGAGCGCGACATAGACAGCCTGTGGCAGCAACTCACGCAGCTCGGACGCGCGATCGTTCTGCACAGCGTGATAGAGCAGCTCGTGGATCGCGCCGGCGATGGCATCCGAGCAGAGGCGCGGCAGCTGCTCGGCCCGCGGGCTGCGGTGATAGCCCTCCTCCAAGAAGAGGCTGAGCGTGCGCATGGCGTCGATGATGCGATCGACTGCCGCGCGTCCCGCGGCGTAAGGCTCGATCAGCATCAGATGCGCCAGATCGGGGCGCTCGGCGAGATAGCCAAACAACGCGTCCAATCCGTTCCAGACCTGCCCAGGCCATGTGCGCCCTGTGAAGAAAGCGGCGGAGGCCATCGTCAACCCCTTCTCAAGCGCCATCGTCTGGGCGGCCAGGAAGACCTCCTGCTTGTTCTGGAACTGGCCATAGAAGACGCCACGCGAGGTGCCCGCGGCGGCGACGATGTCGGCGATCGTGGTGGCGGTGTAGCCCTTGGTGCGAATCACGCGGGCGGTTGCTTGGATAATGCGGGTGTGGTGCTCGCTGGCGACCACATCGGCCGGCAGGCGATTGCGCCCTCGCGGAAGGCGCGCGCGCTCGGCTTCGGTGGCGTTGCTCATGGCCTGGGCATCGCGCTTGGCCCCAGCGCCATTGCGCGCCGGAGCGCACAACCCGAGTCCCAGCGCGGCCCATTCGGCGCTTGAACGCCGCGCGTATCCAGGCGACACGGCATAGGAGGCCGTCCAGGTCTCCAAGTCATCGAGCAGCTGCCCCTGCTCGTGGGCGTCCTGCGTGTAGCGGCGAGTGGAGATGACGCTGCGCACGCCGCCGAGCAGCGCCTTCGGCGGAACGTCAAGCGTGGGGATGCCCTCCGGGGGAGTGTCGAGCAACGTCTCAAAGGCCTGCTCCAGGCGGCCTGTAAACAGCTCGCGCGCGGCGCGGATGCGCGGCTCTCCGGCCCGAGCCTGGGTGAGCAGCAGGCGCCAGTGCATCGCGGTGTCGCTCTTGGTGGGGTCAAGGACGACGCTGAGCATCGCACGTGGCACCTGTTCCCAGGCAACGCCCTGGATGGCCTGCAGCAGCTCCTCTCCAAGCACGGGCGCGAGCTGTGAGAAGGCGGCTAGGAAACAGTCTTCCTTGTCATCGAAGTGCTCATAGAAGGTGCTCCGTGAGACGCCGGCGTAGGCGATCGCCTGGGCGACGGTGGCGTCGGTGTAGCCGCGGCGCGCGACAGCTTTGGCCATGCCTGCGAGCAGGCGCTCGCGCTGAAGCGCCGGTGTGAGCTTGCTAGCCATCTGTAACGCTACTGTACAAATATCGCCCTGCTCGTGTCCCCTCCTTTATAAGAAATCTCTATCAAAAGACGATTTTGGGCTCCAAAAGTCCCTAAAAACAAGGAAATAAGACGAGATTCAGGGTTTGTCACGTAATCAATGACCGTGATCCCTCTTGACAACACCACCGGCGATCTGCTTTATTACCGACTCTGTACAAACTTGGTCGGCAAGGAGGCCGGCCTCGCAAGCTGGGAGCGCTACCGCCCCTCAACTCTCCGGGTAGCGCCTCAGGGGACCGTCTGGACGCAAATCCCCTCCGCGTCCAAGGTCTCTCGAGACCGGAGCCGTGGCCTGTTCCCCCCAGGCCACGGCTCCTCTTTTGGCGGTTGCGCTTTCTCTGGCTAGACACTTAGAATATGCTTGCTATTGCAAAGATCAAGTGGCTGGGCTTACCCGCCGCGTGTGGGGGTGAGACGGCCCAGGCAGGAAGGGTCGAGGTGAGCGGGCCAGCTGCATGGGCCGAATAGCCGATCGAGGGGACGATGGGAGAGGAGCTTCAGCGGGCACGGGTTCAGCGGGCGTTAGCCGAGGAGATGGCCGCGCGCGAAGATCCCCATGCTGTCACCGTCGCGGATGTGGTCGCACGGGCAGGCGTCTCGCGGCGCACGTTCTATGAGCTGTACGCTGATCGTGAGGCCTGCTTCCTGGCGACACTTGAGTCGGGCTTGCAGCTGGCCGGCGCGGAGATGTATACGGCGTATGCGCGCCAGGCCCGCTGGCAGGACGGTGTCAGAGCAGCCTTGGGAGAGCTGCTGGCGTTGCTTGAGCGTGAGCCCGCGCTGGCCCGGCTGTGTGTGGTCTATGCCCTGGGTGGCGGGGCGCAGGTATTACGACGGCGCATGGAGGCGATCGAGGTGTTGTGCGAATTCGTCGATCGCGGACGCCTGGAGGGCTACAGCAGGAGTGAGCCGCCAGAGGTGGCGGCGGAGGGGGTGGTGGGCGCCGTATTGGCGGTCATCCATAGTCGCCTGGTAGCCGGGGGCCCCGGCCGGTCGACGTGCTTGACGGAGTTGCAGGGTCCACTGATGAACCTGATCCTGCTGCCGTATGTGGGGGCGGCGAAGGCTGGCCGGGAGCTGACGCGCGCCGCGCCCCGCCTACCGGGTATCCAGGCAGGCCGCGGAGAGGCCTTAGGGCGCGATGGCGCCGGCATGAGGGTCACTTATCGCACAGCGCGCGTGCTGAGAGCGATCGGCGAGCGTCCAGGGGCCAGTAACCGAGAGGTCGCCGACCAGGCCGGCATCGTCGACCAGGGCCAGATATCCCGCTTGCTGAGTCGCCTGGAGAGCCTTGGGCTGGTAGCGAACAAGGGCGTTGGCACCGGCGGCAGCTCGACACGAGGCACTGCCAATGCTTGGGTGCTCACTCCGCGCGGCGAGCAGGTTCAGCGTGGTGTGCAGCCGCAAGCGCGGCCAGCCTCACGCCCGGCGCGATAGTCGCGCACAGGCCATTGGGCTGTGTGGCCGATGACTGTGTGGCCGATGCCTGTGGCGGCGCCCGCGTGGTCTCAGGCACGCGGCTCTACCTGGGGCTTGTGCCGCGTAGCCCTACGCACGAGCCGCGCTGCGGCTGCGCCGCGTGAGCTCGCGCACGAGCAAGACGACTGACCGCTCAAGCTGCTCGACGGTGGCGCTGTCCACACGCGCAACTCCGACCTCGCGGTTGACCCAGGCGTTGATCTCGCGGTGGCTGCGCTTGTCACGGCGGTTCAGGTCGGCGACCAAGCGGCTGCGCTCCGCACGTAGCTGAGCCCGCCGCTCAAAGGCGGCCATCGGCGCGGCGGTGGCCGGCTCGGCGGCTGGGCCGGCGGGCCGGCTGCTCGCGGGGGCGGCCGGGCTGGGTCCAAAGAGCGTCATTTGCGGCGCGAACTCGGCACTGAGCGGCACAAAGTCCGCGATCTCCGAGTGCTCGGTCTGGCGCCTGGGCAAACGCTCCTGCTCGAAACCCTCCTCTTCCTCGGGCCGGCGCAGCACGTGGCGCAGCTCGCTCTCGACCTCGGAGGCGTGACGGCGCAGCAGTGGGTCCGCGGGCAGGTACAGCCAGCTGGGCTCGGGCGCGTGGCCCCGAATGGTGCGCACGAAGCGCCCCACGATCTGGCGGAAGATGAGGGGGGTCTTGGCGGCGCTCGCGTACACGCCGACGCGCAGCCGCGGAATGTCGACCCCCTCGGAGACCATGTTGACGGCCACGATCCAAGGCTCGCGCGAGCTGGTGAAGGCGGCGAGCTTGTCGGCGGCGCGCGCCTCGGTGTGCAAGACGATAACGGGCGGGCGCCCGGTGGCCTCGCGCAGCAGCGCCGCGATCTGACGGGCGTGAGCGGCGTCGGCCGCCACCACCAGACCGCCGGCATCGCGATGGCCCTCAGCGCGCAGCGCCTGCAACCGGCTGTGCGCCTCGCTCAAGATGCGCGGCAGGCCGTCGGGCAGCTCGGTGGAGATCGCGGTGCGATAGCGCCGGCCGGCCTCGCGCGCGCTCAACACGGTCTCAAAGGAGGATTCGATCACGTCATCGCCGCTGCGCCATGAAAGCGTTCCGTCGAAGGTGACGAAGGCGACGGGGCGGCAGATGCCATCGGCCACCGCCTGCGCGTAGGTGTAGGAGATGTCGGGTTCCGCCAGTCCGTCGGCGTCATAGCGCACCCCTGGGATCGGAGTGGCATCCGAGCGGAAGGGAGTGCCCGACAGCAGCAGCCAGCGCGGAGAGGCCGAAAAGACCTGCTGAAAACCGGCGCCCCAGGCCAGGTCCTCGCCAAGATGGTGGGCCTCGTCGGCGACCACCAGCGTATCCGCCCGCACCCCGGCCGCCCATGCGCGCGGATCTGAAGCCACGCGCGCGTATGTGATGGCGACGCCATCAAAGCCGCGGGGCGCTCGCGGCTGCTCGGCATCGGGAACGAGCTGCACGCCCAGCACGGCCGCGGCCTTGGCCCACTGGCGGGTGAGGGGAGTCGTGGGGCAGAGCACAGCCACGTTGCTCACGGAGCCCTCATCGAGCAGACGGCGCGCCAGCTCCAGCGCGGGGCGCGTCTTACCGGCGCCGGGCGCGGCGGAGATGAGAAACGGACCGCCCTGCCAATCCGCCAGCTGCGCCAGGGCGCGCTGCTGCCAGGCGCGCAGAGATGTGGGGGCTGAGGTGGCGGCCAAAGGGTCAGGCATGCTGCGCTATGGACCGGACGGATCGAGCCCGCGGGGGGTGGGCGCATGCGCCCAGGAGGCTCCTCGCGGAAGGGCTCTTCAGGGCATAGCGAAGCGAGGTCCCACATCCCGACCGGAGCCGAGCGTCATCAGCCGATCGAGATGGCGATTGAGCTGGCGCTGCCGTGCGCGGGCCTGAGCGTCAGCCGGTAAGCCCCCGCGGGGAGCACGCCACGCCCTCGTAGGTGGGCGCGATTGACACCCGCGTGAGCCGCGATCGAATTGGTGCCTGGCAAAGTGCTCCAGCGTCCATGTCCACGCACGCGAGTCCAGCGGGCGAGGGTGAGGCGTACCGTGTCCGGAGCGCTGAGCAGGAAGCTGAAGGCAATCTCGGAGAGGCGGGGGTGGCTGCGGTTGAGCGCGAGGATGGCTCGCAAAGTCAACCTCAGATCCGAGATATGAATCTGCGCTTTAGCCAAGGGCTTGGCGGCGGCGGGCGGGGAGGCGCCGGGGGACCCCCCGGTGCCGGTGCCTGTGCCTGTGCCGGGATTAACCGTGCCTCCGTTGCTCCCACCACCGGAGCCCGAGCCGGTGCCCCCGCCGGGAATGCCGCCCCCACCGCCGCCGGAACCCCCGGCCGGAGGACCTTCGCCCGCGCCTTCGGGCTGACCTGGCACTACCTGGAAGGCGCTGAGCCCGTTGGGAGTGCCCACCCCGGTGGGACCGTCATAACCAGCGGCGGCGTTGCAGATCGTATTGCCGGCGCCGCAGTCAAGCGGTGAGGCGAGCGAGCCGCTGCAGGAGGTGTAGATGCCTTTGCACTTGCCGTTGCCGCCGGTCGTGACGTCGTGCAGCCCCGCGGAGCCGGCGTTGGCGTAGAGCGTGGCGGCGGGGTAGGCGACCCCGTGAGCACCACCGGCGAGGGCGAAGGCGGAGGCGATGATCGGAGAGGCCACGCTGGTGCCGCCGATGGTGAAAAATCCAAGCGCTTCTTCACCAGATTCTTCCTTGGGGGTTCCGAACCCTTTAGGCAGGGAGTCATAGACCTCGACACCGGTCTGCGGATCGGCATCGGCCGCGACGTCGGCGACAGCGCGCCGAGAGCCACATCCGACCGCTGACCATCCAAGCGCCCGAGGCTGCCAGGCGGCAGCGGCGAAGTCCAGGCTGCAGCCGCCTCCGGCGGCGCCGTTGCCGCGGTTCCAGACGCTCTCGCTGACCCATTCGCCGAGCGGCTTGGCGACAGTCAGCTTGGTGCCGCCGACGGCGAGGACGTGTGGTGAGGAGGCAGGGTAGCTGGGGCCTTCAAACCAGGACGATCCTTCCTGTTCGCGGCTGTTGTATTCATCCCAGTTGAGATAGCCCTCATCCCCCGAGGAGGCCGTGATGACAATGCCCGGATGATTGAAGGCGGCGCTATCGGCAGCTGGCTCTTCACCTCCCCAGGAGTTCGATATCTCGCCGCTGACAGTACCGGGCGGGGAGGCCGCCAGCAGCAGGGCGGCGGCGGCGTTCTCGGCGGCTTCCAGGGCAGGAAAGATGTCTGAGTCGGCCTCGACAAGCACGATCTGGCAGTTCTGACAGAGGGAGTGGGCGACCTGGATGTCGGTCGAGATCTCGACCGACCATTCGCCGTTGGCGGCGGGCAGCGGCGCGGCGAGACCCTGCTGGTTGACCTTGGTGAAGCAGCCGTTGGCGTGGGTGCAGGCGGGCAGGCCATACTGCTGGTCAAAGACCCCAAGGTCAGCTTCGGCGTGGGGGTCGTCGTAGGCGTCAACGATTGCGATCGTCTGCGGTTCGGCGCTTTCGAGCGGAAGTTCGTACGCCTTGTGCAACTGCTGTGGCGACAGCCCCGGCGGTTCGGGTGTGGAGCTGGCGGGCGCGGCAGCGCCGCTCGGCGCGGACGGGGGGGCGAAAGATGCGGAAGGCCCAGTTAGCGGCACAAGCCTCTGACTCATGCAGGCGGCGTGTCCGGGCGCGGGCGCGGAGCAGGCGGCCTTGATGGTGTAGCCGGTGGCAAACGCAGGCGCGGCAAGGACGGCCGCCGCGAGCATGAGAGCGCCGAGCGCGATCACAATTGGCAGAAAAGGCGCGAATGCCTTGGCTAAAAGGGTCTTGGGCATGGGCATCGCGTTGTTCTCTGCGTCCGCCTCGGCAGGAGCGCCCAATCCATATAGGAGAAAGGGTACTTCTCGGCACAAGTTCGAGTGCCAGGCGTGCCGGCGGCCGGCTGCGCCACCGCCACCTTGACTAGGAAGGGTCGAGGGGCCCGGCTCGCCAGCCTCCGGCCGGCTGCGCCACCTTTGACTAGGAAGGGTCGAGGGGCCCGGCTCGCCAGCCTCCGGCCGGCTGCGCCACCCTCTACGCTCCCAAGCCGTGCCGCGTCCGTTCGGTTTCCTGCTCTCGCCCAACCCGCCGCCGCGCCGCGTGGGGGCCGTGACGGCGGTGGCGCTGGTGGGGCTGTGCACGCTGATCGTGTATCCGCTTAAGCACGCGGCGCCGGTGGTGTCGCTGGGCGTGGTGTACCTGCTGGCGGTGCTGGTGGTCTCGGCGACCTGGGGAGCGTGGCTGGGGGTTGCCACGGCGTTGGGCAGCGCGCTCGCTTTCAACTTCTTTCACCTGCCGCCGGTGGGCGAACTGTCGATCAGGGACTCAAGCAACTGGGTGGCGCTGGTGGCGTTCTTGGTGGCGGCGATGGTGGCCAGCTCGGTGGCGGAGGTGACGCGCGCTCGGACGCGCGAGGCAGAGGAGCGCCGCCGCGAGGCCGATCTGGCGGCGGAGATGGCAAGGCTCCTGCTGCGCGGAGGCAGCCTGCGGGAAACGTTGCCGACGGCGGCGGCGAGGCTGGCGCATGCGCTTGAGCTGTCCTCGGCGGCGATCGACCTGGAGGCAATCGAAGGAGACGTGCGCAACGTGGCCTTCCCGCTGCGCGAGGGAGCGAGTCGCCTGGGCACGCTGGTGGTCCCGGCGGACACCCCCGAGCGCGACCTGCGCAGGCTGCAGGAGCGCGTGGTGCCGGCGCTGGAGGCGCTGCTGAGCGCGGCGCTGGAGCGCGAGGGGCTGCTGGGTGAGGTGGTGGAGACAGCGGCGTTGCGCCGCGCGGACGTGGTCAAGACGGCGCTGCTGCGCGCGGTGTCGCACGATTTGCGCTCGCCGCTGACGGCGATAGCCACAGCGGGCGAGGCGCTGGCGCTGGACGGCCTTCAGGCCCAGGAGCGCGAGGAGCTGGCAGCGGTGATTCTGGAGGAGACGAAGCGGCTGGCGAGGCTCGTGGACAACCTGCTCGACCTCTCCCGTCTTGAGGCCGGGGCGGCGCAACCGCGGCGCGAGTGGACGTCGATCGAGGAGGTGATCGGGGCGGCGCTCGACGAGCTGGGGCACAGAGATGGCGAGTGGGCGCTGTCGCTGGATCGCGAGCTGCCGCTGGTGCTGGCTGACCCGACGCAGCTGGAGCGGGCGATCGTGAATGTGCTGGAGAATGCGCGGCGCCACGCGGGCGGGCACCCCGTGTCGGTGCGGGCGCGGGCGGTGCGCGGCATCGGCACGGCCGCCGCAGGCAAGCTGATCGTGCGGATCGTGGATCGCGGTCCGGGCATCCCGCCGGCTCAGTTGGAGCGGGTGTTCGAGCCGTTCTACCGGGCGGGCACGACCAGTGGCGGTCATCGCGGTTCGGGCCTTGGCCTGGCGATCGCGCGCGGCTTCACAGAGGCCAACGGAGGAGAGCTGCACGTGGAGTCCCTGCCGGGGCAGGGCGCGACCTTTGTGTTCGAGTTGCCGCTGCCTGCCGGAGAGCCCGATGAGCGTTCCGGGGAGCCCGAGGAGACGCCCGAGACGCCCAAGGGGCCCGATGAGCGCTGAGGTCCCGCGCATACTGGTGGTGGACGACGAGAGCCAGATCCTGAGAGCGCTGCGCGTCGTGCTGCGCGAGGCGGGCTTCGAGGTGGTGCCGGCGGAAACGGCACAGGAGGCCCTGGACCGCGCATCGGTACGCCCCCCGCAGGCCGCGATCGTGGATCTGGTGCTGCCCGACGGCGATGGCATCGAGGTGACGAGGCGCCTGCGCGAATGGAGCGAGATGCCGATTCTGGTGCTCTCGGCGGTGGGCGAGGAGGAGCAGAAGGTGCGAGCGCTGGAGGCCGGCGCGGACGACTACATCACCAAGCCTTTCGGGGCGCGCGAGCTGGTGGCCAGGCTGCAGGCGGCGTTGCGCCGCGCCGGGCGCGCGGAGGAGCCGGCGGTGACGGTGGACGGTCTTGAAATCGACCTGGCGGCGCGCACGGTCAAGCGCGAGGGTGAGCCGATCCATTTGACGCCGATCGAGTTCGATCTGCTGCGCATGCTGGTGCGAAACCGCGGGCGCCTGTTAACGCACCGGGCGCTGCTGAGCGAGGTGTGGGGTCCTGAGTATGTCGATGACATCCAGCCGCTGCGCACGCACATCGCGCGACTGCGAGGAAAGATTGAGGCAGGGGGGCAGCCGAAATACATCATCACCGATCCGGGCGTCGGCTACCGGTTTTCCACTTAGCCCTGCCAAAAAGGCTCGTAATGAAATCGTTATACCTGCGGCGCTGATCGTCACGCGGCCGTGATGCGCGAGCGCGCATAGTGTCGGTATGGACTTTCTCGCAGTCGCTTTGGGCATTGTGATGTTCGCCATCCTGCTGTGGATGGTCGAGGGGATCGATCGGGTATGAGTGTGTCTCTGCCCGTGGGTGCGTTCGTGGCGCACATGAGCGCAGCCGATTTCTTCGGTTTGGTGGTGTCGGTGCTGATCATTGGCTACCTGTTTTACGCCTTGATCCGCGGAGAGAAGCTGTGACCTTCACCGGCTGGCTGACGATCGTGCTGTTCGCGGTGATCCTGACCGCGCTGGCGTTGCCCCTAGGCCGTTACATGGCGAACGTGTATACGGGCGAGCGGGTATTCCTGACGCCGCTGTTCGCATGGCCAGAGCGTTTTCTCTACAGGGTGCTACGGGTGGATCCCCATCAGGAGCAAGATTGGAAGGCATATGCAAAGAGCCTTCTGATCTTCTCGCTAGCGGGTTGGTTGTTGTTGTATCTGATCCTGCGCACGCAGAACGCATTCTATGTGCCGCATGCGCTGAATCCGCAGGGTTATCACAGCGCGCCGTGGAATGTGACGTTTAACACCGTCTCGTCGTTCTTGACGAACACGAACTGGCAGTACTACAGCGGCGAGACGACGATGACCTATCTCAGCCAGATGATTGGGCTGACGGTGCAGAATTGGCTCTCCGCGGGTGTGGGGATCGTGGTCGCGGTGGCGTTGATCCGCGGGATCGTGGGGCGCAGCGGCAAGAGCCTTGGCAACTTCTGGCAGGACCTGGTGCGCACGATCCTATACGTGCTCGCGCCGATCTCCGTTATCGGCGCGCTGGTGCTGGTCTCCCAGGGTGTGATTCAGAACTTCACGGCTTACCTGACGGCGCACACGATCACGGGCCTGACGCAGACAATTGCGAGGGGGCCGGTCGCCTCGCAGGAGGCGATCAAGATGCTGGGGACCAACGGGGGTGGTTTCCTGAACGTCAACAGCGCACACCCGTTTGAGAACCCGACGGCGTTCACCAATTTCTTCGAGATGCTGCTGGTGCTGATCATCCCGGCGGCGCTGGTGTTCACGTATGGGCGGATGGTGGGCAATCGCCGCCAGGGTTACGCGATCTTCGGCGTGATGATGGCGATGTTCCTCGGCGCCGTCATCGTCGCGTACATCGCCGAGGCGCACGGCTCCCCCGCGCAGCACGCCGCGGGGCTGCACACGCATGTCATCTCCGGTTCCACAGGCGGCAACATGGAAGGCAAGGAGCAGCGCTTTGGCATCGCCGGCTCGGCTCTGTTCGACGTTGTCACCACCGTCACCTCGTGTGGTGCGGTGAACAGCGCGCTTGAGTCCTTCACAGGTATCGGCGGCGCGGTTCCATTCGCCAACCTCTCGGCGAGTGAGACGATCTTTGGCGGCGTCGGAACCGGGTTGTATTCGATGCTCCTGTACGTCCTGCTGGCGGTGTTCATCGGCGGGCTGATGGTGGGGCGCACGCCGGAGTGGCTGGGCAAGAAGCTTGAGGCGCGGGAGATAAAGCTCGCCGGCTTGGGCATCCTGATCACGCCTTTGGCGGCGCTGTTCTGCACGGCGATGGCGACCGCGACGTCGGGTGGGCGCGCGTCGATCTCCGAATTGGGCAAGGGTCCGCAGGGCTTCTCGGAGACTTTCTACGCCTACCTATCGCAGGCGAACAACAACGGCTCCGCGTTCGCGGGTTACACGGGATTCATCCAGCCCAATGCCGGCAACGTGGGCTCTCACGGTGTCACCTTCGCCGATCTGCTGGGTGGCTTTGACATGCTCCTCGCGCGCTACGCGCCGATCCTGTTCGCGCTGGCCGTCGCCGGCGCTCTGGCGGGCAAGCGCGTGACGCCTGCGGGCTTGGGCACGATGCGTACCGACAACCCTACGTTCGCGGTGCTCTTGATCGGCGTGGTGATCCTTGTGGGCGCGCTGACCTTCTTCCCTGCCCTGTTGCTTGGACCGGTCGTGCAGGGCTTGACAGGAAACCTCTACTGATATGCGACGCGACATCGTGACATCCGTAATCGGCATCGTTGTCTTTACGATCCTGCTGGGCGTGGTCTATCCGCTGGTGATCACCGGCGTCAGCCAGGTCGCGTTTCCGGGCAACGCCAACGGGCAGCAGATCCACCTGAACGGCAAGCTGGTCGGTTCGAGGATAATCGGCCAGAGCTTTTCCGCGCCGGTGATCGGCAAGGACGGTAAGCCTAAGGAAGAAGAAGAAGAACTCGTCACTGAACCGCTCGCGCGCTACTTTCAGTCGCGTCCTTCCGCCACCGAAGGCGGGGCATATAACGCCGCCGCGAGCACCTTCTCCAACCGCGGCCCCAACGACAAGGTCACCGAGGAAGAAGACGCCGCGAACATCAAGGCGTATCTCGAACTGAATAAGCCCTATGTCCCCGGCCTCACCGCCGCTCAGGTCCCGGTCGATGCAGTGAACACCTCTGGCTCGAACCTCGACCCTGAAATATCCCAAGCCAACGCGCGGATCCAGGCGCACCGGGTTGCGGCCAAGCGCGCGCTGTCGCTGACGGTCGTAAACAACTTGATCGACAAGCACACATCCGGACGCGGCCTGGGCTTCTCCGGCGAGCCGGGAGTGAACGTGCTCGAACTGAACCTGGCCCTCGACCGTATCGGCGCAGGAGGGGGACACTGATGTCCACACAGGCACCGCCCGCAACCGCCAGCGAGCAGCACCGTGAGCGCCAGGCGATATCGCTGTTCCAGCGTGACATCGTCGCGCGCGCGGTGATCGACAGCTTCAAGAAGCTCGATCCGCGCGTGCAGCTGCACAACCCGGTGATGTTCGTGGTGGAGATCGGCTCGGTGATAACCACGATCACCTGGCTGATTCAGGTGTTCGGCGGCAAGCCGCTCGGCGGCGGCAACGAGCCGGCCTGGTACACCTTCACGATCGCCATCTGGCTGTGGCTGACGGTGGTGTTCGCGAACATGGCGGAGGCGTTCGCCGAGGGCCGCGGGCGCGCGCAGGCGGACACGCTGCGCTCGATGCGCAAGGAGACTGTCGCGAAGATGCTCGATGGCAGCACGAAGGCCGCTTCGGAGCTGGTGAAGGGCGACATGGTGGTCGTCACCGCCGGCGAGCTGATCCCCGGCGACGGCACGGTGACTAAGGGCATCGCGACGGTGGACGAGTCGGCGATCACGGGTGAGTCAGCACCTGTCATCCGCGAGAGCGGCGGTGACCGCAGCGCGGTCACCGGCGGCACGCGCGTGACCTCGGATGAGATAGTGGTTGAGATCACGCAGGAACCGGGCCACTCCTTCCTGGATCGCATGATCGCGCTGGTCGAGGGCGCCGAGCGGCGCAAGACGCCAAACGAGATCGCACTGAACATCCTGCTGGCGGCGCTGACGCTGATCTTCATGATCGTGGTGGCAACGCTGCGCCCGTTTGGCCTGTTCGCGGGCACGGCGATCAGCGAGACGACGTTGATCGCGCTGCTGGTAGCGCTGATCCCGACGACGATCGGGGCGCTGCTGAGCGCGATCGGCATCGCCGGCATGGACAGGATGGTGCGCCGCAACGTGCTGGCCTTGTCCGGCCGCGCGGTCGAGGCATCGGGCGACGTGGACGTGCTGCTGCTGGACAAGACGGGCACGATCACGATCGGCAACCGCCTGGCCAGTGAGTTCATCCCGATGCCGGGTGTCTCGGAGGCCGAGCTGGCGGAGGCGGCGCAGCTGTCCTCGCTCGCCGACGAGACCCCCGAGGGCCGCTCGATTGTGGTGCTCGCCAAGCAGTACGGCATCCGCGAGCACGACATGAGCACACTGCACGCCGCGTTCGTCCCGTTCACAGCGCAGACGCGGATGAGCGGCGTGGACATCGACGGTCAGCAGCTGCGCAAGGGCGCGGGCGACGCGATCATAGGGTTCATCGAGGGCGAGGGCGGTCAGGCGCCGCCGGAGCTGCGGGGGCAGCTGGATCGCATCGGCCGCGAAGGCGGCACCCCGCTGGCGGTCGCGCGCGACAGCCAGGTGCTCGGCGTGGTGTACCTCAAGGACACGATCAAGGAGGGCATGAAGGTCCGCTTCGACCACCTGCGCGCGATGGGGATCAAGACCGTGATGGTCACCGGCGATAACCGTCTGACCGCGGCGAAGATCGCCGAGGAGTCGGGTGTCGATGACTTTCTCGCGGAAGCCACGCCCGAGGCGAAGCTGGCGCTGATCAAGGAGCAGCAGGAGGGCGGACGGCTGGTGGCGATGACGGGCGATGGCACCAACGACGCCCCCGCGCTGGCGCAGGCGGATGTAGGGGTGGCCATGAACACCGGCACGCAGGCCGCGCGCGAGGCGGGGAACATGGTCGACCTCGACAGCAATCCTACGAAGCTGATCGAGATCGTCGAGGTGGGCAAGCAGCTCCTGATCACGCGCGGCGCGCTGACGACATTCTCGATCGCAAACGACGTCGCCAAGTACTTCGCGATCCTGCCCGCGGTGTTGATTGCCACCTACGCGAGCACACCAGGCGGAAAAGGGCCTTTGCACGTGCTCAACATCATGAACCTGGGCACGCCGCAGTCGGCGATCGTCTCGGCGATTATCTTCAACGCTCTCGTGATCCCGCTGCTGATCCCGCTGGCGCTGCGCGGGGTGCGCTACCGGCCGATCGGTGCCAGCGCGCTGCTGCGGCGCAACCTGCTGATCTACGGCCTGGGCGGCATCGTGGCGCCGTTCATTGGCATCAAGCTGATCGATCTGGTCATTCACAACGTGTTGGGGGCCTGAGCTCCGCCCCGAGCGTGGTGAAGGACAATGCCTGCATGTCCTCCCAACGTGGTCGCCTCAAGGTGTTCATCGGGATGGCGGCGGGCGTGGGCAAGACCTACCGGATGCTGCAGGAGGGCCAGGCCGAAGCAGAGGCCGGGCGCGACGTTGTGATCGGTTATCTGGAGCCGCACGGAAGGGTTGAGACCGAGAGCCTCGCCGCTGGCCTGGAGATGATCCCGCGCCGGCGCGTGCACTACCGCGACACCCCGCTTGAGGAGATGAACCTCCCGGCGATCCTGGCCCGCGAACCGGAGCTGTGCCTGATCGACGAGCTGGCGCACACCAACGCGCCGGGCATGGAACACGAGAAGCGCTACGAGGATGTGCGGGATGTGCTGGATGCCGGCGTCGACGTGTTCTCGACGGTCAACGTGCAGCACCTGGAGAGCCTCAACGACCAGGTGACACAGCTGACGGGCACCCGTGTGCGCGAGACGATCCCCGACGCGGTGCTCTCGGCGGCGGATGAGGTGGTGCTGGTCGATGTCACTCCTGAGGCGCTGATCGCGAGGTTGCGGGCGGGCAAGGTCTACCCCTCCGAGCGTGTGCCTGCGGCGCTGAACAACTTCTTCAAGATCGAGAACCTCTCGGCGCTGCGCGAGACCGCGCTGCGCCAGGTCGCCGAGGGCGTCGAGGTCAAGCGCTTGGCGCCGACGCCGGCGATCCTGCGGAGCCGGCGCGAGGACCGGCTATTGAAGACGGCGGCGCCGCAGGCCATCTCGGAGCGGCTGTTGGCGCTGGTCACGCTGTCGCCGCGCGCGCAGCGGGTGGTGCGCCGTGCGTGGCGCTCGGCGCAGCGGCTGGGCGCCGAGCTGGACCTGCTGACGGTGCGCCAGCCGGGCGGGGCGGGTGGGCACTCAAGTCCCGAGGAACGCGAACAGCTGGAGGCGCTGCGCCGCCTGGCCTCGATCCTCGGCGCGCAGCTGCTGGTGGAGGAGGGCGACGATGTGGCGGAGGTGGCGATCCGCGTGGCGCGCGAGCGGGGCAGCACCTATGTGCTGATGGGCGCGCCCAAGCCGCGCAACGCATGGCGACGCCTGACCCAGCCGGCGCTGCCTTTTCGCCTGTTGCGCGGGCTGCCGGGGGTGGATCTACGCATCGTGGCCGATCGCACGCTGCGCGATGAGCCGCCGGCGCCGCAGGAGCCACCGCTGTGATCGCCGCCTTGGTGGCCCCGGTGGTGCGCCTGGTCCTGGGCATCGTGGCGACCCTGGCCTTGGGCATCGTGGCGACCCTGGCCTTGGGCATCGTGGTGGCCCTGGCGGTGGGCATAGCGCTAGGCACCGTGGCGGCCTTGGCGCTTGAGCGCCGGTGCCGTGGCCGTGCGCTCAGCCGCGGCGCCCCGGTGCACCGCATCGCTTTCCCTTTCACCGGCGAAGGTCTGTCCGAGCCGGCGCTGGTGGCCGCGCTGCGCCTGGCGCGCGCGGAGGGGGCGACGCTGATGCCGGTCTACCTGGCGCTGGTGCCGATGCGCCTATCTGTCGAGGTCCCGTTGCCCTCAGAGGCCGTGCAGGCCACGGCGCTGCTGGAAGCAATCGAGCAGCGCGCCCTGCGCGCGCAGGTGCCTGTGGACTCACGCATCGAGCGAGGCCGCACCGTGCGCCATGCGATGCGCGAAATGATGGAGCACGAGCATTTTGAGCGGATGGTGGTGGCCGCCGGCGCCAATGGCCTGGGCGACGGCTTCAGCGCGGAAGACGTGGCCTGGCTGGTACAGCACGCTCCTGGAGAGTTAATTGCACTGCGACCGGCGCAACCAGCGACCCCTTAGACTGTTCAAAGGACATGGCCGCAAGCGCTCCCCTTCATTGCCGCCAGCCCGGCAGCTCAGATATCCCCCCTGGTTCCCGCCGGTCAGGCGGCGCAAGCGCTCGACGCGCGTTCGCGGCCGTGCTGCTGTGCGCGTTGCTGGGTGTAGTGGCAGCTGTGGCCCTCGTCGCCCAGGCCCAAGCCAGCCATAGCGCCAAATCGAGCGCCGCGACCCATCGCGCCCCACCTCGGGCTCACGCCGCGAGCGTCTTTCTGACGGGCATTGGCGACGAGCAGTCGCAGATGTTCAGCGATCCCGACTGGCAGCGTCTGCACACGAAGATCGCTCGCTACATCGCCCCCTAAGACGCCGCCGTGCGCCCCTACTCGCTCTCGCGAGCATCGGCCTGGATCCATGCAGCGGAAGTCCAGCACCAGCACATACTGGTGGCCTTCTACCACTCCGAGTACACCCCCTTGAAAATGCCGAGTGTGGCCACCTACCAACGCGATGTGCAGCGCTTCATCAGGCTGTTCCCGCACGTGCGTGACTATCAGGCTTACAACGAGGCCAACCGCGGCAACATCCGCGGTGTCCTCACAAGCCCAAGCGCGTCGCTGGCCGCGCAGTACTACAAGGCTTTGCACCATGTGTGCCACGGCTGCACAGTGGTGGGTCTGGACGTGCTGGACGCGCAGAGCATCAGCCCGACACTGAGCTACATCGCCGAATTCAAGCATGAGGTCGCTCATCTGCACGCCCCGATGCCAGGCGTGTGGGGTCTGCACAACTACTCCGACACCAACCGCCGCTCAAGCGTCCGCACCCGCGCGGTGCTCGCGGCGGTGCCTGGCCAGATCTGGCTGACCGAGACCGGCGGCATCGTCAAGTTCGGTGGCGCCTTCCCCAACGTTCACGGCTCTGGCCTGCGCCGTGCGGCCAGTTCGCTGTCCTTCATGTTCAGCCTCGCCGGTTCGAGCTCGCGCATCACCCGCCTCTACATCTACGACTGGTCGGGTGGCACAGCCGCCACTCGCTTCGACGCGGGCCTCACCGACTTTCACCACGTTCCGCGTCCGGGCTACGTGGTCGTCTGCCGCAAACTGCACGCCAACGGCTGCAGCGTCGTGCGGGTCTCAAGCCACTAGAGGCGTTCGGGCCGCCGAACGCGGACTATGTCGGTCTACCGAGAGCGTGTAGATCACCGGGCGGGTAACATGGGCTCAGGAATAACCTGGCCTGGCTCGTTTGCTGCGCCAGCCTTCAGGCTCGCACCAAAGGCTGGACTCGCCTCGGGGGTCCGTCGGATGTCGTCTGGCAAGGTGGAGCCTGTCATTTGACATTTTCGGATCGATCTGCATCATTGAGGATGCGTCTCTGCCGGTGGGGATTGGCGCGAGCAGGTTGGTCCCTTGGGGCGCGTTATAGACGCCAAACGATCCGTTCCCGCGTCAAGGCGGACCAGACGGCACCTTGATGATTGCCTTGGCTCTGCCGAGGCGGAAGGAGATGGATGATGTTGTGTAAAGTTAGGGAGTTAGTAGTGCGACTGCTGACCATTTTAGTCGTCATAGCCGCCGTGTTTGCCCTCTCGGTAGTACCAGCGGCTGCTGAATTCCAGTCCAGCCAAAAGCAAGGGACGATGCATATCCTCGCGTTCGGCGAATTCAAGGTGGGAACTGTTGGAGTAACAACATGCGTAGCGAAAGAAGTCGAAGGTCAATGGCATATTCAAGTAAAAGGCCAAATCAAACAGCAACTCCAGGAAGATACTGCAGGACCTCAATTGCTGGTCCAAGTAAAAAGTTGGGGTAAATGCGAAACAAAAATCAGTGGTGGAAAAGGTTTAGTTACTGAAATAAAACCATGTAACATGCGAATGGTGCAAAGGTCAAGCGGCGAAGGAAGTGTTGGATTATCGACATCATGTCTACTGAGAATAGGCACTGAAACAAAAGAACCTTTATGTGAAATTCAAATGCCTGCAGGAATGGAAACAAAAGCAGAATCAGACAGGGGTATAAACGTAGGGCTTCTGGAATCTAAATACACCAAGAGCCCGAATCTTAAAGCAAAACTAAATGTTGCAAAAGCAGGAACAGGAGGCCCAGAAGGAGAAGGAATCTATGCGCAGAGCGTTGGCAGTAATGCTGCCTGTGCGCTGCCAAAAGTTACAGAAAAAACAGAACTGATAGGCGTAGAATTTGAAGGGGAAAACCTTGCAGCACGGCCACAAGTTCTAACAAGAGAAAGAGTTAACGGACCACGGGTGCCTGTTGGGGAGAAGCTTACCGGGAAACTCGAAAGCGGCACAGAAGCAAAATTTAAATCGCTTGAACCTGGTGGAGGAGAAATTAAGTGTTCTAAATCAGAAATAGAAGGAAAAGTAACAGCTAATCCCGAAACCGAACCAAGTGTGACCAAGAAAGCTTTTGTAGAACTCGAAGGCATAAAATATGCAGATCTAAATACATGCTCATCGACGTTCCCGGGTACTACGGGTGTAGTAAATGCGATAGATACCAATACGAACCTGCTTGCTGAAATGGAAAATATACTGCAACGTATCTTTATAAGGAAGGGGATAGGAGAAGAAGTGCAGGTGACTTTCAAAGTCGCAAAGACTGGCGGTGGGGAACTCGCATGTACATATTCAGGAACTGAAGTCTGGGGTGGATACGATAATACCGGTAGCGCGTTCTCAATCTTTATGGAAATATCTCGTCTGGCGGGTCCAGAATGTCCTGCAAAGGTAGACTGGGCAGCTAAATATAAGCCGGTCAAAGACGCGGGTGGCAAGGAAGTTTTCGTGAACGATTGATTCTCATGGCCGAGGAGGAGTAGGCATGAAATGCCTACTCCTCCTCGTGCTTCATAGGGAGGTCGTGGATGAGCATCGCTGACCAGGCTGCAAGCGGGAGCCGGCTAGCATAAGGATTCCCACAGTCGCGGCCAGCGGTGCAAGCGTCTTCAAGGGGTAGTCGCCGAAGCCCTTGTGCAGGGCGGTGTGATCTCCGGCGCCGACGATGCTGAGCAGGCCGCGATGGTCGATGCCGAGCACGGTGGGGGCGAGGGCTGCGAACAGCGCCCAGCCGACCAACAGCGCGAGCGCTGCCAGCACGGAGTTACGGGTGAAGTGAAGGCGGGGAGTGGCGAGCGCCGCCAGCACGATCGCGCCGCCCGCGGCCAGGAAGAAGGGCCAGATTCCCCCCCAGCCGCGACCGAGGCCGATGGCGGTGGCGACCGTGGGCTGGAAGAAGCCCTGGCGCAGATAGCGGGCCCAGACCACGACCTCGGTCTCATAGCCTGTGAGAGGGTGCGTGACCGTCGCGATGATCGTGGTGGTCAGCGAGACGGCCGCGAGGGCGATCGTGGGGGCGGGCCAGCGCTTGTAGGCGATGCCGAGGGGCACGGTGAGGAAGGGAAGCATCGTCGTCAGGAAGCGCGGACCCATGAAGCCGCCGCCGAAGGGCAGGTAGTAGCCGGAGTTGTAGCCGACGTAACAAAGGCATACGCCGCCGATCGTCAGCGCCTCGGCACGCTTGCCGCGGTTGTAGAGCACCACCGTCCCCAATGCGCCCAGCGCCAGCACGGGGGAGAGGGTCAAGAGGCCGCGCGAGTCGAACAGCAGCGTGGCCAGCACCTTGAGGCTGGGCGCGTTGATCCCAAAGAAGCCCTGCTGCTGGCGAGGGATGCTGGAGTAGGCCAGGTGGGTCCAGGAATGGAAGGCGTAGTGGTTGTAGAGCAGCAGCGGAACGATCCCAACGAGCCCGCCCCCGATGTAGGCCCCCGCGCGCTTGGCCACGCCCACAGGCGTGAGGGCATCGCGGCGCGAGAGCAGATACAAGCCCAGCACGGCTCCTACGAAGAACAGCGGGTACTCCGAAGCCACGGCATAGCCCATCGCCAAGCCCGCTCCCGCCAGCAGCCATAGGCTCACGGGGCCGTCGCGCTCCTTGAGCATCAAGGTGAAGGCGAGGAAGCCAAGGAAGGCGGCGAAGACGTGGGAGAAGAGGAGCGTAGAGAGCGGCAGGACGAGCGTGCCGAGGCCGAGGATCACCGCGGCGGCGGCGCCGTAGCCGGGCTCGAAGCGATCGGCCATGCGCCACACCAGCAGCAGCAGCAGCAGCCCCGGCAGCACGTTGGCCCACAGTCCGATCATCCAGATCATCTCGTCGTCACCGCGCTGCGCCTGCATGCTGCGCGCCACCTTGTCGGCGTCGAAGGCGTTGAGCGTGTCATAGAAAGGCAGCGCGAACAGCGCCAGGCCGGGCGCGCGGGCGGAGTAGAAGTGTCCTTTGTAGAAAGCCTTGTCGCCAGTGTTTTCCTGATACTGGTCGATCGTGGCGCTGTCCTGATCCAGCGCGCGGATCAGGTCATAGTGGGAGGTCTGGTTCCAGGAGAAGCTCTGGATGATCGTGGCGTAAGCCACGCCGACCAGCAGGATCGCCGCGAGGGCAAGATGGCGCTTCTTGATGGTGCCAGTCGTGCGGCCGCTGGGCGGCGGCGCTGGGGTGGCAGGTGGGGCCGGGGGAGATACGCCGGGGGTGCCCATCATCCGCTCGGGTGCAGCGCCGCCGGCCCAGGGCCGATGGTGTAGATCACGACCGAGCCCACCTGGCGACGCGTGACACCAAGACCCGCGACCGGCTTCGCCGCGGCCGCGTTCACGTCAGGCGGCTCGGCGATCGCGTAGCCGTGCAAGCCAGGGAGCGCGGGGAGGGCGGTGTGCAGGACGACGGTCTTGATGCCGTAGTAGCGCAGCTTCTCGATGCTGGGCTTATCGGGGAAGCCGTTCATGCCGCCGCGCAGGTCATCCATCTGGGGAATGTCGAAGGTCGAGTTGCCGTCGGCGATCTTGGGGAAGCCGTCGGTGGAGAAGTACTGCCAGACGCGATCTGCCGCGCCATCGGTGGGCAGGTCGAGGATCGGCCCAGGCAGGCCGATCTCAGCGCGCGCCGGCTGCGGCACCACCGGGGTGGCCATGTGACCTGCGCCCTCGCCGAACAACCCCACCAGCAACACTCCCCCGACGAGCACCGGCAGCCCATCGCGCCAGAAGGCGGACACCAGCGCGCCACGGGTGCGCGCGAGCACGACCAGCCACTGCGCGCCTGCGCCCGCGAGCAGCGCCAGGAAGAGGGTGGCCATCGTGAAAACACGGCCCGGCACGCGCACGCCGTCCCAGCCGGGGGCATAGTTGAACATCAGCCGGTAGGGGTAGCCGGCTCCGGTCAGGCCCAGGCCCAACGCGAGCACCCCGCAGATAACCACCCCTGCCGCCAAGCCCCAGCGCAGTCGGCGTGTGTAGAGGCCGGTGCTGAGCCCGATCAGCGCCAGCACGAAGATCGTCAGACCTGGGAACAGCACGCTCTCGTTCTTGGAATGCACGTCGTTGCGCGCGAACGAGGTCGCTGAGGCCCATACGCGATTCTCGGTCGAGGCCGCCAGGAAGGCCGCCGGGCCCGAGGAGTACGTCTTCACTTCGCGGATCGTGCGCTTGGCCGTCGGGTACTCGTCGGCCACCTTCAGATAGGGGCGCGCCTCGTACACCGTGATCGCTCCTACGACGGCCATGCCGATCAGGGTCACTGCCACCATCTGGCGCGGCAGCCCTGGGCGTCCGGCACGCCACCAGTAGAGCGCCGCCAGCAGGGCGAGCGCGGCCAGCAGGTAGGAGAACTGCAGGCCAAGCGTGAAGCCGAGGCTGATCTGCCAGGCCGCCACGAGCCACCCCGCGATGACCAGCCCGCGTGAGCTGCGCCGATAGCCGCGCAGCAGCAGGAACAGCGCCAGCGCAATGCCGCCGCTTGAGATCACGTGCAGGTGCCCGGCCTCGGTGACGCGGTAGGGGGCGTAGGCAAAAGCGATTCCGGCTGCCGCGCCTCCCCAGCGGCCGACGCCCAGCTCGCGCGCCAACAGGTAGGCGCTGAAGAAGCACAGCGACCAGGCGAACAGGTAGAGGAGGTTGTAGCGGACCAGTGCCCCCACGGTGCCCGAGCCGAAGAAGGCCGCGGGGCCGTAGCCAAGCAGCGAGTCCGAGAAGGCGAGGCTGAGAGGATGGGGGTAGAAGGCGTTGGCGTCGAACAGGCTGCCGGGGCTGTGCAACATCGCGTGCCCTACCCAGGCGACCTGCCAGGCGGTGCGCACGGGGTCGCCAAGGTCCGGGGAGATGCGGCTGCCCATATGCAACACCAGAGGCCAGGCGGCGAGCAGCGCGAGCCCCACGCCAGCGAGCGCCACCCACAGCAGCTCGCGCCTGCCCAGCGAGGGGGAGGCGGGCCATGGCTTGGCTTGTTTGGCGGCAGGGGAAGGCACCGGCCTGTCGAGGAGCGCAGTCGCCATCGAAGCGGGCAGCATATGTCAGGTGGTGTCACACTTGATGCATGCGCGTGCTTGTCGTAGGCGCAGGTGGCGTAGGCGCCGCGTTTGCGGCCATCGCTCAGCAGCGCCCGGTGTTCGAGCGAGTGACCCTGGCTGACCTCAGTCCCGCGCGCTCGCGCGCTGTTGTGGCCAAGCTCGGCGAAGCCAATCGCTTCGCGGCGGAGCAGGTTGACGCCGGCGAGCGCTCAGCGCTCGTGAGGCTGATCGAGCGCGTCAAGCCCGACGCGATCCTGAACGCCACCGACCCGCGCTTCAACCGGCCGATCTTCGATGCGGCCTTCGACACGCGCACCACCTACCTCGACATGGCGATGACGCTCTCCAAGCCCCACGCCCAGCGCCCGCATGAGCTGCCGGGAACGATGCTGGGGGAGTATCAGCTGGCGCGCCACGAGCAGTGGGAGCAGGAGGGCCTGCTGGCGCTGGTGGGCATGGGTGTCGAGCCGGGCCTGTCAGACGTCTTCGCCCGCTACGCGGCCGATGAGCTGTTCTCGGAGATCGAGGAAGTCGGCGTACGCGACGGCGCGGACCTGGTCGTGCAGGGCTATGACTTCGCGCCCACCTTCTCGATCTGGACGACGATCGAGGAGTGCCTGAACCCACCGCTGATCTGGGAGCGCGAGCGGGGCTTCTACACGACGCCGCCTTTCAGCGAGCCGGAGCCGTTCGAGTTCCCCGAGGGCATCGGCGCGATCGAGTGCGTGAACGTCGAGCACGAGGAGGTGGTGTTGATTCCGCGCTGGGTGGATTGCGGGCGGGTCACCTTCAAGTACGGCTTGGGCGAGGAGTTCATCGCGGTGCTGCGCACGCTGCACAAGCTGGGCCTGGACTCCACCGAGCCGCTGGAGGTGCGCGGCGCCAAGGTCTCACCGCGCGATGTCGTGGCCGCCGCGCTGCCCGATCCCGCCACGCTGGGCGAGCGCATGACGGGACGCACCTGCGCGGGGACCTACGTTACGGGCACCGGCAAGGACGGTCAGCCGCGCCGCACCTACCTCTATCACGTGGTGGATAACGAGACCACGATGCGCAATTACGGCAGCCAGGCCGTCGTCTGGCAGACCGCCATAAACCCTGTGGTTGCGATGGAGCTGCTGGGGGAAAACGTCTGGCAGGGCGCCGGCGTGCTCGGTCCCGAGGCGTTCCCGCCGGGACCCTTCCTCGATCGTCTTGCCGCGTTGGGCTCGCCCCACGGTCAGCGCGACGATCCGCCCGCGTCCGGCTGATCCAAAGGAAGCGGCGCGCGGCCTCCCGTTCCGCGCGCCAGCTCCCGGCCTCCACGGCCGGCCCCCCAGCTGAGAAAAAGTCAGAAGTGTGCCGGGGCGTGCTCCACCGGTTCCTCCAGCAGGCCCGGACGGGCGGTTTCCGTCTTGCGCGCGAAGAACTCGCGGTAGCGCGGTCGCGAGATAATCATCAGCACGACCCCGATCAGGATCCCGCCGAGACCCATCCACAGCGGCAGCGTGATGCCGAGGATCGGCGGCGATTCGACGTTTTCAGCTTCGCCGTAGAAGAGGAGCGCCTTGATGAAGACGCCAAACAGCATCAGCCCGCCCAGCAAGGGGGCGAGGCCGAGCAGCACGAAGTTGCGCGCTCCCTTGAACAGCTCGTGGCGGTAGTAGACCGCGCAGGCGATGCCCGTGAAGCCGTAGTAGAAGCAGATCGGGAAGCCGATCGCGATGATCGAGTCGCCCAGCGCGTTTTCGGAGACGAGCAGGATCACGATCGTCCACGCGATCGAGACCCCGCCCATCAGGAGCGTCGAGAAGCTGGGCGAGAGGAAGCGCTCGTGCACGCGCCCAAAGGCCTGCGGGATCGCCTTCCAGTGCGCCATCGAGAGGGTGGTGCGCGCGGTCGGCAGGATCGTCGTCTGCGTGGAGGCCGACGCCGAGGTGAGCACGGCGATGATCAGCAGCTTGTCGAGACCGGAGCCAAGCACGGGCGAGCCCAGTGCGCTGAGCACGTCTTCGCTGTTGTTTTCCAGGAAGCCGGGGCCGTGGAAAGCCTGTGCCGCGGCGGAGACCACGACGTAGATCAGCAGGAGCAGGATCGTGCTCATCACCGCTGCGCGGCCCGGCCCCTCGTTGGCGTCCTCGGACTCCTCGTTAACGGCCACCCCCGAATCCCAGCCCCAGTAGATGAAGACTCCCAGCAGCACCCCGTCGAGCAACGGCCCGAAGCCCATCGCGAAGGGATTGAACCAGGAGAGCTGCGGCTTGATCGAGCCGGTCGGGCTGCTGCCGTAGACCTTCGCGAAGGTCACCACCGCGAAGACCGTCAGGATCGCGATCTCCGCACCCAGCAGGAACTGCTGCGTGCGCGCGGACAGCTCGATGCCGCGGTAGCAGATCCAGGTCATCAGGGCGATCCACAGCACCGCCGCGGCGAGCACCGCGCCGGTCGATTCGGCGGCCGAGTTCCAGTCGAACAGCAAAAATGTGTAGGTGCCGGCGATGGCCGCCAGCGAGGCCATCACGAGCACGTCGGCGAGGAAGATCACCCAGCCATTGACCCAGCCCATGCCCGGCCCCAGCGCGCGCGTGGTCCAGGCGAAGGTGGTGCCGGAGTCGGGGTCGGCCCGGTTGAGCGCGCGGTAGGCGCCCGCGATGAGCAGCATCGGAATGAACGACACGAGCAGCACCGCAGGCGCGTGCACGCCGACCCCCTTGATGGCGACGATGAACCCCAGTGTCGCCGCCAGCGAGTAAGCCGGGGCCGTGGAGGCAACCCCGATGACGATATTGGAGAGGTACCCGATGGCGTTCTTCTTGAGGCCCTTGTCCATCACTCCCTGCGGTGGTACCGGTCCTTCTGCGGAGACGCTGGCTGAGGCCATTTGGGGGACTCCTCCTCTTGAAAGGTCGTGGCAAACGTTACGTCCACTTCCGGCGAGAGCCAAGTGGCGGATCTCCCAAAATCTCCTCGTCGTCTTGTACATCTCGTACAACGACTCCCGTGCTTCTTGAACGGGTAGTGCCTTGAGCAAGACACTTGCCCGCGCTACGGTTGTCCTGAGCGTCTAGTGTTTCCTAGCGCGAGAGGAGAACCGGATGGCGACCGACCTGACGAGCGCAAGCACCGCGACCAGTGAGGGCGGCACGGACCCAGGTGCGTCGGCGGCAGGCGCATCGAGTCCTTCCGCGCTCGCCAGCTCCGTCGCGCCCAGGGGAGGCGGCGACTTGCAGGAGCTGGCCAAGCGCCACCTGTGGATGCACTTCACGCGCATGGGCTCCTATGCCGAGCACGAGGTGCCGGTGATCGTGCGCGGCGAGGGTTGCTACGTGTATGACCAGCACGGCAAGCGCTATCTGGATGGGCTGTCCGCCTTGTACTGCGTGAACATCGGCCACGGCCGCGCCGAGCTGGGGGAGGCCGCCGCACGGCAGGGCAAGGAGCTGGGCTTCTACACCAACTGGAGCTACGCCCATCCGCCTTCGATTGAGCTGGCGGCGCGCATTGCGGCGCTCGCGCCGGGAGACCTCAACCGCGTGTTCTTCGTCAGCGGCGGCTCGGAGGCGGTCGAGTCGGCGTGGAAGCTGGCCAAGTCCTACCACGCCGCCACGGGCGAGCCGCGCAAGCACAAGCTGATCTCACGCCAGCTGGCCTACCACGGCACCTCGATGGGCGCGCTGACGGCTACCGGCCTGCCGCCTCTGCGTGAACCCTTCGAGCCGCTGACGCCCGGCGGTCATCACGTGCCCAACACCAACAGCTACCGCTGGCAGGAAGACCGCGATCGGCTGTGGGCGGCAGACGCGATCGAGCAGGCGATCCTGTTCGAGGGCGCGCATACGGTGGCGGCGGTGATCCTTGAGCCGGTGCAGAACGGCGGAGGTTGTTTTGTGCCTCAGGAGGGCTATTTCCAGCGCGTGCGCGAGATCTGCGACCGCCACAACGTGCTGCTGATCAGTGACGAGGTGATCTGCGCCTGGGGTCGCCTCGGCCACATGTTCGGCTGTGAGCGCTATGGCTATGAGCCAGACCTGATCACCACGGCCAAGGGCCTTACCTCGGCGTATGCGCCGATGGGCGCGGTGATCGCCAGCGACCGCGTGGCTGAGCCCTTCCTGCACGGCATGGCGAGCTTCACCCACGGCTTCACTTTCGGCGGGCACCCGATGGCGTGCGCCACGGCGATGGCCAACATCGACGTGCTTGAACAGGAGCAGCTCCCTCAGCACGTCTTGGATCGTGAAGGCGAGTTCCGCGCGATGCTGGACAGCCTGCGCGACCTGCCGATCGTCGGCGATGTGCGTGGCGCGGGCTACTTCCACGCGATCGAGCTGGTGAAGGACAAGGACACAAAGGAGACCTTCAATCCCGATGAGGCGGAGGTGCTGCTGCGCGGCTTTCTTTCCGGCGAGCTCTACCGCCGTGGCTTGATCTGCCGCACGGACGATCGCGGCGATCCGATCGTGCAGCTCTCGCCGCCGCTGATCGCCGACCGCGAGCAGTTTGAGGAAATCGAGGCGATCCTGCGCCCGACGTTGAGCGAGGCGTGGGAGCGGATCGTGCGCCACTGATGCGCGCGACGGCCGGAAGGAACCCAGGCGCGATGGAGCCCATATGGAGCTGACGGTCGAGAGCCTGCTGGGCGAGCTGGGCCTTGATCTGGCCAGCGGCCACGAGGCGGCCAATGCACGAGTCCGCTGGGTGCACTCCACGGAGCTTGTCGACCCCACCCCCTGGCTGACCGGCGGCGAGCTGCTGCTCACCACGGGCCTGCAGCTGGACAAGCCCAAAGCGCAGCGCGAGTTCATCGCGCGCCTGAAGGATCGCGGCATCGCGGCGGTGGGCTTCGGCACGGGCTTCGCCCACGAGCGCATCCCGCCCGCGCTGCTGACGGCGGCGCGCAGGCTGAAGTTCCCGATCTTCGAGGTCCCTTACGAGCTGCCGTTCATCGCGGTGACCGAGCGCGCCTTCACGCACCTGGCGGGTCAGCAGTTTGAGACGCTGCGCCGCTCGATGGCGATCCAGGAGCGCCTGGAGCGCCTGGTGCTGGAGCAGCGCGGCCTGACGGAGGTGGTGCGCGCGGCAGCCGGCGCGATCGGTGGCGTGGTAGGCGTGCTCGACGCGCACGGCGAGGAGCTGGCGTGGCATGCGCACGTGCGTCCGCTGAGCGACTCCGAGCGCCAGGCGATCGCGCGCGAGGTGCGCCACGCGGGCGCGGGCGCTGCCGCCGGCGTGGGCGCGAGCCGCCGCGTCACGCCTGCGGGCGCGGCTGGAAATGGCAGCGCGCCGGCGGGAGCCGGCGTGGGCAATGGCCTGGGTGCGGGCGGCCTTGGTGGAGGTCCCCACGCAATCGAACCGCGCCTGCCGCGCTGGCCCGGCAGCGTGCTGGCCCTGCCGGTCGTGGCGCGCGACCGCGCGGCCCCGCACGCGTGGCTGATCGGCGCAAGCGTGAAGGGTGAGCTGGGCGACTTCGAGCGCCTGATCCTGCGTCAGGCGGTGACGGTGGTGGCGTTGGAGCTGATGCACATGCGCATCGAACGCGACACCGAGCGCCGCCTCGCGGGCGACGTGCTGGCGGAGGCGCTGACGGGCCGTCTGCATCCCGAGGAGCTACAGGCTCGCCTGCTGCCGTTCGGCGTGGGCGAGCAGGCGGCCGTGCTGGCCTTCGCGCTGCGCGACCCCGATGCGGCCGCGCCGGTGCTGGAGCGCGCGCTGGCGCGCGCCGACGCGCACGGCCTGGTGGCTACGCGCATGGGCCTCTTATGCGCCGTCATCGACGCGCAGGGCGTGGACCCGATGGAGGTTGCGCGTCGTGCGCGCGCCGAGCTTCAGAGCCACGCGGGCGAGGTGCGCGCGAGCGCCAGCCGCGCCGCCCCCACGCACAGCCTGCGCCTGAGTTTCCACGAGGCGCGCTGCGCGCTTGAGGCCGTGCGCCTGCAGAACGGCAACGCGCCTGAGGTGGCCAGCTACCGAGACCTGGGCGCCTTCCAGCTGCTGCTCTCCTTGCAGGACGACGACGCCTTGATCAGCTACTGCCGCGGGGTGTTGGGACCGATCGAAGCGGGCGAGGGCGACTACGGCGATGAGCTGCTGCGCTCGCTCGACGTGTTCATCGAACATAATGGCCACTGGGAGAAAGCGGCCAGCGCGCTGTACTGCCATCGTCACACCCTGCGCTATCGCATTCGCCGCGTGGAGCAGCTCACAGGCCGCGACTTCTCCAAGGCGCGTGACAGGATTGAGTTCTGGCTGGCCCTCAGAGGAAGGGAGCTCTCGCGGTGAGAATCGGAGTCCCCACGGAGATCAAGCCAGATGAGTACCGCGTGGCGATCACACCCGCGGGTGTGCGCGAGCTGAGCGCGCGCGGTCACGAAGTGCTGATCCAGGCCGGCGCCGGCGAAGGCAGCGCCTTGAGCGACGACGATTTCCGCGCGCAGGGCGCCCATATCGTCCCCGCCGCCGCCTCGGTGTTTGAGGAGGCGGAGCTGGTGTTGAAGGTGAAGGAGCCTCAGCCTCAGGAGGTTGCGCTGCTGCGTGAAGACCACACGCTTTTCACCTATTTGCATCTGGCGGCCGCGCCGAGTCTCACCGAGGGCCTGCGCCAGAGCGGCGCGACCTGCATCGCGTATGAGACCGTGGAGGACGCCGGCGGCCGGCTGCCGCTGCTGGCGCCGATGAGCGAGGTGGCGGGCAAGATCGCCACCCAGGCGGGCGCCTTCATGCTTGAGAAGCCGCTGGGCGGTCGCGGCATACTGCTCGGCGGCGTCCCTGGCGTAGCTGCCGCGACTGTGCTGGTGATTGGTGGAGGAGTGGTGGGAATGAACGCCGCGCTGATCGCGATCGGGATGCAGGCGGACGTATTCGTATTCGATCGCAACATCGACCGCCTGCGCGAGCTGGAAGTCGCCTTCGGTGGGCGCGCCTCGACCGTCTACTCCTCCACCTTGGCGGTGGAAGAGATGCTGCCCCAGGCGGATCTGGTGATCGGCTCGGTGTTGATACATGGCGCGCGCGCCCCGTGGGTGATCCGCCGCGAGCAGCTGGCGCTGATGAAGCGCCATGCGGTGATTGTCGATGTGTCGATCGATCAGGGCGGCTGCTTTGAGACCTCGCGCCCCACCACGCATTCGGACCCCACCTTCGAGGTGGATGGCGTCACGCACTACTGCGTGACCAACATGCCGGGCGCGGTGCCGATCACCTCGACCTACGCCCTCACAAACGCCACCCTCCCGTATGTGCTGGAGCTGGCGGAGGACGGTGTGGAGGAGGCGATCGTCAACAGCCCGGCATTGCGCATGGGTGTGAATGTGCGCGCCGGCGAGATAGTGCACCCGGCGGTGGCGCGGGCTTTGGGTCTCGCCGTCGGCGCGCCCGATTCCTGATTTGACACACATTTTCGGCAGAAGAGCTATTCCCCCACTTAGCGGCAACCCTCCCTCAAAAAATAGAACCCCAGGAGACGACGATGGCAACGGCAACTGAGACATTGCGCAATTTCATCGACGGGGAGCCGAGCGTGGCGGCGGGTGAGAGCGAGTCGATTCTCAACCCCGCGACGGGGGAGGAGCTGGCGCGCGCGCCTTTGTCGGGCGCCGAGGAGGTCGATCGCGCCGTGCGCGCGGCGCGGCGGGCATTTGGCGGCTGGTCGGGGGCCACGCCCGCGGAACGCTCGCGGGCCTTGCTGGCGCTGGCGGACATGGTGGACGAGCACGCCGGGGAGCTGGCGCGGCTGGAGGCGCTCAATGCCGGCAAGCCGCTGGCGGCCGTGAGCAACGATGAGTTGCCGGTGATGGCCGACAATCTGCGCTTCTTCGCCGGCGCCGCGCGCTGTCTGGAGGGTCGCGCGGCGGGGGAGTACATGGAGGGTTACACCTCGTTCGTGCGCCGCGAGGCGGTCGGCGTGGTCGGCCAGATCACGCCTTGGAACTACCCCTTGATGATGGCCATCTGGAAGATCGCCCCGGCCCTGGCGGCCGGCTGCACGGTTGTGCTCAAGCCTGCCGAGACGACGCCGGTGACGACCGTGCGCTTCGCCGAGCTGGCCGCCGACATCCTCCCCAAGGGAGTGCTGAATGTGGTGATGGGCCACGGCGAGCCTACGGGCGAGGCGCTGATCGGGCACCCCGAGGTGGACATGGTCTCTTTGACGGGCTCGGTGGAGACGGGCAAGCACATCGCACGCGTGGCGGCGGACTCGCTCAAGCGCGTGCACCTGGAGCTGGGGGGCAAGGCGCCCGTGATCGTCTTCGACGATGTTGGCATGGAGGCTGCCATGGAGACGATCGCGGGCACCGGCTACTACAACGCCGGTCAGGACTGCACCGCCGCTACGCGCGTGCTCGCTGCCGAGGGGGTCTATGACGACGTCGTCTCCGGGCTTTCCGCGCAGGCACAGGGGTTGGTGATCGGCGACACGCTCGATGCCGCCACTACGCTCGGTCCGATCAACTCCGAGCGCCAGCGCTCGCGTGTCGAGGGGTTTCTTGAACGCCGACCTGGGCATGCTGAGGTTGTCACTGGGGGCAAGGAGCCCGAGCGGGCTGGGTTCTACCTGGAGCCGACGGTCGTCGCCGGGCTGCGCCAGGACGACGAGATGATCCAGCGCGAGATCTTCGGGCCGGTCGTGACGGTGCAGCGCTTCTCAGATGAGGCGCAGGCGATCGAGTGGGCCAATGCCACGCGCTACGGGCTCGCTTCTTCGGTCTGGACGCGGGATATCGGGCGGGGGCTGCGCGTCAGTCGCGCGCTGCGCTTTGGCTGCGTGTGGATCAACGATCACATCCCGCTGGTCTCCGAGATGCCGCATGGGGGGTTCAAGGAGTCGGGGTATGGGAAGGATCTGAGCGTGTATTCGCTTGAGGACTACACGGTCATCAAGCATGTGATGGCTTCGCTGGACTGAGCGGGCCGTTCGAGGGGGCACTTGCGCTATGCGGCGCGGCTCTGACCGGGGGGCCGGCACTTGCGCTATGCGGCGCGGCTCTGACCGGGGGGCCGGCACTCCTCCGGGTGTTGAGCGACTAGGGGGTTGACTTCCATCGACGTTTCTGTCTAAGATGGTTGATCTCAGGTGCCCGGTAATGGTCGCCTGAAGTCATAGGTCTGGTTTTGGGGTTCGCCTTCGGGTTGGGCTTCAGCGCTGACGAGGGATGTATTGGAGAGGGACTTGATCGTCTTGGGAAGAGATGAGCGATGAGCGTTATTGCTTTTACCGCGCGTGGCGCGGCCATGACTCCTCCGCCCCCTTCGGGGGCTGTAGCTAGATGCGTCAGCATCACTGACGCATCTCTCTCTCTCTCTCTCTCTCT